>Ga0153956_1001548_pt1 | contig 19782 bp, 21 predicted proteins | sample TSFL040MetaG_FD_104704 | JGI IMG/M metagenome (GOLD analysis project Ga0153956, IMG submission 104704) | Attine ant fungus gardens microbial communities from Florida, USA - TSFL040 MetaG | ecosystem: Host-associated > Fungi > Mycelium > Unclassified | place: USA: Florida, Wekiwa Springs...
CGTCCCGGGGGTGTCTGGGCGGTCAGGGCTCTCCGCTGTTCCTTATGCGCCCATGAGGCGCATAAGGAACAGCGCAACTTCCTGACCGCCCGGATCCCTCCCACCGGGCGGAGGGTCGTGACGCCGCCTCCCGGAGTTCGTGGCGGACCTTTGACCCTTTCCCCACGCAACGCCTCACGTCCTGGGCGCCTCATGGGGGTCACAGCCTGCCAGGACCCCCATGAGGAGCCCAGGGCCACCTCGGACGGCCGCCCGGGCCCCGGGCCCCCACCTCGGACGGCCGCCAGCCCCCCGAGCCCCCACCCCCTCGGACGGCCGCAAGCCCCCCGCGCCCCCGCCCGTCCCCATCCTCTCCAGCCCCAACTCACGCGCGAACAGCTCGGTGAGCTTCTGGCCTCTGGGTGATCAAGATCTCCAGTTGCATCGCGTCAAGCAGGATGCCGCGGCCGCGTTTCGGCAGCGCCGGCTCGAGCCCTCGCCCTGCCGCGTCCAGACCTTGCCCGGCTCGACGCCGGCGCTTCCCACGACGGTGTGATCAAACGGAGCGAGCCGCTCGAGTCCCTACCGGTGCGGAGGCACGCTGCGTCTCCGCACCGGTGCTGAAGTGGGAGTACGTGTCGCGGAGGCTCAGCTCAGGCGTCGACTCGCGGGGTGCCGATGCCGGTGCAGGGCGACGACGAGTGAGACCGCGACGAGCCCGCCGAGGGCGGTCAGGGCCACCGTGCGCATGACCTCCGCGTGTTGCTCCGCTGCCTCCTGCGCACGCTCGGCCAACCGCGGCGCGCTGAAAATGGATGGAATTATTCGTACGACTCCCGCTCCTCCTCCGAGCCGAGCTCACACGCGAACAGCTCGGTGAACTTCTCCGGCTCCTGGGCGATCAAGATCTCCAGCTGCATCGGGTCGAGCAGGATGCTGCGGCCCGTTTTCGGCAGCGCGATCTCGAGTCGCTCGCCCTGTCGCGTCCAGACCTTGCGGACCTCGACGCCGGTGAACTCGTTGCCGATCCCGAGCGGCTCACTGCGCTTGATCACTCCGTCCTGGGAATTCACGGCGCGCTCCTCATCGCGATCTCCTCGGCCTCCGCCCAGCGCCACCCGACCGGTCAGCTCCAGGTCCATCAGCCGTCGAACCTCAGCGCGGGCCACTCGCCGGGCTCGGCGGTCATCATCCGCTCGTAGAAGCGGAACAGGTTTCTCTGCACGCCCTCCTCGTAGCGGCTCCAACGCACGATGCCGGGTCCCGGCCACTCGTCGGGATCCACCGGGCGGGAGATGCCGATGCCCTCCATCCCCATCTGGTAGTTGAGCTTGAAGCCCGTCGCCTCCGCCGCAACCGACCTGCCGGTGCGGCCGATCGTGATCCACGGCTCCGCGTCGTCCATCTCGAAGGAGCCGCCCATGGAGAAGGTGCCGAGCCCTGCCTTGTAGGCGCGCTCCCGTTCGGTGGCGGTGACGTTCTTGTAACAGCAGAACCAGTTCCACACCTCGACCTGACCGGGCCCCAGCGGCTGCCAGGTGCGGATCGTGATGATGCCGACCGGCGGATGGTTGCCGCCGTCCTCGGTCATCGGCAGGGCGAGGATCGAGAAGTTGGGGAAGATATTGCCGACCAAGACCCGGGATCGGCGGGCGACGTCGAGTTGACGCTCGCTGATCCGCGAGGTGTCGAACGTCTCCGCCAGCGCGTCCGGGAAGCCGAAGAACCGCGGCCCCGGCTCCTCCGCCGACTCCGCCATCGAGAACGACAGCGAGTGTCCCGGCGAGGCCTGCACGTGGTAGCCCATCATGTTGGCGGCGAACGGGATCGGGAAGGCGCCGATCTCCCAGACCGAGCGGTGCAGCGTCCCGAGGTGATAGTCGTCACCGCAGAAGTTCTCGGCACCGGACTTCCAGTTGGCGTCGATCACGAAGCGCTGCGGCGGCCCCATCACTTCGACCCCGTGCTCGTTGAGGCCGAACAGCAGGTCGAGGTACCAGGTCATGCCGCCGAGGTACTCGGGCAGGGAGGGCGCGCTCGGGTCGAGCGTGGCGAAGAGGAGGCCGTGGTAGGAGTCGACCTTGGCGGCCCTGGCGAGGCCGTTCCCACCCTTGTCCATGCCCTTGAAGGCGTTGCGCCAGAGCGGCGCGCCGACCAGGTTGCCGGCGGTGTCATAGATCCAACCGTGGTAGGGACAGCGGAAGTGTGAGGTGTTGCCGGAATCGGCACGGCACACCTGGACACCGCGGTGCCGGCAGGCGTCGAAGAGGACGTTGATCTCGCCCCGCTCGTCGCGCACGGCGATGAACTTGTCCTCGCCGATCTTGCGCAGGACGTAATCGCCCTTCGCTTCGAGCTCGGACTCGTGGCCGATGAAAACCCAGCAGCGGCCGAAGAGCCGGCGCAGCTCCTGCCGATAGACGTCCGCGTTGCCGAAGAGCCCCGCCGGGACCTCCCCGGAGTCGAGCCCGTCGCCCAGTTGCCTCAACAGATCGTCGGCGGTCTGCATCTCAGAAGAAGATCGAGAGGTTGTGGGTGCCGATCACGGTGTGGTCGAGGAGGATCGTGCGCCGCGCGAGGCGCAGCCTGCCCTCGCCGCGGATCAACTCGTCGCGCCTCTCCCCCGACAGCAGCTGCGGGGAGGTCTGGTCCTGTCGGGTCCTGAAGATGAGCAGGTTGCTGCGGACCCGGAGTCGGTCGTCCCCGGCCTCGTCGACCCTGACGTTGGTGACGAAGTGACGGAGCCGCGACGGCGGGTCCTCGGCCCAGGCGTAGGCGGTCTCGTTCCGCATCACCCGTGCTTCGAGCGAGCCGTAGGTCTCGTCGAGGTGGAACGTCTCCCGCGTGAACCCATCGCCACGCGCCCGCTCGACGGTCTGGCGGAGGGGCAACTGGTACACGACGTCCGGGCTGACCATCTCCTCGAGCCACTCCCGTTCGCGCCCGTCGTCGAGGAGCTCGGACTCGTCGTGCAGCCACTGCACGACCTCGGCGTAGGTCTCGCTCGTTACCGAAACGCTCATGACCCGCTCCGGAACGATTCGGGGACGAAGGTGTCACTCCACGCATCCAGGGTGTCGTCGGGAGACGACCAGAGGCGGGGCTCGGCGGCGTCGTCGACCGTTGCCATCTCGGCGCTCAGCTCCATCCGGTTGCCGCTCGGATCCCGGAAGTAGGCGAACAGGTTGGCGCCGACCGGGTGGCGGCCGATACCGAGCTCGAGCTTGATCCCGAGCGCCGAGAGCCGGTCGCAGCACATCTTCAGGTGGTCGATGCTCGCGCAGTTCCAGGCGAGGTGGTGCAGGGTGTGCCCCGGCGCGTCGTCGACCAGGATCGCGACGTCGTGGTGGAAGGCGCCGATGCGGGTCCAGGCGGCCATCCAGTCGCCCGATCCGTCCGGGAGCGCGATCGCGTCGGAGACCCGGAGGCCGAACACCTCGCGGAGCTGGTCGGCGAGGGGCCGGACGGCCGGGGTGACGAGGCTGATGTGGTCCGCGTCGAGCGGCGCCGAAGCTCCGAGCGGGCCGCCTCGCGGGCGGTAGGGCTCCTGGTAGCCGTGGTCGGCGACGGTGACGAACTCCATCCGGTGGCCGCTGACGAGCTCGACGGCGACCCGCTCCAACTCGCCCGGGCCGACTCCGGCACCGCGTTCGACCGCGAGGCCGGCGTCACGGGCGGCGCGCTCGTGACGCTCCAGCTCCTCGTCGCCTTCGACCCGCAGGGCGAAGTGCTCGACGCCGGTGCCGCCCTCGCGCAGGGCCAGGTCGAAGTTCTCGTCGAGCCCGGCGCCGAGGTAGGCGACGCCACCCTCGCGGCCGAGCTCCCGCAGGCCCATCCCGTCGACGAAGAAGGAGACCGCGGCGCCGAGGTCCGGCGTCAGCAGGCAGGCGTGCTCGAACCTGCGGGCGCCGCTCACCGGCCTGACTCCGCGCGTCGGGCGCCCGCAGGCTCGTCGGTCCGCCCACCGGGGCGCGCGATCCCGCGGACCGAGAGGCCGCTGTCGGCGGTGACCACGCTGCCGGTCGCCTGAGCGGACTCCGTCGCCGAGGCGAGGTAGACGAACGCGCCGGCGTAGGACTCCGCGGCGGGCACCTGGCCCAGCGGCAGCATCTCCTCGGAGCCGGGGAGCACGGCGTCCGCCGGCGCCTGGTCCAGCGACTCCACGCCACCGAGGCGGGTCGGCGCCACGCCGGGGGCGACCCCGTTCACGCGCACGTCCGGGGCGAGCTCGTAGGCGAGCTGGCGGACCACGCCGAGCACGGCGTGCTTGGAGGCGGTGTAGAGGATCCCGCCGCCGGCGGGATTGAAGCTGGCGAAGGAGGCGGTGAGGATGATGCATCCACCGCTCGTGAGGAGACCGTCGAGGCAGGCACGCGCGCCCAGCATGTAGCTCTTGACGTTGATCCCGAAGAGCTCGTGGAAGGCGGCGGGAATCTCCTCGCCCCCCAGTGACTCCAGCGGGCGCCCGTGGTCGCTGATGCCGGCGTTGCCGACGAAGACATCGAGCCCTCCCAGATCCTCGACCGCCACCCGCGCCGCCTCCGCGTTGGTGCTCCACGCGGCGACGTCGCCGACGACCGGGATGAGGGAGTCGGCGAAATCCCGGCGCAGCGCTTCGACCCCGTCGACCGAACGATCCACCGCGACGACCCGGGCCCCCTCCGCCACGTAGCGCTCGACGACGCCGCGGCCGATGCCGCCGGCCGCCCCGGTGACGACCGCGACCTTGCCCTCGAGCCTGCCGCTCATCGCGTTGCCGCCCGTACGGGGAGATAGGTGTCTGTCGATACCGCTCATCGCCGTCCTCTTCGGGGTGAGATCCAAACCATCATGTATACGTTGCTACTAGCCTGAAACGAGCCAGTTGTTCCGGCGTGGAGGATAGCAAAGAACGACGTATACGGGTCTTATTAGCCCGTATACGTCGTTCGTTAAGGGGGTCTGAGGGTCAGCGGGACGGGGCGGCCGTCCGAGGTGGTCCCTCCCGTCCTGGGCGCCTCATGGGGGTCCTGGCAGGCTGTGACCCCCATGAGGCGCCCAGGACGGGAGGGGTTGCGGGGGAGGCGTCAAGGCTTCGTCACGTTCTCCGTGTGATCCGCGCGGCCAGGACCCTGGGCTGTTCCTTATGCGCCTATGAGGCGCATAAGGAACAGCGGAGATCGCTGACCGCTCAGACACCCCCGGGACGTGATGGTCCCTGGGGGAAGACGTCACAGGTCGTGACGAAGATGCCGGGGACGTCACACCTTCAGGCCCCACAGGACCCCTGGCCCGGAGGTGAGTTCGCAGTTAGCGACACATGTTGTCGCTAACTGCGAACTCACCTCCGGGGCGCGTGCGGTTCCCGGCCTCTTCGTCACGGGGTCACGCATCGGTGAGGGATCCGTCCGTCTGCCGTAAGGCTCCCGTGACCCTCCCGGCACGGTCCCTCCGCCTCTCCCCCCGGGAACGGCCCGGGAGGGACGGCGGGGGTGACCCTGGACGAACCTCCCCGCGGTTCGTGAGGGAAGGGTCACCCCCGCCGTCCCGTCCACGCCTGCCCGGGCCACAGCCTGCCCGGGCCGTGGACGAGAGGGCCCGTCCCTTGTCCGTCCGTGCGAGCTAGATCTCTCTTACGCGACGACGCGCAGGTTCGACGAGGTGAGGCCGCGGACGGCGTCACTGCCCGCGGCCCAGGAGATCTCGGTCGGCGGGACGATGTTGTCGTCCTGCATCGAGATCTCGATGCCGATCCCGTGGGCGGCGCGGGGCAGCGCCGAGAACATATGGTCGGGGTCGACCTCGAGGATCAGCCCGATCGCCGCGTCGATCAGGTGGAACTCCATGATCTGCTTGGCCGCGGCGCCATCGCCGGTGTGCAGCGCTTTGAAGAGCTTCGAGTCGAGGGAGACAAAATCCGCGGCCGTCTTCGGGCGCGACATGTAGGAGCGCTGAGCCCAGACGATCCGGCGGTACATCTGCATGATCCAGGACTCGATCGTCTCGCCGTATTTCGCCAGCGCGACGCGGTGGAACGCGAGGTGGCTCTCCTGGAACTCCTTGCTGCGGTCGGGGTGGAGCTTCATCTCCCCCAGGCTCGATTTCATCGCCGCGATCTCATCTTTGGAGAAGGTCCCCGCCAGCGACAGCACCATCGGCGGCTCGATCAGCACGCGCAGCGCGTAGAGCTCCTCGGCGGCGCCCAGTTCGATGCGGGAGACGGTGACGCCACGGTTGGCGACCGAGTCGAGGAAGCCGTCCGCCTGCAGCATCCTGAGCGCCTCGCGCAAGGGCGTCCGACCCACGCCGAGCACCTCGGTGAGCTCTTCCTGGGTCAGACGATGCCCGGGAAGATACGTTCCGTCCACGATCAGGTCGCGCAGTTTCTCGTACGCCCCACGGACCATGTCCCCGCGACGCTCAAGTGGTGAATCTCTGTCCACCGGCGCGATCCTAGTCAATGCAACGGCTGGTGTATTGCGCTGGGCTTCAGAATTGGATAAAATGGTCGGTCAGTCCCATACGGCCGATCTCACCCGATCGGCCGGCGACCAAACCTCCTCTCGACTAGTGCCTGGACACGGCACCAGGCGCTAGATCGGCATGCGATAGCCGTAGAACTCGTGGTCCTCGTTGAAGCCGCCGTGGCCGGCGCCGAGGTGCTCGAAGGACTCCACGAACTCGATGCTCTTGATCCACTTGACCTGCTTGAAGCCGAGCTCACGCTCGTTGCGGAGTCGCAGTGGCGCCCCGTGCGATTCCAGCAGCGGTTCGCCGTTCATCTCGTAGGCGAGGATCGTGAGCGGGTGGTGCATGTGCTCGATCCGGTGGCAGTCGTAGTAGAACCCCTTGCCGGTCTCGGGCCCTTCGGCGAAGGAGTAGAAGACGACCCACTTCGCGCTCGGCAGCGGCTGCACCAGCTCGAGGATTTCCGACATCGCGACGCCGCCCCACTTCGCGATCCCCGACCAGCCCTGAATGCAGAAGTGTTGGGTGATCTGCTCGCGTTTGGGCCGGGCGAGGAGTTCGGCGTAGGTAAGGGTCGTCGGGTTGGCGACCTCGCCGACGATCGACAGCTTGTAGTCCTTCCACCCACCTTCGCGCAGGTCGCGGTACTCACTGGAGTCGGGCAGGGTGCCGTTGGGCCAGAGGTACGGGGAGATGTCCTTCTCCGTGTAGGTGGCGTTCGGGGCGTTCCATTCGAGCCCCGCCTTCGCCCAACCGACGATCTTCTGCCCCGTGCGCCGCACGGTCTCCGGGTGGCGAAGCGTGAACGGGGTCGCCTGCAGCCAGAGGAAGACGACCAGGGCCATTGCCGCGACGTAGATCGCCAGGGCCCAGTACGACTGCGTATTGGTACCGAACGCGATGTGGTTGAGGTTGCCGACCAGGCCGGTGCAGAACACCATCACGGTGTGCACCAGGATGAAGAAGACCATCCAGAGCATCACGGTGAAGTGGACCGTACGCGCGACCTGTCGGTTCAGGCTGCCCGCGGCGAAACCGAAGCGGGCGGCGATCGCCGGAGCCTGCAGCAGGCCGGTGACGAGCGCCAGCGGCGCGGCGATGAAAATGGTGATGAAGTAGGCGAGGATCTGCAGGCCGTTGAAGTTCGTGAAGCCCTCGTTGGCGGGGAAGTTGAGCGACGCGTACTGGATCCCGGTGGAGAGCGCGTTGGGGAACACGTCCAGCGACTGCGGGATGAGCCGCTCCCACTGCCCGGTGGCGAAGAGCAGGACGTAGAAGGCCAGCCCGTTGACGATCCACAGCAGGTCGAAGCTGAAGTGCCACCAGCGCGCGAGGCCGATCGAGTGCCGGATGCCCGGCAACCCGAGCCAACCCGGCAGCGCCACCGCGTCGTCCTTGGCGGTCCAGACGTGGGCGGCATCCTTGGGGTCCTGGCGGTCGGCGGGCACCGGGCCGTTGATCCGCAGGAACTCGTTTCCGGGTTTGCTGCCGGGGTCGACGTAGAGCCGCGGGTGATCGGCCAGGATCTGGATGCCCGCGCGGATGATGAACATCATGAAGAGGGCGTTGAAGAGGTGCTGCCAGCGCAGCCACCAGGGGAACCCAGAGTCGACCGCCGGGGCATAGTCGGCGGAGGTGCCCGGGAATTCGCGCAGGAAGCTCTGCATCCACGAGTATTCGCGCAGCTGCTGGGCGATCGCGATCATGACGAGCAGGCCGACGATCGCGATCGGGATCAGCCAAAGCGTGTTGAACCAACGCCGCCCGAAGCGCACTTCCGGCACGCGCGCTTTCTTCTGTTCGATCCCGCCGGCCCAGTCGTCGATGACGACCGGCCCCTCCAGCACCTCTTTGCGCTGATCGAGGTGGGACTCCAGATCCCGCGCCGCCTCGTTTGGATCAAATTTACGATTATCCATTGGATATGAGCGGAGATTACACGGGCCTGCGGGGGATGAGCACATGGCTGCCGGGCTGAGGCCTTTGCCGCTCGGCTATTTCGCCCTCGTCATGGCAACCGGGATCATCGCCGTGGCGTGTGACCAACAGTCGCTTCGGTTCCCGGCGCAGGCGCTATACGTGGTCACGGCCGTCGCCTACGTGGTACTGACCGTGTTGCTCGTGCTGCGGATCGTGTGGTTTCCGCGCCAGGTGCTGGCGGAACTCACCCACCACGCCACCGGGTTCACCTTCCTCACCACCGTCGCGGCGACGAACGTCCTCGGCGCGGCCTCGGCCGTCGTACACGGCTGGTGGGGACTGGCATCGGCCTTATGGTGGGTTTCCCTCCCGCTGCTACTCGTCGGCATCTACGTACCGCTGATCGCCGTCGTCCTGCGCCGTGACACCCCGGGACTGAGCGCGGGCATCAACGGCACCTGGTTCCTCCTCGCCGTGGCGGTCGAGTCGGTCGCGGTCCTCGCCGCACTCCGGCTGGGCCACCGACCGCAGGACCTGCTCGCCTTCGTCGCCCTCGCCGCCTTCGGCTTCGGCCTCGTCCTCTACCTGATCGTCATGACGATGATCTTCTTGCGCTGGACGTTCCACCGCCTCGACCCCGATGAGGTCCACCCACCGGCCTGGATCGCTCCCGGGGCCGCCGCGATCACCACCCTCGCCGGCAGCACCCTGCTCGCCGCGGCGCCCCAGGTGGAACGCCTCGACCGCCTCGTCCCGTTCCTCGAAGGCATCACGATCCTCGCCTGGGCGACCGCCACGTTCTGGTTCCCGATCATGATCGCGATCGGCGTCTGGCGCCACCTCCTGCGCCGCGTCCCGCTGACCTATGACTTCTCGCTGTGGGCGATGGTCTTCCCGCTCGGCATGTACGCGGCCGCGACGTTCCACCTGCTCGAAGTCGAGCGGGTACCGCACCTGGGAAGCCTGCCAAAGGTCGCGCTCGCCCTCGCCGCCGCGGCGTGGCTGGCCACGGCGGCGGGGCTGGCCCGGCGACTGGTCGGGGGCGCCCGGGCCTAGCGGCCCTTCCCGGCCTTCCCCCTCTTGCCAGGTTTGCCGACGAGCCTGGCTTCGAGGTGCCGCGTGCCGGTGCAGTTGAGGAAGGCGGTGGTCAGCACGCCACTGAAATGACGGTCGTGGACCCTGCCGGCGAGGGTGACCACGGCGGGCGTCGCGCCGTGGGTGGTCGTCTTGCCGATGACGGTCCCGTCGGGGGCGATCCGGGCGCGCTTCAGCGCCACCGTGGCGGTGGCCGAGGCGGTGGCATCGCCGCTCGTGCAGGTCGCGGGGACGCTCGCCCTCAGCCCTTCCAGCAACCTGCCGTCGCGCGTGATCCTGAAGTGGCCGGGGGCGGTCGAGCGCTCGCGTCTGGCAACCAGGTACCGGCCATCGTCCTTGGCGTCGACGGCGCGCCTCGTCGTCGGCGGGAGGACGTTGAGCAATCGCGGCAACAGCGGCAGGAAGACCCCGGGGGCGGTGAGGGCGACCCGCAGCGGCACCAGGGCCGGCGCCCTCAGCGCCAGGAAGAAGGAGACCATGCCGGCGTCCGCCGAGACGTTGCCGACTTCCTGCCATTCCGTCCCGTCCCAGCGCTGGAGGAGGACCCGGGCGCCGGTCAGGTCAGACAGCGTCGAGAAGGTGACCTTGGTCATGTAGCCGGCGTAGACCTGGGCTTCGAAGCTGAGCTCCGGCGCCTCTATATGGGGCGCGATCACCAGCGGGGCGACCGGGCCGGGTTCGAATCCGGTCGGCCCGCAACCGGGGCAGATGCGAAAGGGCTGCCAGTAGATCGTGCCCGAGAAGAGCGGCGCCGGGATCGGCAGGCCCGCCAGGGACAGTTCGGCGTCGCAGGTGATCCCGTCGCCGCTGGACCTGACCGGCACGTTGCCGTTCGACCCGGCGAAGCCGGCGGGGACGAGCAGCCCGTCCGCGCCGAGCACGGCGCTGGTCGAGACGCGGACCGCGTAGCCACCGAGGAAGCCGTTGCCGCTGCCCGCGCCTCCGCCGGGGCCGACTTCGACGTCGGTCGAGAAGTCGGGGCAGGCAAAACCGACCTTGATGCCGCGGTCGGTCGCGGGGACGCTCGCGCCGGCCACCGGCGCGAGCGAGGTGATCGGCGGGTCGCCGGGCAGCGCCGACGCGGCGGGCGCGAGGACAGCAAGAGCGATGAGGGCAAGGCCGGCGGAGAGGGCGGCGACGGTCCGTCGGCCGCGGGATCTGATCGTCGTCAGCGGGGTCATTTGGAACTGCTCACCTTCCTGCCTCGAGATTTGCTCAGGTCGCGATACTGGTCCGCCGCCTCCTGCACGTAGGCGAGCAGCTCCTGATCCACGCGGTCCCGTCCCTGCTTGTCGTAGCGGCGGACGAAGAAGGCACCGAGGGCGAGCCAGATCAGAAGGCCGACGGCGGTCAGGATGGCGGCGTCGCCGAGGCCGGCGTCGGCCCGGCCTTCGAAGTAGAGGATCGAGCGCACGCCCTCGAGAATCTGGCGCAGCGGGTCGGCGTGGCTGATCACGGCGAAGAAGTCGGGCAGCGCCTGGATCGGCACCGTCCCGCCCGCCGAGGCGAGGCCGACGTAGACGAAGATCAGCAGGGCGACCACCTGGCCCGGCGTGCCGAGCACGGCGAGGAGGGTGAGGGCCCCGATCGCGACGGTCGCCGCCGCGAACCAGCCGTAGGCCCAGAGCAGCACCGGCGACGGCGCATCCATACCGAGAATCACGGCGGCGACGAAGATGAAGACCGCGACGGCGACGCCCGTCAGCGCCGTCGCGATCGCCCACTTCGCCAGCAGCGTCTGCCGGCGGCTGATCAGGGTGGGCGGCGCCATCGACCAATTCGGGCCGATCTCGGCCGGGGCGAAGCCGAGCCTGCCGTCGACGAAGGTGTTGACGATGGTCGCTCCGAGGAAGCCGCTCATCAGGATCAGCAGCGAGGCGTAGAAGGCGCTGAGGCCGAGCGCCGCCGTCGCGGGCAGCGGCCGGTAGACGGTGGCTTCGGCCCGCACCGGGTCGGCAAGCGCCGCGCGGGCGGCGGGGCCGGCGCCCGCGCCGCCTTTGGCGAGGAGCTCCTTGCCGACCTGCTGGGAGAACGCCGCCACGGCCGGTTCGAGGACGCCGGTGGCGAGGCTCGCGCCGGTCGTCCCGGCACGCTGGTTGGAGAGCAGGCGGACGGTCGGCAGGCCTTCGCGGGCCGGGTGCGGGCCGGGGACCCCGACCAGGTTCAGCGCCGCGGCGCTGAAGCCGGGTGGCACGACCAAGGTCGCGTAGGAGTCGCCGCGGTCCATCCGTTCGCGCGCCGCCGCCAGCGACTCGACCTTGATCCCCAGCTTGTCGCTCACTTCCGGCGAGCCGAGGAGGGCTTTCTCGAGATCCTCGCCGAGGTCGAGCTGCTTGGCGCCGCGGTCGTCCTGGACCAGCGACACCGGCAGCCCGTGCATGTGGGTGACCGGGTCGACCGCGAAGCCGATGTAGAGCGCGGTCATCAGACCGACGACGACCGCGCCGACGGCGATCGGCAGGGCCCAGACGGGCCGCTCCCGGAGGAGATCACGCGCTCGTATCCGATTTGGCATCCAGAGAAATATATGTAGTGCCTGGGAGCTTGCCGCCGGGGGCGACGGCGGCGAGGCGCTACGGTCCCTGTCGATGCCCCTCGAAGACGCCCACGGCAGGACGATCTCCGACCTGCGGGTCTCGGTCACCGACCGCTGCAACTTCCGCTGCCGCTACTGCATGCCCGCCGAGGGGATGCCGTGGATCGCGCGCGCGGAGATCCTCAGCTTCGAGGAGATCGGGCGGCTGGTGGGGCTGCTGGTCGACCTCGGCATCCGCTCGGTCCGCCTCACCGGCGGCGAGCCGCTGGTGCGGCGGGAGTTCCCGGCGCTGGTCGGGCGGCTGCGGGCGATCGAGGGGATCCGGGACCTCTCGCTGACCACCAACGGCTACCTGCTGGAGGCCCAGGCGGCCGACCTGGTCGCCGCCGGGATCGACCGCGTCAACGTCTCGATCGACAGCCTCGCCCGCGCCCGCTTCCTCGAGATCACCCGCCGCGACGCGCTCGACCGGGTGCTGGCGGGGCTCGACGCGATCGCCGCCTTCCCCCAGGTCCGCCCGGTCAAGGTCAACGCGGTGCCGATGCCGGGGCTCGGCCGCGAGGACGTGCTGCGCTTCTGCGAACTGGCCCGCGAGCGCGGCTTCCAGGTCCGCTTCATCGAGTTCATGCCGCTCGACGGCGACCGCTCCTGGCGCGCCGAGGAGGTGCTGAGCGGGGCGCAGGTACGGGCGATGGTGGAAGCCGTGCACCCCCTGGTCGAGCTGCCCCGCGAGCCCCATTCGACCGCCCGCGTCTTCGCCTTCGCCGACGGGCGCGGTGAGATCGGCTTCGTCAATCCCGTCTCCGAACCGTTCTGCGGCGACTGCGACCGCCTCCGCCTGACCGCCGACGGCAAGCTCCGCACCTGCCTCTTCTCCCTGCACGAGACCGACCTGCGCGGGCCGCTGCGGGCGGGGGTGGGGGACGGGGAGCTCGCCGAGATCGTCCGCGCGGCGGTCTGGCGCAAGGAGCTGAAGCACCGGATCGACGAGCCGGGGTTCCGGCCGCCGGCGCGGACGATGAGCGCGATCGGGGGTTGAGAGGCGGCGGCCGCGGCCGCATCGCCACAGGCCCGATCGCCTCACACCGGGGATCGCATCCGCCGCCGGGCGATCGGCCAGCACACCGTCGACAGCAGGGCCAGGAACGGCACGCCGGTCTTCCAGGCGATCGTCGCCGTCACCGAGATCACCTCGACGCCGATGAAGCTGAAGATGACGACGATCAGACGCCGACCAGACGCCGACCGGTCCGGTGGGGAAGAAGCCGCCGTGGGAGGTCAGGTTGTCGGGCCGACCGCGCTGGCCCAGACCGGCAACGATGGCCACCAGTACTGCATGTAGATGCCGGCGGCGACGACCTCGGCGCCGGTGGCGACGATCTGGCCGGTCCAGCGGGAGACGAATCCGGCGTAGGACCCGAGGTAGCGCTGGGTGATCGCCCCGAACGAGCCCCTGGTCGGGTGGACGACGGTGGGCCAGTCCTCGTTCGAGGCCGCCGCTGTCCGTCACCTCACGCGTGTGGCCGTCCACGCCCACTCCTTCTCGCCGCGGTCCCCGGCGGCGACGGCGACAACATCGTCTTCGGTCCGAACACGGCCTCGGCCAACCTGGCGCTCAGTCGAACCCGCCTCGGCGTCAGTGCCCCCGGCCGAACACAATCCGAACCTGACCGCGCGGATCGAGGCTGAGCCGGTTTCGCTGACGCGTCGAGCGACGAATTCCCGCCCGGATCGGCACGAAGGCCGCGTTAGACTCGCTCCATGAGCGAACCCTCGATCTGACGATCCTCTACGAGGACGGGGAGGAAGGCTGGATCGTCGCCTCGATCCCCGCCGTTCCGGGCGCGCTCAGCCAGGGGCGCAGCCGTGACGAGGCGCGCGACAACGTGCTCGACGCATTGGCGCTGATGCTCTCCCCCGAGCCTGGCGAGAAGCGCGAGCGCGAGCTGCTGCACCTCAAGGTCGCGTGAAGCGACGAAACTCGAGCGGCACCCGCGGGAGCATGGATGCCGCAAGCTCGACGAGGGCGGCAACCACACGCGCTGGATTTCCCAGGCCGGATGCGCGCGTCCTCGATGTCCTGGCCCGCGAGTTCGACCGTCGCACCAAGGCTCGCGATCCGGCGGACGCCTGCCCCTTCGGGCGCGAGGTGGTCCATCGAGCGCGCCGCCTCCCTCGAGCCGCACTCGACCGGACTGCCAGGCCGCACGTCCTCAGGAGTGTCGATGCCGACGAGCCTCACATAGGCCAGACCGCCGTCGGCCTCGCGGATTCGCAGGGTGTCACCGTCGACCGCGTAGGCGACGGTGGCGCGGAAGCCGCCCGACGTCCCCTCGGGCGCGCCGGCGGCGCAGCCGAGCGCCGGCACGGCAAGGAGGACGAGCATCGCGAGGAAGGTCGGGCGGACGGCGGAGCGGCGCATCGGGCGATTGTCGTCACGCCCCCGGCGGGATCCTGGGGCACCGAAGCTAGCCCGGAGGAAGGTGGGCTCGCCCCTCGACCGCGGCCGGCGCCGGAGCTCCCCAATAGACTCGGCGGCACGAGATCACGCGCGGGGAGCGCTCGGGCGGTGGGTGCCGCCCGCGACAGGCGAGCCCGTCCAGGACGCGGGGATCGGCCCGCTCAGCCGCGCGAGAGGAGACCGCGCTCGGAGCCGGCGATCTGCCAGCGCAGGCCGGGGCCGAACTCCAGCGTCAGGTGGTCGGGCGTGATCAGCTCCCAGGCCGGCGGGTCGTCGGGCGCCTCCTCGGGGGCCGGGACCACGACGAGCTCCGTCCCGCCCGAGAGGCGCCAGCGGAGCTCGGCGGTGACCGGGTCGATGCTCGCCTCCTCGAGCGTGCGGCCGAGGAGCCGGGACGGGTCGGCGGGCTCGAACCCGGCGTCCTGGGTGGCGAAGCGCCAGAGGCCCCCAGCCTCGTCGGTGACTTCGACGTGGAGGATCTCCGGGTAGGCGATCCTGGCATCGGCGATCCGCCCGCGAAGCGAGCGCAGGATCGTGGTCGGGGAGGTGTCGAGGGCGACGCTCATCGGCCTGCCATCCATTGTCGCAGCCAGGCCAGGAGATCTCCATAGCTCCTGTGCGAGCGCGGGCGGCCCGATTCCTTCTCGGCATGGAGCGCGTCGCGCGCCGCATAGCGCTCCTCGTCGCTCAGGCCCAGCTCCTTGCAGGCCTGGCGGAACTGCTTGAGGTCGCGCTTGGGGGCCACGGCGGGCAGGCCAGGGGCCCCTCGGATCCCCTGGGGGAGTCTCCCTTCCGCGCCCCGCCGAAAGAATTTTCGACTCCGGCCGGTGCAACCCGGCTCCTCGCAGGCCAACGGGTGGGCAATGAGATTCGCGGCGGCGCTCCGCTGACGCGGGGCGGGGACGCGCGGCCGCGAGACCTCAGTGAGCGGCGAGCTGGGGGCGCAGGATCGTGGTGCTGCCGTCGGCGGCGACCAGGACGACCGAGAGCCCTTCGTCGGCGGCCTCGCGGATCTCCCCACCCACCCCGGGCGCGTCGGCGTCGATGAAAGCCGCGTGCTCGGGATAGGGCGAGCGGCCTTCGAGCGCGAGGTCGATCGCCTCGTCCATCACCCTGGCTGCGGGGGAGCGGCTGCTGTCGGCGTTCATCGTGCTTCCCATCCTTCGATCATCTCGCGGTAGCCCGTCTCGACCTCGTCGATCGCGGCGCGCATTCCTTCACCAAGGGTACCGCCGTGGAACCTGGTGCCCGGCTGCTTGCCCCCGCGGCGGCCGTATCGGTGCATCTCGTTGTGGCCGTGGGCACCGTCGTAGACGCGGACGGTCTCGGTCGCCTGCCCACTGCGGAGCATGAGGACGACGGCGTAGTCGGTGACCTCGCGACCGACGCTCGTGAATTCGACCCACAGCCTCACGCCGAGGGCGCGGTCGAGGACGCGGCGGTAGCGGGCACCCATCGCCGCCACGCTACCGGGCCGCCGGCGATGCGGCCGGGAGAGGAAATCTTGCGGCAGGCCGGTGCAACCGCGCTCCTCGCAGGCCAACGGGTGGGCAATGAGATCCGCCCACGCGAGAGGAGCCCGCCCGTGATACCCGAAGCGCTCGCCCGGCTGGCCGCGGTCAGCGTCAAGCCCAACCCCGACGGCCTGCCGGGGATGCCCGCCGCGACGAAGCTGGTCAACGGCCTCGCCGCCTTCATCCTGCTCGCCTGCGTGGCGGGCTTCCTGCTCGGCGTCGGCCAGTGGGTGTTGGGCAGCAAGACGTCCAACTTCTCCCAGTCCGACAACGGCAAGAGCAAGGTACTGGTCTCGGTGCTGGGTGCCTTCGCCGTCGGCGCCGTGGCGGCGATCTTCAACTTCTTCCTGGCCGCGGGGACGGCGCTCAAATGAGCGCCCGAGACCAAGGCGACGTCCTGGTCCAGGCCGAGACCGTCCCGCCCTTGGCGACCAGTGCGAAGGAGCTTTCGGACGGCAACTCGTAGCCGGACTTGGCGCTCGCAGGTTTCGCCATGTCGAGCCAGAGGGAGAAGTATCTTCCCGCGATCGTCGGGTTCTTCCTCTGCGTCGCGGCGACCGCGACCCCGGAACCACTGTCGGTGAAGCTCGATTTGGCCCAGTAGGCGCCGTTGACGGTCGGGAAGGCTTCATAGGGCCCCCAACCGGTTTCCGCGTACCCGGTTTTGCTCGTCGACGCGGTGTCCCAGGAGAGGGCTTCCCAGGAGCCGCCCGAGGAGAGCGGATTTTCATAACGGGCGAGGGAGTCGCGCGGTTCCAGGCTCGAGAGGGCGCCGTTCATGCCGGAGATCGGGCCGGGCACCCCTGCCTTGAAGTTGGTCAGGCCGGTGATGTTCCCAGAGCCCTCCAGGCCCGCGTACCCGGACGAGTAGAGAGCGTCTTCGGCGCTCAGGATCTGGTTGAAGCCCGAGCCGGTGTCGGTCCAGGCCGAGACCGTCGAGCCCACGTCGAGCAGGGCGAGGGAGTTCCCGTCGACGAACCCGTAGCCGGTTTTGCTGGCGAGGACGGTCCGGGTGCCGCTTACCCACTTCGAGAGGGTGGCCGTGTAGGTGTTGGCCGCCGTGTTCAGGAAGCGGAACTCATAACCGCTCCTCGTGGCCGCGGTGGGGCTCGACATGTCAAGCCACCGTCGGGAAGGCGGCCGACGGACCCCACCCGTCGCTCCGCGCCATCCCCTTTTCGGCGGCCAGCTTCCTCAGCAGGCCCAGTTGGCGTTTGCTCGGTTCCCTGTGGTGTCGCGTCTGGTCGGTCATGCCCCCCGGCAGGGCAGTGCCGGAGGAGGCCGGCCCGCCGGCCGGGGGAGGTCTGCCAGCCTTGGGCATGACCGACCTGCGACACCACAGGGAGGTCCCGCCGACCCGCTCAGCCCGCCTCCTCCCTCGCGATCGCCGCCAGTCCCGGCAGCAGCCTCTCGGCCAAGCGCAGCAGCCTGCGAAGCGTCGCGCAACAGCCAGCGAAGGTCTCGTCGGTGGCGGAGGCGACCTCGCGGACGCGGAAGGGGACGGTCAGCACCTGGCAGCGCGGCCGGCCCACCCCCTCGGGCAGGCGACGCTCGCGGACCGCGAGGACGAGCGAGTCGCGCCCGACCGGGCGGAGGACCGGCTCGACCCCCTCGGGCGAGATGATCGCGCCCGCCTCCAGGGCGTCGGCGAAGCACGCGGCGACGGCGGCGGCCCGCCCGCCCCCGTGGAGGAGGTCGAGGCCGAAGACCTCGTCGCCGCGCTCGAAGTGGAACCGGGCGAGGCGCTCGGCGTCGAGGCCGAAGCAGCCGGATCGGTGGGTGCTGTCGGTCTTCATGGTCATCGCTCCGTGGGCGGGCGGGGCGCCCACGACGGGCGCCCCGGGCCGGTTCCCTCAACCCTCTTTCCGTGCGTCCCGGCGCGGACGCGGCCGGACCGCCTTCAACTCGGCGGCCAGACCCTCGGCCACCGGCCCGCCGGGCGTCGCGCCATGGCGGGTGCGCCCTGACCGTGGCAGCGCCTCCTGGTCGGCGAGGATCGCGGCGAGGAGGGCGTCGGCGAGGACTTCGAGGCCCTCGTTCGCCGTCCTCGCTTCGGCGGCCTTGGCCCGCAGCCAGTCCGTGGCCTGGTCGGGCTCGGCATAGGTGACCTTCTCCCGGTGCCCGCCGGATTTCAGCGCCTTCACCTCCACCTCGCGGAGCTGGGGCAGCACCAGGCGCAGGCCGCGGGCGGCCAGTTCGGGGTAGGCGGAGATGAGCAGGTCGGCGACGACGTGGAAGCGGGAGAGGCTGTATTGCTTCCTGCCCTCGCCCCCGCGCCGGTCGATCAGCCTGCGGCCCACCTCTTCGTTGTGGGAGCGGGCGGCGGCCTGGCGCTGTTTCCGCTCGGCGTGCTGCTTGCGGCGTTCGGCCGCCTGCTCGTCCTCGCTCGCGTTCGGGTCGAGGCCCTTGCGACGGGCCTTCCACTCGCGCTCACGGCGCTCGCGCTCGGCCGTCCGCTCGGCGTCCTCGGCGGCGACTCGCCCGACCGCCCGCTCGCAGAGGTCGGCGGCCAGGTCGGCGTCGGTGATCAGCCGCACGACGGAGGTCCATCCCCCGCGGTCGACCTCGTGCTCGACCAGGCAGCCGGCGGCCCGCGCGGCGTCGATCTCTGCCTCGCCGAAGGTGATCCTCGGATCCTCGACCTCCATGTCGGGGTAGGTCTCGGCGATCCGGGCGACGATCTCCTTGCGCTTCGGGCCGTCGGCCACCACCCGCGAGACCGGGACCTCGGAGACCGGGATCATCGTCGGCTTCTCCTCGAAGCGGCTCTCGGGTGCTTCGGCCAGGAGATCGCCGAACTGGGCGACGAAGCGGCTCGGCTTCACCTTGCGCCGCCGCGCCAGCTCTCCTTGTTGGTGGCCAGCTCGAGCTCCTCGGCGAACGCCTTGCGGTCCAGCGCCCGCTCGACCGGGTTGAGGTCGGAGCGCTGGTTGTTCTCGTAGAACGCTTCCACGCGAGGGTTGCCCCGGCTCGGGGTCACCGGGACCTTGGCCAGGCCGGCCTTCCTCGCGGCCGCGAGGCGGCGGTGGCCGTAGACCAGGTCGAAGCGACCGTCCTCCTTCTCCCTGACCTTCACCGGGCCGACGACGCCGTGGGCCTTGATCGTCGCCGCGAGCTGCTCGATCTCGACCGGGTCCATCTCCTGGCGGGCGTTGAAGCCCTCCACGACGTCGATCTTGTCGATCTCGACTTCGGGGACCGCTATCTGGGTGGACATCTCCACTCCTTTGCCTCGGGCCCCCGCCCGATGCGGGAGCCGGTGAGGCCCCCAGGCGCGCGGAGCGCGCGAAGATGGGCCTCGACGGCTCCCGCATCGGGGTCGGGGTCGGTCCTCGGCGAGCGACCTTCCGCCGGCGGCGATCTCCTCGCCGAGGACTTCGCGGACGGCCGGGCCGCTCCACTGACCGGGCCGATTCAGGAAGGCCGCGATCCGGTCGAGCCGCTCGGAGTCCGCGGCCCGGCCCGCGACGAGGCCGTCGGCCTCGGCGACGATCCCCTCGAGCAGGCGGACGGTGAAGTCGACGGCGGGCGCGAGAGTGCGGGATCCGGCTGCGCGACGGCGAAGGGACCGCGAGCGGTACTTGGCCCACTCCACTCGATGAGACGGGGCACTTGGTACCCAAATGCGGTACCCACGCGACGAGAAGGACCCGAGCCTGGAAAGGGTCCAGGGCGGCATCCCGCGCTAGAATGCGCCCTGGTACCAGATGCCCCCGGCCTTACACAAGACGAACCACGCGGCACCGGTCGACGGCGGCCTCATCTCATTGCTGAAGCGGCCGCGCTGACCGCGATTTGCCAGGGCACCCCTCTCGATCGGCGGTCCTCGC
>Ga0153956_1001549_pt1 | contig 19771 bp, 19 predicted proteins | sample TSFL040MetaG_FD_104704 | JGI IMG/M metagenome (GOLD analysis project Ga0153956, IMG submission 104704) | Attine ant fungus gardens microbial communities from Florida, USA - TSFL040 MetaG | ecosystem: Host-associated > Fungi > Mycelium > Unclassified | place: USA: Florida, Wekiwa Springs...
CGGCAAAGTCGAGCGCTTCCACCAAACCATGGCCCGAGAGTGGGGCTACGGCCTCACCTACCGCTCCTCCACTCACCGCCGCCAAGCTCTGCCACACTGGCTGAACTACTACAACGAGCGCAGACCCCACTCAGCCATCACAGGACAACCACCCACCCCACGCGTTCACAACCTCCCCGGGCAGGACACCTAGAAGGTGTGGCCAGGTTCCGGGTCTTCTTCGCCCCGAACTCCGTGCACTCCGGTTTCGCCGCCTTGCTGGCGTAGGCGATCTCGTTGAGGTTGGCGGTCGCGAAATCCTCGATGCCGTCCTCGTCGAAGTCGGCCGCGACGATGCTCACCGGGCTGTCCCCGACGGCGATCGTCGCGTTGCCGAGCTGCCCGCCGCTGCCGTCGCCGTAGATGATCCGGACGTTGTCGGTGCCCGAGCCGACTATCGCCAGGTCCGGATAGGGGTCGTCGCTGAAATAGCCGGTGGTGATCGCCTGCCCGTTGACGGGGGTGGTGATGTCCGGGAGCGCCGGGCCGAAGCTCCCGGTTCCGGTGCCGGGGAAGATCCGCACCTTGTTGTTGGAGGCGATCGCCACGTCGAGGTCAGGGCGCCGGTGCCGTAGGGACTGCCGACGGAACCCTTCAAGGGTAACCGGACCGCATGGGGGATGTGTGACTCGAAACTGCTAGGCGGCGGGCATCTCCGCCTCGCCCGCCTGAGCTGCCTCGGCGTGTTCCCTGCTGTCCTTGCTCGAGATCAGGATCGCGGCGAGGATCGCCCCGGCAAGAGCGAAGCAGCCGCCGACCAGGAAAGCGTCGGCGAAGCCATCGGTCAGGGCGACCTTCATCGCGGCGCCACCGGTAAGGGAGTCGCTGGTCGACGAGTTCGCGATCGAGGCGAGGATAGCCAGGCCGAGCGCACCGCCGACCTGCTGCGAGGTGTTGATCAGGCCCGAGGCCAGACCCGCCTCCTCGTGCTTGATCCCCGACATCGCGGCGATGGTCACCGGGACGAAGGTCAGCCCCAGACCGATCCCGGCCAGCACCGACGGACCGAGCACGTCGACCGCCCAGGAGCCGTCGGGACTGATCTGGGTGAACCAGAACAGGCCGGCGGCAACGGTCAGCATGCCGGCGATCACCACCGGCTTGAAGCCGAACCTTGTGACCAGTTGCCCGGCCGTGCCGGCGGCGATGATGATCGCGATGGCCAGCGGCAGGTAGGCGAGGCCCGCCTCGAGCGCATCGAGCCCGAGCACCTGCTGCAGGTAGAGGGTGATCATGAAGAACATCGAGAACAGCGACATGCCGGTCAGCAGCCCGACCACATTTGCCCCGCGCAGGGTGCGCATGCGGAAGATCGAGAAGGGCACCAGGGGCCTCTTGGTGCGCAGCTCGATCACCACGAAGGCAGCGATCAGGACCAGGCCGACCCCGCCGCGGATCAAGGTGCTGCTGGAGGTCCAGCCGGATTCGGCCGCCTCGACCAGGGCGTAGACCAGGGTTGCCAGCCCGGCGGTGATGGCGACCGCTCCGGGGATATCCAGGGTGCGTTCGGACTCGTCCTCGTGCCGCGATTCCTGCAGTCGCTGCGGTGCCTGCCAGACCACGAAGGCGGCGATCGGGACGTTGACGAAGAGCACCCACTGCCAGCCGGCCCATTCGGTCAGGACGCCGCCGAGCAGAACCCCGGCCGCGCCACCGGCCCCGGCGACCGCGCCCCAGATACCGAGCGCCCGGTTTCTTTCCGAGCCCTCGGCGAAGGTGGTGGTCACGATCGAGAGCGCCGCCGGTGAGGCGAGGGCGGCGCCGAGTCCTTGGACCGCACGGGCGGCGATCAGCCAGGCCTCCGACTGGGCCAGGCCACCGGCCAGCGAGGCGATGCCGAAGAGAGCCATGCCGATCATGAACATGCGGCGTCGGCCGAGGAAGTCGGCGAGGCGGCCGCCGAGCAGCAGGAAGCCGCCGAAGACGAGGGTATAGCTGTTCACCACCCAGGACAGCGAGCCCTGGGAGATGTCGAGGGCCTTGCCGATCGAAGGCAGGGCGACGTTGGTGATCGAGGCGTCGATGACCACCACGAACTGGGTGAGGGCGAGCAGCATGAGCGCCAGGTTCTTGGCGCGCGGCGTGCTCAAATCTGGTCCGGACAAGGGATGCTCCTGAATCTTTGGCTGGTCGGTAGAAGCGGAAGCGGAACTCATATTCCACTTATCGCGATAATATACGGAAACTGGATTCCGTTTGTCAAAAGATGACTTCGACCGAACGAACACTCCGAGCCGACGCCCGCCGCAACCGTGAGAAGATCTTTGCCGCGGCCCGCGAATCTTTCGCCCGTGACGGCGAGAACGCCCAGATCGAGGAGATCGCGAGCCGGGCCGGGGTCGGCATTGGCACCGTCTACCGTCACTTCCCCACCAAGCAGTCACTGCTGACCGAGATGGTCCGCACCCGTTTTTCCCGCTTCGCCGAGATCGCTGCCGAAGCGGAGGGCATCGAGGACCCTTACGAAGCGATCAGGCACCTCTTCGTCCGCTCCGGCGAGGAGGTCGAGGGCGACGCCGGCTTCCAGCTGGCGATGATGAGCTCCAACCAGCTCCACTGGGAAGGCATCGAGCAGGAGAAGGCCGCCTTCGCCGCGATCGCCACCCGGGTGATCGACCGCGCCGTCGAGTCGGGTGCCGTGCGGAGCGACTTCGACTTCGGCGACTTCCCGATGCTGATGTGCGGGATCACCTCGACCATGTACTTCAGCCCGGGCGGAGCCGAGTGGCGCCGCCATCTCGACCTGATCCTGGCCGGCCTCCGCCCCTGACCCAGCGCCTCGCCGCCGACTAGTGACCTTGAATTTTCGGGCGCTATGCGACCGAATTTTCAACCTCACCGCAGGCTGGCTCAGCTAGTTAGCATTCCACCGTCGACCGGCAGCAGGGCTCCGGTCACGTATGAGGCGGCATCGCTGGCCAGGAAGATCCCCGCCGCGACCAGCTCGTGGGCCTCGCCCTTGCGCCCGGCGGGCACCCGGAACATCATCTGGTCGAGGTATCCGTCGGGGTACTGATCGGTCATCTCCGACTCGTAGAAGCCGGGAGCCAACGCGTTGACGCGGATGTTCTTGCGGCCGGTCCACTGCTGGGCGAGGTCGCGGGTCAGCCCGATGATCGCCGCCTTCGAAGAGCAGTAAGCCGCCTGCGGCAGATGGGCGGTGGTCGAGCCCAGCACGCTGCCGATGTTGATGATGCTGCCGCCGCCGCTCTTCCCCATCGCCCGGCCGGCGGCCTGCGCCATGAAGAAGGAGCCGTTCAGGTTGACGTCGACCACCTTGCGGAACTCGTCCGGGTCCTCCCGGGTCGCCGGCACGGCGCTGGCCACGCCGGCGTTGTTGACCAGGATGTCGACCTTGCCCAGGTTGGCGACGGTCTCGTCGACCACCCGTTGGCAGTCCTCGGGGCTGGAGACGTCGGCGTTGATCGCGATCACCTTGTGACCCATCTCCTCGACCGCCCGCCTGGTGGAATCGAGCTTGTCGACCCGACGGGCACAGATCGACACATCGGCGCCGGCCTCGGCGAATCCCTTCGCGAACGCCACACCCAGACCGGAAGAGGCTCCGGTGATGATCGCGACCTTGCCGTCAAGCGAAAAACTGTCGAGGATGCTCATCGCCGGAGCGTATCGCCACCCCCGCCGTGAGCCCGCACCCATTGAGATCGGAGTTGTCAGCCCTATTGACCGAGAACTCCGATCTCGATGAATCCGCTCCACTAGAGCAGGCCGTCTATCTGGCCCATGGCGAGAGTCATGCCCTCCGCCATCCCCATCTCGAGCAACTGCTCCAGATCCTCGATCGAGTTGAACTTCGAGACGGTGGTCATCGTCGTCTTGCCGCCCTCTTCGTCGAGGGTCATGGTCATGACCATGGTCGGCATCTCTTCGTTCATGCTGCCGTCCTCATTCGCGAAGCCATCCTGGATCTGGATCCTGCGATTCGTCTCGATGGCCTGAAACCGCCAGTAGCCGGGAGCCTTCTCACTGTCGGGACCGGTCATGTGGTACTCAGCGGCGCCACCTTCGCTGAAGTCAAAATCGGTGAACGTGGCCGGCCATGTCGGAGGCCCCCACCATTTCTCGAGCTTGCGTGGGTCTTCCCATACCTGCCAGACCTCCTCGACCGGTGCGTCGAACTCGGCGACCATGGTCAACTGTAGCTTTTCGCGGTCTGGGATGGTGCTGATGACTGTCATCTTGCTTTCCTTTCCTCGTCTTTTCCCTGGTCAAGGATCTGCCCTATCGCCTTGATTCGATGCGTCCATACACGTTCGTACTCGGCCAGCAACTCGGTAGCCCGCCGCAGGGTCTCCGGGTTGTTCTGGACGAGCTTCTGGCGACCCTGTACCCGTTTCGTCACCAGCGAGGCCCGTTCCAGCACGGCGACGTGCTTCTGAATCGCGGCGAAGCTGACCTCGTACTGACGGGCCAGGTCGGAGATCGACTGCTCGCCCCGGCTGACCTTGCCCATGATGTCGCGACGGGTCCGGTCGGCGAGAGCGTGAAAGACCAGGTCGACCTGGTCCTCATCGAATTCCGGCTTTGTCGGCACATCTACAACCATTTGGTTGTAACTTAGCACAGAGCGAACGAGACCGGGCATCGAAACGCCCGCTTTTTAGGTGTGGCTCAAAAGTTTTCTAGCCCAGTTACTATGATGCGCCTCAGTTGGAAGCGCCGGTAGACAAACGGGACGTGGCGATCGATGGATCGATCGGCGTGCCGAGCGCGACCGACCTGCAACGACTCCGATCCCGGGGCCTGCCTCGCTACTTCCTCGCCCTGTTCGGGGCCGCCTTCGTAGCCGCTGTCGCCTATGTGGACCCGGGGAACTTCGCCACGAACGTCGCCGGTGGCGCCGAGTTCGGTTACATGCTGCTCTGGACCGTGCTCGCGGCCAATCTCATGGCGATGGTGATCCAGTTCCTCTCGGCCAAGATGGGCATCGCGACCGGCCGCAACCTGGCCGAGCTATGCCGTGAGCATTTCCCGCGCAAGGTCACCTGGGGCCTCTGGGTGCAGGCCGAGGCGATCGCCATGGCGACCGACCTGGCCGAGATCGTCGGCGCCGCGATCGCCCTCAACCTGCTCTTCGACACCCCGCTGTTCGTCGGCGGCCTGATCGGCAGCGCGACCGCGTTCATCCTGCTCGCCCTGCGCAACCGCGGCTACCGTCGTTTCGAGTCCGCGATCATCGGGCTGCTCGGCGTCATCCTGGCCGGCTTCCTGTACGAGGCATTCAAGATCGGGCCCGACGCCTCCGGCGTGCTCAACGGGTTCGTGCCCGAGCTGCAGGGCACCGACAGCCTGCTGCTGGCGGTGGGCATCATCGGGGCCACGGTGATGCCCCACGTCATCTACCTCCACTCGGCCCTCACCCAGGACCGGATCCAGCCGAAGAACGACCACGAGCGGCACTCGCTGATCGACTTCCAGAAGATCGACGTCGGCCTGGCGATGGGCATCGCCGGGTTCATCAACCTCTCGATGCTGGCGATCGCCGCCGCGGTCCTCGGCGGCACCGGCGTCGACACGATCGAGGGTGCCTACGCCGGGCTGAAGGAACTGGTCAGCCCAGCCGCGGGCCTCGCCTTCGGGCTGGCCCTGCTCGCGTCGGGCATCGCCGCCTCCAGCGTCGGCACCTTCGCCGGTCAGGTCGTGATGCAGGGTTTCATCAGCCGCACGATCCCTCTCTTCCTCCGAAGGGCGATCACGATGACTCCGGCACTGGTGATCCTCGCGGCTGGAGTCGATCCGACCCGAGCCCTCGTGATCAGCCAGGTGGTGCTCTCCTTCGGCATCCCCTTCGCCCTGGTGCCGCTGATCATGCTGACCGCGCGGAGCGACGTGATGGGCGAAGGCTTCGAGAACCGCCGGGCCACGACCGTCATCGCCTCGACCTTCGCCGCGATCATCATCGCGCTGAATCTCTTCCTGCTCTTCCAGACCTTCGCCGGGAGCTGACCCGGCGGCGCGGACGGCTCAGGACTGGCTGCAGCTGACCATCCATTCGACCCCGAAGCGGTCGGTCACCATGCCGAAGCGATCGCCCCAGGGCGCGATCTCGTAGGGCATGACCACCGTGCCACCCTCGCCGAGCCCGTCCCAGAAGCCCTGCAGCTTCTCTTCGTCGTCGCCGTTGATGGTCACCGCGAATCCGCCTCGTTCGCCGGCCTCCATGCTGTTCGGCGTGTCGGAGGCCATCAGGGTGAATCCGTCGGGGGTCTCGAGCTGGGAGTGCATGACCTTGTCCTGCTCTGCCGGGTCCTCGCTGGCCCGGAACTCGGCAAAGGTGTTGATGGTCAACTCGCCACCCAGCACCGACTGGTAGAAGGTCATCGCCTCGCGGGCGTCCTCCTTGAAGTTCACGTATGGGTTCAGTCGAACGGTCATCGCCTCTTCTCCTAGATCGGGGTCGATCCGATCCTATGCGCCGGGATCCTGCTTGTCACCCGGTCGGTCAGGCAGGCTGGGGACATCGGCACGGAGAGCCGACGCCAGGCCGATCAGAGCCGCGATCAGCGGTAGCAGCAGGGCGCTGAAGGGAACGGTCCGACCTACCGGCCTTCGGCCTGACGGTTTTTCGGTCGACTCAGCCGGCCCGGATCAGGTCGGCAGCTTTCTCGCCGATCATCACCACGGCACCGTTCGGGTTGCCACGCACTATCTTCGGCATCACGGACGCATCGGCCACCCGCAATCCCTCGACGCCATGCACCCGTAGCCGAGAGTCCAACACCGCTCCCATCGGGCACGAGCTCGTCGGATGGAAGAGGCCGAACCCGTGGTCGGCGATGTGAGCGAGCAAATCCTCGTCGCTGTCCGACTCGGGATAGCACGGACGACCGGTCTCGAGCTCCTTGATCGGCGAGGTCTCGGCGATCCGCATGTTGATCCTCAATCCCTCGACCAGAGTGAGCCGATCTTCCTCGGTGGCGAAATGGTTGTGGGTGATCCTGGGTTGGGCCGTGGGATCGGAGCTCCGCAGCCTGACCGTTCCGGTGCTGGTCGGACGGAGCACTTCCGAAACCACGGTGAAAGCCCTGAAGCTCTCCTCGCCCAAACCCTCCTCGGAGAACAGTCCCGGCATGAAGCAGGACTCGAGGTCCGGGGTAGGAAGCCCGGGGTTCGACCGCCAGAAGCCTCCTGCTTCGACGATGTTGGTCACCAGGGGACCGTCCCGATGCGATCGCCAGTGAGCCCAGTCGGCGTCACTGCCCATGTCTTTCAGAGTCTCCATGTCGGTGGTGAAGACGAAGTAGGAGCCCGGATGCTCCTGTAGGTTTCGCCCGACCGGCAGATCCTCGATCACGGGGATCCCCATCTCCGCAAGGTCGGCGGCGGGCCCGATCCCGGAAAGCATCAGCAGCTGAGGCGAGTTGTATGCGCCGCCGCAGAGGATCACTTCGCTCGTCGCCTCGATCGAGTGGCGTCGACCGAGTCGCTCCACCACAACCCCCGTTGCTCTCTGACCGGTCACGTTGACCTTGAGCACGCGTGAGAAGGTGAGCACTCGAAGGTTCGGCCTGCTCATCGCCGGCCTCAGATACGCGGCCGAGGTTGAGCACCTAGTACCCCGAGATTGAGTGAGCTGGAAGAAGCCCGCCCCCTCCTGATCGGGCCCGTTGAAATCCCGATTCGCCGGCAGCCCCGCAGCGACCGCCGCCTCGACCCAGGCCTCCGACAGAGGGTTGTTGCGGATACGGTCCTCGACCTTCAGGGGCCCGTCTCCCGAATGAAGGCCGTCGCTGCCCCGCAGGTTTCCCTCAGCCCGCTTGAAGTAGGGAAGCACTTCCTCCCAGGCCCAGCCTTCGCATCCCGAACCGGCCCACTCGTCGTAGTCGAGCGGCACCCCGCGCACGTACAACAAGCCGTTGATCGACGAGGTCCCCCCGAGAACCTTGCCACGCGGCAAGTAGTTGCGCCGACCACCCATGTGCGGCTCGGGCTCCGACCAGTAGCACCAGTCGTTGTCGGTCAGGAACTGCCTGCCCCATTGGGAGGGGACGTCGAAGATCTCGCCCACGTCCTCTCCACCTGCCTCGATCAGCAGGACCTTCGCGTCCGGGTCCTCGCTGAGCCGAGCGGCCACGACGCAACCGGCCGAACCAGCGCCGACCACCACGTAATCTGGCCGCTCGACCTCGATCCACTCCGATTCAGACATCAATCAGGGCCTCCACGCCGTGCGCGGTCAGAGACTGCTCGGTTATCTCACCGGCGTCGATGATCCCCCGCTGCTCGCCCCGGTCCAGGATCAACACCCGGTCGCAGAACTGAGTCACCTCGTCCAGATCGGACGAAGCCAGCAGGACCGAGCCACCCTCGTCGGCGAACCTCCTGAGAACCGCCCCGATCTCCTGCTTGCCGCCGATGTCGACTCCCTGAGTCGGCTCGTCGACCACCAGAAGCCGTGGCTTGAGCCGCGAGAACTTGGCCAGGATCCCCTTCTGCTGGTTACCGCCGCTGAACTCGGCCATCATCCGCTCGGGCGCTTTCGGGGACACGCGGAACACTTCGATCAGACGTTCGACGTCCCCTTTCTCCTTGCGGGTGCTGATCGCGCCGACGGTTGACGTGTATGGGCTGAGATCGCCGAGGGTGACGTTCTCGCGAAAGGTCATCTCGGCGACCAGGCCCTGGCCGCGACGATCTGGGGGCACGAATGCGACACCCCGCCGTATCGCCTCCCTCGGCGACGAAGGCGAGTATTCAGCTCCATCCAGCCTCAGGATCCCGCCACTTGCCCGCTGCGCCCCGGCGATGATCCGGGTCAGTTCGCTCCGCCCGCATCCGACCAGGCCGGCGACGCCCAGAACCTCACCTCGGTGAATGGTGAACTTGATGCCTCTGAGCCGGGGCCCCGAAAGAGCGTCGACTTCGAGCAAGGGCTCTCCCGCGAGTTGCCCCTCTTGCCGTCTCAGGCGTTCTCGTCGGACCGCCGCGCCGACCACCAGCTCGGCGATCTCCGCCTCTGTAGCCGACCCGACTTCGCGTTCGGCCGTCACCGCGCCGTCGCGGAGGACGACGAGTCGGTCAGCTATCTCCACGACTTCGTCGAGACGGTGGGTGATGTAGACGACTGTCCCGCCCGCGTCCCGGATACGTCCGACGAGGCGGTGCACCTGCTCGACCGAGTCGCTCGGCAGGAACGCGGTCGGCTCGTCGAGGAAGATGATCCGATTCGAGCCGGCGCTGCCGCCCGTGCCTTCGCTGTCGGCGAACGCACGGGCGATCGCGACCATCATGCGTTCGGCGGGGGCTATGTCCGCTACCCTCGCGGCGGCCGAGACCTGCACGCCGAGCTCGGCGAGAGAACGCTCCACCTGGGCGAGGAGCCGACGGTCTCGTATGGGAGACAGGGCGGTAGCGGCGCCGAAGCCCTGGGCGAAGGCGAAGTTGTCGGCCACCGTCAGTTCGTCCACCAGGGCCATGTCCTGGTGGACGAACCTCAATCCGTGAGAATGCGCCGCCGAAGGCGCGATCGGCAGCGCGAGGGTCTCTTCGCCGACAACGATCCTGCCGCTCTCCGGATCCGGTCCGTGAAAGCCGGCGAGGATCTTCACCAGGGTGGATTTGCCGCTCCCGTTCTGGCCCAACAAGGCGGTGACAGACCCTCGGAGGAAGGTCATCGATACATCGCTCAGCGCCCGGGTCTCCGGGAAGGACTTCGAGATCGAAGCGATCTCGAGAGCGGGAGCGGGGCCGATCCGTGATCCGCCCCGCTCCACCCGATCGGTCTCAGCCGACACCCCAGAGCCCCTCGAACGCGCTCTGATAGTCGTAGTCGCCGACGAATCCGTCTTCCGTGTACTGCTCGGCGTTGGACTCGTCGATCAGACGCAGAGGAATGTTCTCCTCCACATAGTCCTGGCCGTTGAAGCCACGGTTCGCTTCGTCGACGCCGGCCCACCCGACCCACTCGAGCGGCACGGCGATCGTCGCCTCGTTGACGTGACCCTCGGCGATCCATTTGACGTTCTCGGCGTCGCCGTCGAAGGACACGACCTTCATCTTTTCGGATAACCCGGCCTGGTCGATCGCCGGCACCGCAGCCGCCGCCGCGCCGTCGAAGGCCACCCAGGCGACGTTCACGTCGGGATGGGAGGTGAGCACGCCCTTGACCGTGGTCGGGAAGGTGTTGGTTATCGCCGCGATGGTGAACGGCTGGTCCACCTCGATCGAGTAGCAGGCGGGACACGACTCGAGATATGCCTGGTTGCCGGCGTTCCTGCCGCGGAGGATCGGATTCTCCGAATCCGTGAAGGTCGCCAGGCGCGCATCGCCCTTGTACTTCTGGGTCAGCCAGCCCCCCATCATCTCGGCCTGCAGCTCCGGCTGGATCGTCACGTCCCAGCTCACGCCGCCGGTCGTCGGGTCGGGATAGCTGTTGGCGAGCGTGATCACCTGGATGCCGGCGTCGATCGCTTCTTTGACCGGCTCCTTGTAGCTCTTCGGATCGATCGACCCGAGGAAGATCACGTCGGCGTTGATCCTGATCGCCTGCTCGATCGCCTGGACGGTCTTGTTCGTGTCCGACTGGGGGTCGATCGTCAGCTCACGCCAACCGATGGCCTTCGCCGCCTCTTTCACGCCTTCGTCCATCCGCTTGCAGCCGGCGGCGGCAAGGGCGCAAGGGATCGATACCGCGAACTTGCCCTGAGCGGCCGGCGATTTCTCCTTCGGGCCCGGGAACTCGGTGATCGGGGCGGTGGCCTGCTTGACCAGCTTGTTCGCGGCTGCCGTCTGCGCAGCCGTGATCTTGCCGCCCGATCCTCCGTCATCACCATCGTCAGAGTCGCTGTTCCCGCAGGCCGTGACGGCGACAGCGAGCGCCGCAGTCAAGGCCAGAGCGACGAGAATCGTCGGTTTCCTCTTCCAGAACATCTACTTTCCTCTCTCGTTGTTGGTGCGTACGCGTGATGCCGGTGGCGGAGGACGCTTGGCCACATCGCCGTCAGGCAACACTCTTCTTGCGTCGATCCACGATCACCGCCAAGGTGACCGCGACGATCAGCGCACATCCGTTGAAGACTGAGGGAACCCAGATCGGAGCTCCCGCAAGGCTCAGGCCGTTGATCCCGACGGCCAACAGGTAGACACCGATGACGGTCCCCCATACGTTGAACCGCCCCCGTTTGACGGTCGTCGTCCCCAGGAAGGCCGCGGCATAGGCAGGCAACAGAAAATCGGGGCCGATGTCCGGCGGGGCAGACCCGACCCTGGCCGTTTGAAGGAACCCGGCCAGCGCCGCCAGGACCGCGGCGACAACAAAGGTGCTCGAAAGTATCGCCGAGGTCCTGATGCCGGTCAGCCGGGCGGCTTCCCGTCCCAGCCCCGTGGCTCTGACCTGCCGGCCGTAGGGCGTGTGCTCGAGCAGGTACCAGATTAGGACGGTGATCGCCAAGAAGTAGAAGACCGGCAGGATGAGGCCGGATATCTCGTTCTGAGCGATCGAGGTGTAGGACTCCTCGATGCCTTCCGAGATCACGTTCCCGCCGGTCACCAAGAGGTTGGCACCGACCAAGACCGTAGAGACGCCCAAGGTGGCGACGAAGGCGTTCACACCGATCCGGACCAGAGTCGCGTTAACGGATCCGATCAGGATGCCGATCAGGATGGCCAGCACCAAGATCAGGCCGACCGCCATGCCGTGAGAGGCGGCGTACGCCGAGAAAACCGAGACGAAACCCAGCGTCGAGGCGACCGAAAGGTCGAACTCACCCGCCGCCAAGGGCAGCACTACAGCCAGGGCGAGGATGCCCGGAATCGCTTGATCCCCGAGGATGGTCTGCAGGTTGGAGATGCTCGGGAAGAGGTCTGGAAGCCAGAGGCTGAACCCAAGCATCAGGGCGAGAAGCGCCCCGACCACCGCGTAGTCGGCAGCGACTTTCTCCACGTTCTCCCGCGAAAACATCGGTCTCGTTGCCCGCTTCGCGGACCTGACCTGTGTGTCAGTTTCCATCCATCTCCTCCAATCCCCGGGCTCCTCGAACTCGAGGGACCCGTTACCTCAAGCTCCGTTCATAACTATATACATCTTTCTGGCGAATCTATAGCCAAATTGTCGGACCACGTCAAGAAATTGACTCTATTTCGCTTTAGAAAGCGAAAAAATTGGTTTGGCCTTCTCGCTCGATGTAGATTCTTGAAAGATTTCTGATTCATCTGTATATATTTTGATCATGAGCTTGTCTCACGGGCTCGAAGAATCGGCCGAGGAGAATTGGAGGAGACGCTGGACATGGCAGATTTCGTAATCGTTGGCTCTGGGACCGCGGGTTGTGCGCTCGCTGCCCGTCTCAGCGCCGACCCGTGCAATTCAGTGCTGCTTCTCGAGGCAGGCCCACCCACGGAGGCAGCCCTGACCAGGCCGCCCAGCAGGTCGACTGGCCTCCTCTTCAAGAGCCGCTGGGACTGGGATCTGTATTCCGAACCCGAACCCGCCCTGAACGGTCGGCGCAACTATCTGCCGAGAGGGCGCGGCTTGGGTGGCACCTCGATCCTCAACGGCATGGTGCATATGCGGGGGCTCCCCCTCGACTACGACGAGTGGGCCGAAGAACTCGGCCTGAGTGGCTGGAGCTACGACGAGGTTCTGCCCTATTTCGAGCGGTCCGAGGGACCCGGTGGCAGACCGTCCGAAGACGGCTCTATGAGCATCGACGACGGCCTCTACTACCCGATCTCGGAGGCTTGGTTGGGCTCGGCCGAGGCAAGCGGGTACCCGCTGGTCGCAGATTTCAACGACGGCTCCGACCGGGATCGGGTCGGCAGATTCAAGTACACGCGAAGCGGCGGTGCCCGCTCGACGGCCGCCGATGGTTATCTGAGACCGATCGCCGGCCGCCCCAACCTGGAGATCAGAACCCGTGCCCTGGCGACCAGGATCCTCTTCGACCGTGGCCGCGCCTCGGGAGTAGAGACGGCCGAGCAGGGCGAGCTCCGCCGTTACCGCGCAGACCACGAGGTAATACTCGCCGCCGGCGCCTACAACAGCCCACAGATACTGATGCTCTCCGGGATCGGCCCCGCAGAGCACCTCTCTCACCTCGGGATAGAGGTGAGAGAGGATCTCCCAGTCGGGGAGAACCTCCAAGACCACCACGCGGCGACGATCGGATTCGAAACGGACGCAATGACCTCGTTCTCGGCCGATACGCCGGAGCATCGCAAGCGTTGGGAGCTGGACGGCGGCGGTCCGGTCTCGGGCAGCGTCGTCCAGGTGGGCGGCTTCTTCAGGACCGAGCCGGGTCTGCCCGCCCCCGACATACAGACGATGACCTGCGCCAGCACCTTCCTCGAAGAAGGCCTCGCGGAGGCCCGGGGGGACGCCTACACGATGGTGGTATGCGGCACCCGGCCGTTCAGTCGCGGTCGGGTTCGCCTACGGACCGCGATACCGGGCACCAAGGTCCGGGTCACCCACAACCAGCTCTCCGATCCGCGAGACCGGGAGTCCCTGATCCGTGGTCTCCGGCTGAACATGAAGATCCTGCGGCATGAGCCGATCAAATCCCTGCTCGGAAGCCCGATCCAGGTTCCCGTCTCGGAAAGCGACGCCGACCTGGACGACTTCGTCTCACGGGTCGGTCAGGGTCTCTATCACCCCTGCGGCACCTGTGCCATGGGCAAGGTGCTCGACGCCGAGCTCAAAGTCATCGGCATCGAGGGGCTCCGGGTCGCCGACGCGTCGGCGATGCCCTTGATACCCCGCGGCAACATCAACGCGGCCATCGCGATGGTCGCGGAGAAGGCTGCCTCGATGCTGCTCGACCAGAGTCCGGGGCGACCTGTCAGCGCGTCGCCGGAAGGAGGTGCCCGATGACCCGAATAGTCGTCATCGGAACGCTCGACACGAAGCCCGAGGAGTTCTCCTTCCTGAGGGAATGCCTGGAACGATCCGGCGCCGAGGTGACGATGATGGATGTCGGCACGACCAGCGAGAGCCCGGGTTCCGACATCTCTCCGGTCGAAGTCGCGAAGGTGGCCGGCACCGTCCACGCCGATCTGCTGCGCGCCGGCGACAGGGCCAGCGCGCTTTCCGTGATGGGGACCGGAGCGGGCATGATTCTCGCTGGTCTGCACACGGAAGGCCTCGTCGACGGGGTCATCGGCATGGGCGGTTCGGGCAATACCGAGGTGGCTACGGCAGCCATGCGTAAGCTCCCACGCGGCATTCCCAAGTTGGTCCTCTGTACCCCGAGCATCAACCTAGATCGTTTCATCGGGTCGACAGACATCACCTTGACCCACTCGGTGGTTGACATCTCCGGCATGAACTTCATGCTCCGGACCCAGATCGAGCAGGCCTCCGCTGCAGTGGTCGCGATGGCCGAGGCCCCCGGGATGCCGGACCAACGGCCACGACCCGTGGTGGCCACGACGATGTTCGGAATCACAACTCCCGGGGTCACCAGAGCGGCCGAGATCCTCAGGCGGAAGGGCTACGAGATCCTCACCTTCCACTCCAACGGCACGGGTGGCCGTGCCCTTGAGGCGCTCGCCGAGGACGGCAGCATCGACGCGGTGCTGGACGCAACCCCGACCGAGCTCGCCGACGAGCTCGTCGGCGGCCACCGTTCGGCCGGTCCGCTCCGCCTCACCGCCGCCGGACGGCACGGTATTCCGCAGCTGATCTCGCTGGGTGGCCTCGATGTCGTGAACTTCGGCGCTCATGACACGGTCCCGAGACGATTTCAGGGACGGTTGCTTTACGGCCACGCCTCCGGTTCGACGCTGATGAGGACCACTTCGGAGGAGTGCGCGGCGATCGCCGGTCAGCTGGCCGCGAAGTTGAACACGGCGAGCGGACCGGTCAAAGTGATCGCGCCTACCGGCGGATTTTCCAGCCTCGATCGGCCGGGACAGCCGTTCTACGACCCGAACGCCGACCAGATCCTGATCGCAGAGCTCAGGTCGAGTCTGGACCCCCGAATCGAATTCATAGAAGTCAACGGCAACATCAACGATCCGGTTGTCGCCGACCTGCTGGCTGAACATACGGATCACCTTTTCCAGGAGTCATATGATCACTAGAGACGAAATCCTCCGCCGCCTACGAGCAGAAATCGCGTCGGGACGCCCTGTCATCGGAGCCGGTGCGGGCACCGGACTGTCCGCCAAATGCGAAGAGGCAGGAGGTGCCGACCTCGTCATCGTCTACAACTCGGGCCGTTTCAGGATGGCGGGCCGGGCTTCCTCGGCGGGCACGATGCCGTTCGGTGACGCAAACGGGATCGTGGTGGATATGGCCCACGAGATCATTCCAGTGGTCGAGGACACCCCGGTGATCGCGGGGGTCTGTGCGACCGATCCGTTCCGGATAATGGGAGTATTCCTGAAGCAGTTGAAGGAAATGGGCTTTTCGGGAGTGCAGAACTTCCCGACCGTTGGAATCTTCGATGGCGGCTATAGGGAGCATCTGGAATGGACCGGCATGGGATTTGACAAGGAGGTCGAGATGATCGCGATGGCCCATGACCTCGATCTCCTGACCACTCCCTACGCGTGGGATCCGGAACAGGCCGAAGCGATGGCCAAGGCAGGCGCCGACGTTCTGGTCGCCCACGTCGGCCGTACCGTTGCGGGCATGATCGGCGCCCGTACCTCGATCACCCTCGACAGCGCAGTCGAGCAGGTCCAAGCCATACACGACGCCGCCAAGGTGGTCAACCCTGACCTGATAGTGATCTGTCACGGTGGACCCTTGGCGCTTTCTTCGGATGTCGCCTACCTGATGGAACGGACCCAAGGGATAGATGGCTTCTACGGCGCCTCCAGCATGGAACGTATACCAACCGAGATAGCGATAACCGAGAACATGAGGCAATTCAAGTCGCTTCCGCTCAGCAGTCACGCTTAGGAGCTCGACGGTGCCATCGCTGAATCACATCGGGATCACGGTTAGCGACATCGCCCAGACCGCTGGGTTCCTCAGCCTGCTCGGCTTCGAGCCCCGTGACCCCGACCAGGTGGTGGCGAAGGATTCCTGGATCAGGACCATGACCGGGTACGCGAAGGCAGATCTCCGGATCGCCATGGTCCATCTCGGGGACACGGCGATCGAGCTGGTGTCATACGTCTCACCGGAAGGTGAACCGAAGGCGACGACCGAGCTCCGTGACGTGGGCAACACCCACATCGCCGTCACGGTCAAGGACATCGACGCCGAATACCGGCGTCTTCGAGATGCGGGTATCGAGTTCATCTCGGCCCCGATCCGCGTGCCAGACGGCCCTTTGGAGGGTGCCCGCGGCGTCTACCTCACCGACCCGGACGGCAACCTCATCGAGCTCAGTCAGGAGACCCGCGCTGACTGAACGGCAACACCTCGATGATCCTCAGGAGGTCAGTCCCGACCCGGAAGGAGAGGCGATCGACGCCCCGGTTCCGGCGGAGGCCGGGACCCGGCCCAGGGACGCTTACTCGCGGGTCCGAGTGGCGATCCTGAGCGGCGAGCTGGATGCCGGCCGCACGTATACCCAGGGGACCCTCTCAGAGCAGCTCGGCGTCGGGCGCACTCCGTTGCGCGAAGCGATCAGGCGATTGCAAAGCGAAGGTCTGCTCGAGTCCGAGCGCAACCGCCGCATCCGGGTCTCTCCGCTTGATCCCGATGACCTCGAGCAGCTCTACACGCTGCGACTCACCCTCGAAGCTCTCGCCGTCAGGATCTCGGTGCCGAAGCTGACCGAGAAGGACTTGAAATTCGTGAGGCAGGCGCTCGACGATCACAACCGAGCCTGGCAGGCCGGCCAGATCGAGCTGGCCGAGGCTCGGCACAGGGACTTCCATTTCCGGCTCTTCTCGCATGCGGGTGACCGGATCCGGAGCCTGGCCGAAGAGCTCTGGGACCACGCTGCCCGATATCGCCGCGCCTACGCCAAAAGCTCCGATACCCAGATCGCCTACCTGCAGCTCGCGGTCCCCGAGCACGAAGGCATCTTCGAGGCGGCCAGCCTTGGTGACGCCGACCTTTGCGCCCGACGCTCTGCCCAGCACATGGCGCGAACGGTCGTTACCCTTTCCGCGAGCGTCGACGGCTCGCTGGATCTGTCGGATGTGCGTCTCGCCCTGAAGCTGGTTCAGGCGGAGGCCGACTCTTAGAAGCTGTCAGGCTTCGGCTTCCGACGGAGCGCCGCCGAAGCCGATCTCGTTCCCGTCGGGGTCTCGGTAGGTCAGTTTGCGGACCCCGTTGGAGTAGGTCTCACTCTCGGCCGGCTCGAGCCCACGGCCCGAGATCTCCCTTGCCGCGGCGTCGAGATCGTCGAGGAACAGGGTCACCATCGAAGACCCCGCGCCCGGGCTCTCGTTTATGTAGATGAAGCTGCCCTGGCCCACTTCCCAGACCATCTCCGTCTCATGGGGCTGAAACGCCGGGGCGCCGAGGAGCTGCTCGTACCAGGGGACGGCCGCCTTGAAATCGGAGACTTTGATCCCGGCAAAAAGCGTCGAGTTCGGGTACATGGGCAAACCCTAGTCACGAAGCCTTAACTTGATTGATTCAAGAAAGCATGTATAACTTCGAGCGTGCCCGCGAACACCGACCTCGAAGGACTCCTGCGCGACGCCGACCTCCGGGTGACCCGGCCGCGCGTCGCGGTGCTGAAAGCGGTCTACGAACATCCTCACGCCGACACCGGGTCGATCATCGACGCGGCCCGGGGCGATGTCCCCGATGTCTCGCATCAGGCGGTCTACGACGTGCTGCGGGTCTTCACCGATGCCGGCCTGATCCGCCACATCCAACCCCCCGGCTCGCTCGCGCGCTACGAGTCGCGAGTCGGCGACAACCATCACCACGTCGTCTGCCGCTCCTGCGGCGCGATCGCCGACGTCGACTGCGCGGTCGGCCACAGGCCCTGCCTTACGGCCTCCGATGATCACGGGTTCGTGATCGACGAGGCCGAGGTCGTGTACCGGGGCCTCTGCCCCGACTGCGCGGCCGAACCAACCAACGACCAATCCCCCCGAAAGGAATCCCGTGTCTGAAGACAGCCAGCCCGACGCCGTGATCGGCGACGTGAACGAAGAGGGCTCGGGCGGATGCCCGGTCGCGCATGACCGCCTCCCCTACCCGACCGAGAGCGGCGGCAACACCGATTGGTGGCCGAACCGGCTCAACCTGAAGATCCTCGCCAAGAACCCGGTCGAGACCAATCCCTACGGCGACTTCGACTACAAGGCCGAGTTCGAGAGCCTCGACCTGAGCGCGGTCAAGAAGGACATCAACGTCGCCCTCACCACCTCGCAGGACTGGTGGCCGGCCGACTTCGGCCACTACGGCCCGCTGATCATCCGCATGGCCTGGCACTCGGCCGGCACCTACCGGGTGATGGACGGCCGCGGTGGCGGCGGCCACGGCCAGCAGCGTTTCGCCCCGCTCAACAGCTGGCCCGACAACGTCAACCTGGACAAGGCCCGCCGCCTGCTCTGGCCGGTCAAACAGAAGTACGGCCGCAAGCTCTCCTGGGGTGACCTGATGATCCTGGCCGGCAACGTCGCCCTCGAGTCGATGGGCTTCAAGACCTTCGGCTTCGCCGGCGGTCGCGTCGACGAGTGGGAGCCGGACGAGGACGTCTACTGGGGCCCCGAGAAGGAGTGGCTCGGTGACGAGCGCTACAGCGGCAAGCGCGATCTCGACAATCCGCTGGCCGCCGTCCAGATGGGCCTGATCTACGTCAACCCCGAGGGCCCAAACGGCAACCCGGACCCGGTCGAGGCCGCGCATGACATCCGTGAGACCTTCGCCCGCATGGCGATGAACGACGAGGAGACCGTCGCCCTGATCGCCGGCGGCCACACCTTCGGCAAGACCCACGGCGCCGCCGACCCGGAGCCCTATGTGGGCCCGGAACCGGAAGCGGCGCCGCTTCAGGAGCAGGGCCTCGGCTGGAAGAACAGCTTCGGGACCGGTGCCGGCGCCGACACGATCGGCAGCGGTCTCGAGGTCACCTGGACCTACCACCCGACCCGCTGGGACAACGAGTTCTTCCACATCCTCTTCGCCTACGAGTGGGAGCTGACCGAGAGCCCGGCCGGCGCCCAGCAGTGGCGCCCGGTCAACGGCGGCGGCGCCGAGATGGTGCCGGAGGCCCACGACTCGGCCAAGTCCCGCGAGCCCCGCATGCTTACCACCGACCTCTCGCTCAGGTTCGATCCCGAGTACGAGAAGATCTCGCGCCGCTTCCTCGACGATCCGGAGGCATTCTCGGAGGCCTTCGCCCGGGCCTGGTTCAAGCTGACCCATCGCGACATGGGCCCGAAGGACCGTTACCTCGGCCCGGAGGTCCCGGCGGAGGAGCTGATCTGGCAGGACCCGATCCCGGCGGTCGATCACGAGCTGGTCGACGAGGTCGACATCGCCTCGCTCAAGGAGAAGATCCTTGGCTCCGATCTGACCATCTCGCAACTGGTCTCGGCGGCCTGGGCCGCAGCCGGTTCGTACCGGTCGAGCGACATGCGCGGCGGCGCCAACGGCGGCCGCATCCGGCTCGACCCGCAGAATAGCTGGGCCGCCAACGACCCGGCCTCATTGGCTGAGGTGATCTCGACCCTGGAGGGCATCCAGTCCGAGTTCAACGCGGCCAACCAGGGCAAGCAGGTCTCCTTCGCCGACCTGGTCGTACTCGCCGGCAGCGCCGCGGTCGAGGCGGCCGCGAAGAAGGCCGGCCGCGACGTGGCGGTCCCCTTCACCCCGGGCCGCGGCGACGCGACCCAGGAGCAGACC
>Ga0153956_1001550_pt1 | contig 19771 bp, 17 predicted proteins | sample TSFL040MetaG_FD_104704 | JGI IMG/M metagenome (GOLD analysis project Ga0153956, IMG submission 104704) | Attine ant fungus gardens microbial communities from Florida, USA - TSFL040 MetaG | ecosystem: Host-associated > Fungi > Mycelium > Unclassified | place: USA: Florida, Wekiwa Springs...
CCGGCACGGCAAGTTCCCGGGCGTCGTCCTCGGCCTCGATCCGGATGCGCAGCCGCGCGCCGAAACGCACCTGCTCGATGGCGAGAAAGGCCTCGATCAGCCCCAGCTCCTGCGCCACGGTGATGCTCCGGTGGGCACCGAGCTTGAGGCTGCCCCGAAAGAACTCGGCCAGCAGAAAGCACATGCGCCGGGCGGCGGCGGCGTCCGTGCCGATCAGGGCCGCCACCGAGTTCAGGCAGTTGAACAGGAAGTGCGGGTCCAGCTGGCGGCGCAGGAAGCTGGTCTCGACCTCGCGCGCCAGTGCCTGCAGTTCCAGCGCGCGCCGCTCGGCCTCGTGGGAGCGCTGCAGGGCTTCGAGTGCATACATGCCCAGTACGGTGATCGCGAGGCCAATGCCGCCCGCGGACAGCAGCGCAGGCAGCAGCACGCCCGGATCGGCGGGCAGCGTCAATCCGGTCGAGCGCAGCAGTGCAAGCCATCCCAGGGCCAGGCTGACCCACAGCAGCAGCAGTACCGCACCTGAGGCCAGCCAGGTGCCGGCCAGCCTCGATGGCGTGGTGTCTGCCAGCGGCAGGGTGCGCACCAGGTACCAGCACGACAGGCCCAAGGCGCCCAGCAGCAGCGCCAGCGGCAGGCACAGCGGCAGTGAGCGGGCCGCCGGCATGGCGCCCGCGGCCGTGATGCCGCTGGCGAACAGCAGGCCGAAGATCAGCCATGTCGCAAGGTAGCCCAGGATGCGCCCACGGCCTGCCAGGAAGGGATGCATGTGGATGCCGAAGCTCCGGAACGCTCAGTCCTTGATTTCCACGCCGCCCATGACGACCAGGCCCTGGATCACCAGGTGCCGGGTTGCAGGCTGCGCGGCCGGCCGGCGCTTGTCCACACAGCCTCCCATCAGGCAGGCCACCTTCAGGGTGACGTCCCAGTCCGCAGGCACGTGCAGTTCCGCGCCACCCATGAGGGCGAAGATGTCGATGACCGCGGTGTCCCCCGCCATGGCCACGCCGGACAGGTCCAGCTTGGTGCCGCCCATGACAGCAGTCAGTTCCGCGCCCTCGAAGGCCATCGTCGGGCGCAGCTCGCTGCCCGACATGATCGCAAAGGTGCGGATGTAGGCGGTGGAGGGATTCTCGGGTCCCGCGGGCCGGTGGAAGGCGCGCCAGAGCACCGAGCCCCCCATCAGCATCACCATCAGGGGTGCGAATACCGCCCAGAATCCTACGTGCACCCACTGCTGGCGGACGGCAAAGGCCCATCCGCCGGCAACCATCAGGATGATGGCCATCAGGACCTGGTCGTGCCGGCGGTTGAGCAGGAGCGCGAGGCCGGCGAGGATCAGCACCACAGGCCAGTACTGGTGCAGCAGCTCCCGTGCCTCGGTGAACCCCAGGTTGCCGGCCAGCCAGACCAGGCCCAGCAGCATGATCAGAAGCCCGGAGGCAACGAAGCTCACCATGCGGGAGCGGGAATCGTCGTGGGATGAAACAGGCAGGCTCATGGCCGTACTCCTCGGGGTGGCGGCGGATCGCGCCGTGGCGTTGGCGTGAACCTTAGGGAGCTTCGCCCGGGGGTGCCAGAGCCTGCCGGCCAATGGCCGGCGGGCACCGGTGAACGGCGGCCACCGGTGCGTGATGGTGGCAGCGTCGCCGCACAACCGCAGATCGACAGGGCAGACGCAGGGCGTGGCGCCGAACGGTCCGATGATCGGCGATCCCGGCCTTTTCGACGAAATCCTGCGCGTCGTCGATTCCATGCAGCTGACCGTGCGCCAGGCCATGCCGATCAGCCGGCGCGAATGCCTCGCGAGATGAAGTAAGCCTCGATTCCCCGGTGGTCGCCGCCTGGCTGTGCCAGCCCCACGTAACTGTCCGGGCGCAGCAGATACAGCGCATCCCGCGCCAGTCCCGCCGCATCAAAGGCATCGCACCAGGGAAATTCGCGCAGTGGCAGCCCGTGCCTGGCACACCAGGCATGAAGCTCCGCTGAGCCGGTGCCGTAGACATGGACCTGCCAGCCGGGGGTCGATGATGACGCATAGTTGTCGCCGCCATCGAAGCGCACATAGGGCAGCCGGTCCCCGCCGCTCACGCGACCGGCCTTGCCGGCGCTCAGCGGGCTGTCCGGGTAGTGGATCATCGTCTGCGAAACCAGGCGGAACAGGGCGTCGCGCGCGGGTTCGAGGCCGGACACCGCCTCGAGCAGCAGCGGGGCGACGTGGTTGCGGACGAATTCAGCCAGACCTCCCGGCTTGACGACAACGGTGAACGCGCGGTCCGTGGTTGCGACGAGCCTGCGCGCGAAGGCCGGGCGCTCGGCCTCGAAGCTGTCCAGCAGGCTGTCGCTGGCGTTGCCCTTGAGGACCGCGGCGAGTTTCCAGGCGAGGTTGATCGCATCGCCGATGCCGGTGTTCATGCCCTGTCCACCGACGGGGCTGTGAATGTGGGCGGCATCGCCCAGCAGGAAGGCGCGGCCGTGCCGGAAATGATCCGTCACCCGGTGATGCACGTGGTAGGTCGAGAACCAGTTCACCGCGCCGATGTCCAGGCCCAGCATCCTGATGGCATCGTGGCCGACGTCATCGAAGCCCAATGGGCGGGCCTGTTCCAGCCGGTCGGTGCGCAGGGCACCGACAAAGCGGAATTTCCCGGGCGGGCCGTAAGGCATGATGAGCATGAAGTCAGGGCCTTTGAAGGCCACGTGTATTTCGCCTTTCAGCGCGTCGTTCCGGACGTCGACGTCCGCGACATAGAACAGGTGGTCGTAGGTGCCGCCCTCGAAGCCGGCGCCCAGCCGCTTACGCACCGCGGAGCCGGCGCCGTCGCAGCCGGCGAGATAGGCCGCCGTGCAGGAGCGGGCACCGCCGTCCGGGCCCCGCAGTTGGATGGTCACGGCGTCACGGTCCTGGGAGAAGTCGACCAGTTCGGTCCGGCGCTCCACTTGAACCCCGCGTTCCGTCAACCGCTCGATCAGGAACTTTTCATGCAGGTCCTGGGGATGGATCAGCACAAAGGGATAGGGAGACAGGGCGGCGCCGGCATCCCCCAGCCGGACATGGGCGCGACGCCTGCCACCGGCCCACATATTCACGGCGGTCACCCGGTGACCGGTATCGGCGACTGCATCGCCGATACCGAGCTGGCGGTACAGTTCCAGGGTGCGCGCATGCACCACCGTTGCGCGCGAGGTCTGGCCGGGGCCGTCCGTCTTGTCGATGATCCGGACCCTTATTCCCTGGGCGGCAAGCCACAGTGCAGTCACGAGCCCGGTCGGTCCGGCGCCTGCGACGAGTACATCGGTCCCGGTCATGTCCTGCTCATCCCGGAAGCTCCTGCAGCCTGGGCCTGGCGCTTGATCCTGCGCGACTCCGTCATCATGACGCCGACATTACCGTCCGGCCGCAAGGCGACCAGACCCTGCGGGTACATGGAGCAGCGGTCCGGCGCCGAGCGGGGCGGCGACCTCGGCGAGCCAATCATGCACCGGTGCGGGGTCGTCGTCGACGATGTCATAAAAGCCTGCACCACGCTCGACCGCCAGCGTGGTTGCCTCCGCGGCGGCGGCGTAACGGCGCGCTTAAAATCGTTCGGTTCATGTATCAAGAGAAACCTGGGGATCCATTCATGACCAGTATCGCTTTAGGCCTCCTGCATCCCGGTGAAATGGGCACTTCCGTCGGCCTGGCCGCGCAAAGCAATGGCGCACGGGTGGTGTGGGCCGCCAGGGGACGCAGTGCAACCACGGTACAGCGCGCCACAGCCGCGGGGTTCGAACCTTTGCCGGACCTGGCAGCGGTCGTCGCCCGCTCCGAGGTGATCGTCTCGGTCTGTCCGCCACACGGCGCGGAGGCGCTGGCCCGGGAAGTCGTCACGGCGGGATTCAGGGGTCTTTATATCGACGCCAATGCCATTCGCCCTGAGCGGGCGCGCCGCATCGCGGCTCTGATCACCACGGCTGGCGGACGCTTCGTCGATGGCGGCATCATCGGCAATCCACCGCGCGGGCCGGGCGAGACACGGCTTTATCTCTCCGGCCCCGATGCCGAACAGGCGGCCGCACTGTTCCGTGGAACCCTGCAGGACCCCATCGTAGTTGGACCGGAACCCGGTGCGGCATCGGCGCTCAAGATGGCCTATGCGGCATGGAACAAGGGCCAGATTGCGCTCCGGCTCGCGGTGGCCGCACTTGCGCGGGTGGAGGGGGTGGAAGGGGCGCTCACGGCGGAATGGGTCCGGTCGCAGCCTGGTCTCATGGAGCGTACCCGTGCCGACGCCGGTCGTGTCGCGGCAAAGGCCTGGCGCTGGACCGGCGAGATGCAGGAGATTGCCGCGACGTTCGAAAGCGCTGGTCTTCCACGCGGCTTCCACGAAGCCTCGGGTGCGATCTATGAGTTCCTGGCGCGCTTCAAGGATGGCGGGCCGCCGAACTTCGACGCGGTGATGGCGGCGATCCTGGAACAATAGCTGTGACGGTTGACATTGCAAAGCATGGCAAGGCGGTCCCGGCTACGCCCCGTTCTCGAAAATACATGGGCTTACGAGAGCGGCAAGCCGCGCGGTTTTGACCCTCGCTGAAGGGCTTTTGAACCCGGTCGATGCCTGGTCTCAGGCGCGGGTCAATCGCGCTATCCTCTGCCGCGAAGGTATGGGGTCCCCGTTGAATACGGGGTTTGAATACAGGGATTGATGACATGACAACAAAATATCTCCCGTTCCTGCTCGTGCCGCTTGTTCCGGTATTGCTGTCCGGAGGCATGTCCGCTGTCGCTCATGCCCGGGATGCCGGGTCGACGCCGGTTGAGCAGACGCTCTGGTCTGATCCAGCCACCTGGCCGGATCACAAGGTGCCGGCCGCAGGCGACAAGGTCACCATTGAAAAAGGCAAGGCGGTGGTGCTCGACGTCAGCCCGCCGCCGCTGCACGGTCTGACTGTCGAGGGCAGGCTCAGCTTTTCGGACAAAGCCGACCTTGAGCTGACCACCGAGTGGATCCTGCTGCACGGCGAACTGGATATCGGCAGCGAAGCCAGTCCCCACATGCGCAAAGCGACCATCACCCTTACCGACGACGTGCCCAATGAAGAGATCGATGGAATGGGTGACCGCGGGATCATGGTCATGGGTGGCACCCTGAGCCTGCACGGTAACCGGAAAAATTCCTGGACCAGGCTGGCCAGGACGGCCGATGCAGGCAGCAACTCGATACAGGTCCTGAACGCCGCCGGCTGGCAGGTCGGCGACGCGATCGTCCTCGCGTCGACGGACTTCGATGCCCATCAGGCGGAGAGACGGACCATCGCCGCCATCAAGGGCAACGCGATCACGCTCGACAAAAATCTGGAATACATGCATTTCGGCAAGATCACCGACGGCGTGGATGAGCGTGGTGAAGTCGGCCTGCTGACGCGCAATATCGTCATCCAGGCCTCGCCCGACGCGGAAAAGACCTTCTTCGGCGGGCACGTGATGGCGATGGTCACGAGCAAGATGTACATCTCCGGCGTCGAGTTCAACCGGATGGGCCAGAACATGCATCTCGCCCGGTACCCGGTCCACTGGCATCTGGTCGGCGATGGTGGCAAGGGCCAGTACATCGAAAACTCCGCGATTCACGACACCTACAGCCGTTGTGTGACCATCCACGGCACCAACGACGTGCGCGTGCAGAACAACGTGACCTACAACACCGTCGGTCACTGCTTCTTCCTGGAAGACGCCATCGAAACGGGCAACCAGTTCGTCCATAACCTGGGGATCCTGACCAAGTGCCATCCCGACGGCAAACCCTGTGTTCCCACCAACCTTGGCCCGTTCGGATCCGAGGGTGGCAAGAACTTCGATCTGGCCGGCCAGAGCGCCAAGGATGTCCTGATCCCGTCTGACAACACCGCGTCGACGTTCTGGATCACCAATCCGGACAATAGCTACAGGGACAACGTGGCCGCCGGGTCCGAGGCGACGGGTTTCTGGTTCGCCCTGCCGGTGCATCCGACGGGCGCGTTCGAAGGCACGGATGTCAGCAAGGCAACCTGGCCACGCCGGGACCGGCTGCGTGAGTTCAAGGGCAACACGGCCCATTCGAACTTTGACGGTCTCATGTCGGACCGCGGCCCGCGGTCCGACGGCCATTTCACCACCGGCGGGCACATTGCCCAGGCCGATCCGACCGATGCTAACAGCCCTCCCGTGGAGTCGGTCATCGAGGATTTCACCGGCTACAAGAACCGCAACAGCGGCATGTGGATCCGCGGTGAGATGGATACCTTCAGGAACCTGAAGCTGGCCGACAACGCGATCGGCTATACGCATGCGGCGGGCGCATTCGGTCCTTACGCCTTTACCTCACGGGTGATCGACTCGCTGTTCGTGGGTGAAACCGGGAACATCGGCAACCCCGGGACGCCTGCGGAAAAGGCTTATGGCCGCAGTCTGCCGGAGCCGCAGCTGGCGGATTTCCCGATCCGGGGCTACGAGTTCTACGATTACCGTCACGAGCTGGACAATGTCACCTTCGTGAATTTCAAGGACAACGCCACCCGCAACACGGGAGCGATCTCCTACCTGCTGTATACCAGCTTCGGAATGAGCTCCAACAACACCGTGCGGCGGGCCAAATTCATCAACGCCAAGCCGGTGTATTTCCCCCCGATCGAGCACAAGTGGAGCAACGATGATTACGGCAACGGGAGCTATAAGACCGCGGTGTTCCACGATCTGGACGGCTCGGTCACCGGTGTGCGGGACTCTTACGTTCTGATCAATGACGAAAATGATGGAATGGCCATCGACCATACCTGTGAGATCAGGCCGGCCTGGAATGCCGCGGTGTGTACAGGCGACGTCGGACGCCTGGCTGTTGCCGCCCCCGGCGCTCCCACCGTCCCCGGTATTCCAGGCGCAGGTCGGGGCAGGGGCCCAGGCGCTGCTCCCGGCGCGGGTGCCGGCCCGGGTGCCGCCGCCGTCCGGGCCCTCGTTGCCGGGGGACCGCCTCAGCCACCCGTCGTTCTGAGCCGCAATGGCAAGGAACTCACCCTGACCGGGGAAACCAATATCCGCGCCGGCACCGAGATCAAGGTGACCACCGAAAGGCCGTCCGTGGCCTTGCGCCTCAGCGAACTGGACAGCGGCTCCTGGGTGATCTTCGATCTGCCGGGATTCACCACGGCAGCCTCGGGTGCCCGGCAGGACAGCCTGGATGCGTTGCGCAAGGCCAGCACCACCTCGTACTACAAGGACAAGGATTCACTCTGGGTGAAGGTTGTCTCCAACGGTGAAGGAGCCCGCCTCAGCGGCCCCAGCGCTGGTGGAACCAGCGTCGAGGTGAGCCGGTAAGCTGGACCCTGCCGTAGGTAAGTGCTTGAAATAATGGCGCGCCCGGAGAGATTCGAACTCCCGACCTCATGGTTCGTAGCTGGCCAAAGCGCCAAAATGTACGCAAGTAATTGATCTTAAAAATGTAATCCGCGCGATGCCCGTCGCTTTTTCACCGAAAGAGCAGGATAAAGCACTACGAAGCACAACCGAGTCCCGCAAAACTCCCGCAACCTCATGGTCTTTTGAGGGATCAGAGGACGCGCAAGACCTTATTCGGCTTACGCCATGAGGTCGGGACTTTCGACCCCGTAGGGACCGGACAGGGGGCATTCCAGCCAAATCAACGGCGCCAGTCCATGACGTAGCTGGAGCAATCGTAATGACGACGTCATTACGTCATGGTACAGTCGATTCAGTAGCAGGAGTGATACCCATGACGGCTAGCACCACGAAAGCACGCCGAGACACGCTGAACCTGCGGATCCCCTCGGCCGCACGTAGCCTGATCGACCGTGCGGCCCAGTCCGCGGGCAAGACACGCACGGATTTCATTCTGGAGGCCGCCCGTCGTGCAGCCGAGGAAGAGCTACTCGACCGCGCCTTGCTGGTCGTCAGCCCGGAGGCCTATGGGGAATTCCTTAAGAGGCTGGACAGCCCTGCCCAGCCCAATGAGCGGCTCAGGCGAACCATGCAGACCAAGGCGCCCTGGCCGACGGCCTGAGCCAGATGCTGCGCGCCCCGGAGCCGCTTAACGCCGATCACGACATCACGGGTTTCGACTGCGGGGTGTCATCACTCAACGCCTGGCTGGCACGCCGGGCGCTGGCCAACCAAGCGAACGGGGCTTCGCGGACCTTTGTTGCCTGCGAAGACAACAGGGTCGTCGGCTACTACGCCCTCGCCTCCAACGCTGTCGCCCCTTCTGCCGCCCCCGGCCGCTTTCGCCGGAACATGCCGGATCCGATCCCTGTCGTTGTACTCGGCCGACTGGCGGTTGTGACCAGCCACCGTGGCCAGGGACTTGGTCGTGCGCTCTTCCAGGACGCCGTGCTGCGGGTCATCCACGCTGGGGAGGCGATTGGCATTCGTGGCATGGTCGTGCATGCCCTATCCGAGGAAGCCAAGACCTTCTACTTGCGCCTTGGTCTCAATGAATCCCCCCTGGACCCGATGACTTTGATGGTCACAATCACCGACTTGGTCGCGGCGATGAAACGCTAACCGGCAAGCAAATCAGTCGAGGCATGGCATGGTCTCACGGCCCAGTCTTGAGAATGAAATCAGTGCTGGATTAGCGGAACTCCGGGACTTGGTTGCAGATAAAGCAACTTGGAGCGTCGCTGGTTGGTGCTCCTCATGTCAAATCAGCAATGCAAGCGGAACCAACGAAGAGCGATTCACTTCCCCTGCCAAACAGATCCCTTTCCTGTTGGGCTTCTACACCAACGCAAGTTGGCCCCACATTGCCACCTCCTGGGAGGTCCCGGCGAAAAATGAGGCATTACTCCTACCTGGCGCAAGAGCAATTCAATGATCTGGCGAGTCAACACCTCGCCAGAATCGCGTCCGTCATTCGTATTCCACAAGCACCACGTGGCATGTGCCATCGGAATTCTGTGTGTAGTCGACCTTCGTCAGCGTCGCACCGGTGGACTTCGCAGTCAGAATTGTAGCGTATTCATTTTGACCTGCCGTTGTTGTCAAGTCGATATACGCAATACCGTATGCGCAGTTGACCGAAAAACCTTGCTGAGTGGAGAAGTATGCGACTGAACCGCTGGATTGCGTGCCGACAATTGTAATGGTTAAGTTGTGATCTTCCGTGGCCAACGCGGCCGAGCTGAAGGCAAGTGCAGCAACAATAGCCATCACCCTAATGGGCGTCGCATTAGCTCTTACGTTCTGAATCCTCATTGTAAAGCTCCCACTTTGTATCCAAGTTTCTGTTGTGTCATTCACGCTGCAAAAAGCGGAAAGGGTCGTCGGCGTCTATTGCCCTAGCATTCCGTCGAGTGCTGTAAGCCGAGTTCGGGATCGTTTCTCACCGGCTTCCACACAAATCGTGCGTCGAGCTGTGTTAAATGAACCTCATTTCAAGAGGTGCAATACCGCAGGCAGCCACGCATAGGGCTTGGGTGTCTTGGTGGTCACAGCAACCGTTACAGATTTACTCGCCGTATTTGCGTTACCGGTGCTACTGTCAGTGACCGTTTCACTCACGGTATAAGTACCAGCTGCGGCATAAACGTGTGACGGACTAGTTGCGGTTGAACTCCCCCCGTCACCGAAAGACCATGAGTGGCTGCCAATCGTGCCGGCGGCATCAGTAGAGGTATCAGTAAAGGTGACAGTCAAGCCACTCACAGAGAATGTGAAATTTGCCGACGGCGTGGCGTTTGTATTCTCAATCATCCAATCCGTGTTTGCTAAAACCTGCGTCTCCACCCAACCCGAAGGCAAGGGAGAGCCATTGATCACTTCAATTGAGGTGTGATAAGGGGCGCCCGTCAGGTCCTCAATAATCCAGTCCTGGGCTGTATTTGCCACCACACGTGTAATTGCCCAGCCCGAGGGCACAGGAGATCCATTGATAACTTCAATGGAATCTGGATAGGTACCACCGTTCAGGTTCTCAATAATCCAATCTGTATTTGACAAGACTTGCGTCTTTACCCATCCAGAAGGTACTGGCGAACCGTTTATAACTTCAACAGCACTCTCAAATGGACCGCCATTGAGGTTTTCAATGATCCTCTCAGAATTAGACAGGACGCGAACTATTGCCCAACCCGTCGGCACGGTAGATCCGTTGGCAACAGTTTGCTCCTGCCCGTAGGACGCAAATGCGATTTGTGTCGCAGCCCCGAGTCCAATCGCTGTTACTGCAATCCATTTCGTCTTATTTGTCAGTGCTTTTTTCATGACCAATAACTCGTGCGCAGGTGCGCGATTGCTGAGTTGCCTTGAGCATCGAACGTTCAGCCGTGTCCGCTACGTCTTGAGTAATGTGCTAGCGGCACCTAAAACATGTGGCTGCACTCTATCCAAGCACCACGTGTACCCATAACACCATTCATTTTATGGTTTTGTCAATAGTATAACAGTCTCCGACGTCCCCGCGCCTTGAGTAGCGATTGGGTTTAGAGTTTTCCGGGCATTGTAAGGGCCTTTTGGGCCAGTCGCCTCGCATACTCGGCGGGCGTCAGCCCGCCGAGGACTTTCTTCGGTCGCTCCTCGTTGTACTCTCGCCGCCAGGTCTCGATGAGCTCGCGGGCGTGCGCCAAGCTGGTGAACCAGTGTTCGTTCAGGCACTCGTCCCGGAAGCGGCCATTGAACGACTCCACATATGCGTTCTGGTTCGGCTTGCCCGGTTCGATTAGCCGCAGCGCCACACCGGCCCGGTGCGCCCAGGTCAGCATTGCCTTGCCGGTAAACTCCGGCCCGTTGTCCGAGCGGGTCACCGCCGGCTTGCCCCGCTGGGAACACAGCTGATCTAAGACCCGTGTCAGATGCTGGCCGCCCATGCTGTGCTCGGCCACGATCGCGACCGACTCGTGCGTTGCATCGTCCACAACCGTCAGGCACTTGAGCACCCGACCCGTGGCGATGCGGTCGAAGACGAAGTCCACAGACCACACTTCGTTTGGGACACCAGGACGCACCAGTGACTGTCGCTCGGCCACGGGGATCTTCTTGCGCCGCCGACGCCCGACCTGCAGCTTCTCCAGCGTGTACAGCCGTTCCACCCGCTTGTGGTTGACGATCTCCCCGGCCTGCCGCAGCTTCAAGTAAATCATCTCCGCCCCGTAGCGCTTGTGGCGCTGCGCCAGGGCCACGATCCGGGCCCGCAGCGCGACGTTGCGGTCCGGTCGCGGCTGGTACCGCACGGCGCTGGCGCTCATGTCCATGACCTGCAGGCTGCGCCGCTGCGACAGCCCCTTGCTGGTCATCCATCTCACCAGCTCCCGACGGGCTGGTGCGCCTACCACTTTTTTCGAAGCGCCTCATGGGTCACCTCGTTTTCCAGCATCGACTCGGCCAGCAGCTTCTTCAGCCGCGCCTTCTCGCTCTCCAGGGTCTTCAAACGCCTGGCATCCGACACGTCCATGCCGCCAAACTTACTGCGCCACAGGTAGTAACTGGCTTCCGAGAACCCGTGCTTGCGACACAGCTCCTTCACCGCCACACCCCGATCGGCCTCCTTCAGGAAGCCGATGATCTGCTCCTCGCTGAACCGCTTCTTCACGTCCAATCTCCTCCCCGGAGGATTAGACTCTAAAGCCCGGTGCTACTCAAAATCGGGGGGACGTCGGGCGACTAAGGGCCGCTGGAGTGTCGTTCGAGGACCGGCAGGACCTGCTGGGTCACAAGAGTGGGCGGATCACCACGCACTACTCCCAGGCCGAGCTGTCTAGCCTCATCGAGGCCGCCGAAAGTGTGGTCACCACAGAGTCCCGCAAAACTCCCGTAACCACATGGCTTTGGAGGAAAGCCGGATAGGTAAGTGCTTGAAATAATGGCGCGCCCGGAGAGATTACTCGGGGCCTCCGGCCCCTCGCCCTTCGGGCCGCCCTGCGGGCGTTATCTCTCCGGAGCAGTCCCGATGTGAATCAGGCTGCTGGGCAGACTTGGGGTACATGGCGCGCCCGGAGAGATTCGAACTCCCGACCTCATGGTTCGTAGGGCCCAGCTAGCGATTACTGGCCCTTTATTTTCAATAAGTTAGATGGCCCGCCCTCGACCGTAGAGTTCGGTAGCGCCCGCCAGACTTCGCCGGAAATCTACACCGTGTAATAGGACGGCGGTAATACCAGTATTATTGGTCACATGGCTAGATGCACAGCGCCGGTAAGAGGCCATCGTTCGGCGAGCGCCGCAGCCGAGTGCCCTGCATGCGGCGGCCGCTACAGCGGCTACAGCGGCTACAGGGGCAGCAGCTACGTGTCTTCGTACCCGTCCGGGTCCTATTCCTCGTCAGCGAGTAGTTCGAGCGGCCGGAGCAGCAGCAGCGGTGGATTACGCGGCAGTGTAAGGCCACGCTGGTCACCAGCCGGTTCGTCCGCGGCGTATACGCCAGAAGAGGTGCGAACTCTCACACCGTTCCGCCGGAGCGTCGAGGAGCGAGTGCCCCTGCCTGACCCTCGGGATGTCTTTCTCTGCCACGCGTGGGACGATCGGGGAGGAGCCGCCAAGGAGCTACACGATCTGTTAGTGTCGCGCGGTGTCTCGGTCTGGTTCAGCGAGAAGGACGTCGCCCTCGGGACGTCGTTGCTCCGCGAAATCGACAAGGGTCTGGCAAAGTCGAGAGTCGGAATCGTACTCGTGACCCCCGCGTTTCTGCGCCGTGTCCAAGCGGAAGGTATCGCAGACAAAGAACTTTCCGCACTGCTAGCGCGTGATTTGCTAGTTCCTATCGTGCATGGCACGTCGTACGAAGCTCTCCGCGAGGTCAGCCCTCTGCTAGGTTCGCGAAGCGGACTGAGTACTACAGAAGAGCCAATGTCAGACATTTCGGCCAAGCTCGCGGAGCTGGTCACCCTGTAGCCCTGGTGTTGGGCGGACGCGCCCACATCGCGAGGGCAGCTTTGGTGTCGACTCGGTGGCATTCACAGAATGCCAGACCCAGCCTTTAGGCATAGGCTCAGCTCTTAGATTCGCTGCTTAGTCTCCTAGTCTGGCGAAGCCTCCATCCGCAAAGGACTCAGGTACGCGGCGCTCGACCCAACGTCGATGAAGTGCCCGTCTTAAATCAATCTGGCCTTCGTACCTATGATGATCTGGGAAACTAATCAAAAGAGCATCTTGCTCCCCGCAATATCGGAAGAACAATTCAATGAACCCGAGCCATTGTTCCCGCCCAAACTTTCCACTGTCCCTTCCCCAGTCTGAACGCAGCCGATTGGATAATTCGTTTTCTCTCATATCAGTTCTCAACGCCATCTGAGTAGCGTAAGTTTCATTCGAAAGAGCCAATTCCAGATGAATTCTCCCGGAAGGCGCGATCGCGACGCGCAAGCCATCGTGAACCGAGGTTTCCGTTGGCACGTAAGGCTCCACCAACCTGTAGTCCAAAAGCTTTTGAAGGTGCCGACTAACGTCCGCGCGCCCCATTTGGGCCGGCTCAAAGTAGTCTTGAATGTCCTCGGCACTCATATAAGCCATCTCTCGTTCGCGCGCAGCTCCGTCGCGATCCTGCAACAATCGAAGGATCGACAATCGAATAAAAGGGGTAACAATGTGCTGACCGTCTATTTCGTAAACATCTAACACAAAATCGCTACTTGATTGATTGAAGAAGTTGTAGTCACTACATATCAGAGCGCGAACAATCTTGTGGCTAGCAATACTGAGATTTTTACCCAAGATATACGCCTTGGTCAGCTCATCTATCGATAAATACGCAGACATTAGGATTCTCTTCGATATCTGGAGGCTTCTCCGGACCTCAAAATTTGCAAGCGACCCAATTATTCTTGACACGTAGTCTGTATTTAGAAGGACCTCTTCAACGACTATTACAAATGCACGAATATCTCGAATCGACAACCTGATTCCCTTACTTAGGAAATATTCTGTTTGCTGCTGAGGTGCATTCGAATCGGCCGCTTTCTCTCTAATAAAGGCAATGCGTTTCTCGAGCACCTCCTTAATTGGAGGTACCGGCAGATAGAATGTCGTCGTTTCATATGATTGCAGCGGACCTTGCTTTGAAAGCTGCCAAATGGTTCGGTCTGTTATCGGACAAATAATAAAAGCAAAAGTTTTTCTGTATAGAGACTGTGCAAATTGGAATACCTGTTCTTGGAATTCCTGCTTAAAGTGGTCAGTGTTGTCGAAAACCAAACAAGGCATCTGTTGGCGAAGAGAAGCAACATTCTGGAGTAAACGATATAAGTATTGCTCCGGATCCTTATTTCTTATTTCAAAAAGATACTCTCCAAATTTCTTTTTGAAGCCTGCCTTATCGGTGTCATACAGCCATTTAAACTCGCCAGACTGCCATCTTCGGTACTCATGGAAAAATGTCGCCTGCAAATCCGCGTAGGTCGGTATGCCGTCAGTGAAAAGCGACTTCTCAAGTTCGTCCACTAACTCCCGGACCAGCCACTCATTAACGGTGTCAGTTACTCCCGGCGAGCTGGCAAGATCCGCCCTAAGTACGACACAACGCTTTTCCAAATCAGATGGAATCACGAGGTCAAAAAATCTATCTATAAAGGTGGACTTCCCGGCTCCCTTGTTTCCAATAATTAATACGAACTCTCCTTTACTTGTCTCGACCGCAGATCGCAGGTGATCCTCTAGCTCAGCCCCCTTGTCGGACGACAAAAGATCGATACGATTGACGAGGTTCCTGGTTATCTTTTCAAGAGCGTTATCCGCCTCTCTGCTTTCCTTTGATTCGACAAAACATTTTTCCAACATCTCGCGATCATTTTCAGCAGCCATCGAACTGAAGAAGCTCTTAAATACCCCATCAAGATCTGACGCGAGTTGAGATCGAACCAGGAGCTTTAGCGCATTTTGACCAACCACCGGCTTGAGCTGCTCGCTATGCTTGATGGACAGACCCTCGGCCTCTTGGATCCAGGACTTAAATAAGGACTGACTGACGCCCTGAGGAGAAAAAAGCTCGAAGAATCGTGAGAAGTCAGCGCCAATAGCATCCAAATCTGGATAAACAATTGTAGAGCCATCAAACGGGGACTTTCCGTCCCTAATAGCCCAAAACCCGATCCATTCCAGCCCAGTAGTAAGCGCGGAAAACACACATCCGGAATTTGCGCAGTATCGTTGCGCTTGTTGAAGTCCATCTTGAGCGTTCTTAAGCGCAGCTCCACCGGCCTTATATGTTCTAACGCCAGATGCCTTGCTGAAAACCAAGATTTTCTGGACCTTCTTGGCCTCGACTACAAACCTGGGTTTCCCGTCGATAGATAAGATGTAGTCAGCAAACCCGTTGCTCGTAGCAGATTCACATTTTATGGAGTCATGGGACCACCCAAGCACTTCTACCAGCATGCGATCGATCAGCTGCAGACGCGCGTCGCCTTCTGTTTCCAGGGAGTATCTACCCTGCTCTACTTCCGCCTTTAGGTTGAGGAAATTTGTGTGAGCGGCGTCCACATGCTTGGTCATACTTTTACTGCTCCATTGTGCAGCGTTGCGACTGGAGACCAATCCCGCCGGCTAGAGCCGGCGGTAAGAAGCCGGTTACGTCTAGCCGCAATATTGAACCAATTTTCTAAAAAAAAACAACATGTTGTAAATTATCTATGCGTTGCAAACGCACAAGCGATATTTGGCTCTGCGTTTGAAGCAAAACCTAAAGCACTGCCAAGATGACAAATGTCAAGAAATCAAGATATTCCAGACATAGGCGAGCTAGGGATGAGAAATCGGCGCGCCCACTTCCTGGCCGTCTCCAGCAAGTTGACTACGCCTGGCTTTTCAAAGAGATTCCTGGTGAATTTGCGGCTGATCTAGAAGGAAAGGAGAGTATCGAGGTTAATAAAGGCAGCCCTTTGGCCACCGCCCTCCAGCAATATGGGCTGTACTGGTGGAACCACTACGAACTCACCTTCCCTGAACACCTCGCGGTACTTTTTTGCGTCACCGGCTGGAGGGGGCCTCTTGAGGAAGCCGCAAAGCAGAAAAACCCAACAAAGGCCTTTCTCGAGTTTGCCAAAATCGACCTAAAATCGAAGTTTGACGATTCGATACCGAATCCAAAGCCTGAAGAGATATCGCTGGTCTTTAACTTCCTCATTGGGCTAGGGCATTCATTGGAGGCAATCGGCCTGTATGGACTTTCGATTAACGAGCTGCTGTCTAAGGCGCGGAAGACAGGTGACATCACTCACGTAAAGCATGCCATCGGCATCGATCGTACTGTTGTGGCGACACCGACGGCGGCGAGATTTATAGCTCAGTCTCAACTGCAGAAAGATCATCACGCATTGAACGCCTTGTTTAAGCGGGCCAAACCCCATGAACGGCGGAGAACTCATTCGGATTTGAGGCATATCGAACGGGCTCTTTGGGAATGTGATGCCCTGAAGACGGGAGTCCCCAAGGAGGTCATAGACATGATCGTCAAGGACCTAGGTGGGTACGCAGACATAGCTGACGCCGGGAAAAACATCCGGCAGCTGTTCACCGCTTTCCGGAAAGACGCAACCATTTAAAACAGCGTTTTTACTTGGTCGGCTTCTACCCGCCCGCCGCATAACTTCCCTGACCGTGTTCAACAGCCCTTGGAGGGCACGGTCATGGGAATCGAGTTTTCTGACGAACAGACGCCGGCGCCGGACGGAATGCCGCCGCAGGCGGCATCCGCCGGCGCGGCGGGTGCGCCGCCCAGTAACACAGCACCCGCTAACAGCATTGGGTGCGGTGCATCGGGTGGGACGAAGGTTGTGGGATCGGGGATTGACAGCCTGTATGTATTGGTACCGGGGAGCCTCAAGGAGTCCGCCCAGGGCATGCTGGAACGACTGAAGCAAAACGCCCAGTCCCGGGACCCTGACCTTCGGGCACTGGCGCAGTACCCGTGTGGGGACTGGATTCTTGAGGTCTCGGACAAGGGGGCGCGGATGTTCAGCTACGTGCTGACCGATTCGCGGTTCAGGATCGAGCTGGCCCGCTCCTCGGCCTCCTCGCTGCCCCTGGCTCACGTCCAGATTTCCAGTGCCGCACTGGCCTACTTCGGCGTCGCCCAGTGCATCAAGGACCTCCTCACAATCTTGGGCCACCTCGGGGACGTTTACGCACCCCCGACGGTCAGCCGAGCCGACCTGTTCGTGGACGTCGTGACCGATGCCGACCTCTCGCACCTGGAGGATGAACACTGGGTAACGCGGGCGCACGGCAAGGCCCGGTACGCCGATCAGGGGCGGCGCAGCGGCTACACGGTGGGCCGGGGCGGGGACATCTCCTTGCGGCTGTACGATAAGCTGCTGGAGATCGGCAAAAGCGGCAAGGACCACGCCAAGCGTCAGTGGCAGGCCCGAGGCTGGGGCGGCCAGGCGACCGTCTGGCGTGTGGAAGCCCAGGTCCGGCGCAATGCCCTGAAGGAATTCGACATCCGGACGGTGGAAGACCTGGTCCAGCGCTCCGGCGCCCTGTGGCGCTACGTCATCCTGGACTGGTGCCGCCTGGTGATCCCGAATCCGGCGGACAACACGCCTTCGCGCTGGCCGACGCATCCGTTCTGGACGGCTATCGTAGATGTCCCGGACTTTCAGGCAACCTCCCCAGTAGGCCGTCGCCGCCTAAAACGTGCCAGCGCCCCGCCGGACTGGATCATTGGGCGGGACTTTCTGAGCGCCCTGACTTCGTTCATGGCGGTGTACGAGATCTTCGATACCGCGTGGGCGCTGCAGGACCTGGCCGACATGGTCACGCTGCACTTCGAAGGACTGGAGTCTCAGGGGGAGCCGTCCCTGGCGGGGTTTATCTCGCAGCGGGTAGCACTCAAGACGCGAACCTATGGCATCGGGCCAGCCTTCAAGGTGCCTCACGAGATCCCGCTGCTGTTGGACCGCAAACCCCGCCAGAGGGGCTTCGGCGATGACGATCTGCCGTTCTGAGGGGGCGCCCGATGAGGACGCTCTGCCCCTGCCACGCGCCCGCTGCCTGTCCCGCCAGCAAGCCGCTGATTACCTGGGGATCGGGGCAACCCTGCTGGACCGGATTGGTCCCGCCCCGCTCAGGCTTGGGCGCCGGCGGGTGTATGACCGCGTTGACCTCGACACCTGGCTCGATGAGCATAAGGGTCGAGGGCGGGCCATGAAGGAGACGACATGGCCCGAGAAAGAGGACTGTACCAACGCAAGGATTCGCCGTACTGGTGGATCGACGTGGTCCTCCCCGACGGACGCCGAGTATGTAAAAGCACTCGGTGTCGGGGAGTCCGCGAAGCCGAAGCGTACTTAGTTCGCCTCAAGGCACAGACGTATGAAGCGACGCAGTTAGGAATCCCTGCGCCGCGCAGTTGGCAGGACGCGGTGATGCGCTACTTGGAGGAATTCTCCGACAAGCGTTCGATCACCATGGACCGGCACCACCTGCGGGCGCTGGACCCCTACCTGCGGGGATGTCGGCTCGATCTCATCAACTTGGATGTGATCTGGCCGTTCATCCGCGATCGACGGGACAAGGAGAAGGTGGCACCAGCCACAATCAACCGCGCCCTGGAGATCGTGCGCCGCATCCTGAACCTGGCGTATCAGGACTGGGGATGGCTGCAACGGGTCCCGAGAATTCGCATGCTCTCGGAACCCAAGCGGCGCATCCGATTCCTGACTCGCGAGGAAGCGGACCGTCTGTTGGCGAACTTGCCCGCGCACCTGCGCCCCGTGGTGCGGTTTGCGCTGGCAACCGGGTGCCGGATGTCCGAAATCCTGCGCCTGGAGTGGCCCCGCGTGGACTTCGGTCGGCGCGTGGCCTGGCTGGACCCAGGGACGACCAAGAATGGCGAAGGACGCGGCATTCCGTTGAACAACGAAGCCGTCCTTGCGCTGCGAAGCGTCGCCGGGGAGCATGAGAAGTGGTGCTTTACGTACCAGGGCCGTCCGATGACGGCGGTGGGCTCGGCTTGGGAGCGCTCGTTGAGGCGTGCCGGAATCGAGAAGTTTCGATTCCATGACCTGCGGCATACGTGGGCCAGTTGGCATGTCATGAACGGCACGAGCTTGCAGGAGCTCATGGAGCTGGGAGGCTGGAAGTCGTTCGAGATGGTATTGCGGTATGCCCATCTGGCACCGGAGCACCTGGCGAATGCAGCCAAGCGGATCGAACGGGTTTGGGGCGTCGTGGACAAAAACCCTACGATTTCCCTACGCCAGGCCTGAGAGCATTTACGCGCGAGCGTAAGTGCTTGAAACAACTGGCGCGCCCGGAGAGATTCGAACTCCCGACCTCATGGTTCGTAGCCATGCGCTCTATCCAACTGAGCTACGGGCGCGTACTTCTTTAGAATCAACAGCTTGCGCTGGATTCGGCAGTCCGGGGACCCGTCGGGGACCCGGGGCTGCTGCGGAGGCGCACTGAAGGCCCCACCGCTGCGGGGCGCGCATCCTACCACAATTGGGCAGTTCGGCTAGCCCGGGCTTGTGAACCTTCCGGCAACCCCCGCGACCCCCATGGTGGGTGGCCGGCAGTACCTGGTGATCGGGACCAACAACGCACGCAATCACGACGCGCCTCAAGGCGTGGCGTGGGTGGCGTACAGCCTGAATCAGGGGAACACGGGCCTCAGGGCAGTGGAAACCTGACGCTGACCCGCAGCCCGCCTTCGGCGCGGTTGCCCAGGGAAACCTGGCCGCCGTGCTCGATGACTATCGCGCGCACCGTGGCCAGCCCCAGGCCGGTGCCGCCGGTCTCGCGGTTCCGCGAGGCTTCGATGCGGAAGAAGGGTTCGAAAACCCGCTCCTGCAGGTTCTGGGGAATCCCCGGACC
>Ga0153956_1001551_pt1 | contig 19771 bp, 15 predicted proteins | sample TSFL040MetaG_FD_104704 | JGI IMG/M metagenome (GOLD analysis project Ga0153956, IMG submission 104704) | Attine ant fungus gardens microbial communities from Florida, USA - TSFL040 MetaG | ecosystem: Host-associated > Fungi > Mycelium > Unclassified | place: USA: Florida, Wekiwa Springs...
ACGCCTTCCTTGGCCTCCACCGCCTGGTGCAGGCCGTCGGACCAGCGCCGGCCCTGCATGGTGCGGCCGGTGAATTCGTCCACGATGATGATCTCGCCACCGCGCACGATGTATTCGACGTCGCGGCGGTACAGCGCATGCGCCCGCAGCGCGGCGTTCAGGTGGTGCATCAGCCGGATGTTGGCGGCGTCGTACAGGCTCTCGCCATCGCGCAGCAGTCCCGCCTGCGCCATGAGCTGCTCCACGTGCTCGTGGCCGGCCTCGCTCATGTGCACCTGCTTCTGCTTCTCGTCGACCGTGAAGTCGCCGGGACCGTCCTCCGTCTCCTGCCGCACCAGCTGCGGCACCAGCTGGTTGATGCGCACGTACAGGTCGGTGTTGTCGTCCGCAGGGCCTGAAATGATCAGCGGCGTGCGTGCCTCGTCGATCAGGATCGAGTCGACCTCGTCCACCACCGCGAAAGCCAGCTGGCGCTGCACCCGGTCCTCCAGGCGGAAGGCCAGGTTGTCGCGCAGGTAGTCGAAACCGAATTCGTTGTTGGTGCCGTAGGTGATGTCGCAGGCATAGGCCGCGCGCTTCTCGTCCGGACTCTGGGCGTTCTTGATCACCCCGACCGTCAGGCCCAGGAAGGTGTACACGGGGCGCATCCAGTCTGCGTCGCGCTGCGCCAGATACTCATTCACGGTGACGATGTGCACGCCTTCGGCCGGCAGCGCATTCAGGTAGGCCGCCAGGGTCGCCATCAGCGTCTTGCCTTCGCCGGTGCGCATCTCGGCGATCTGGCCGTTGTGCAGGGTGATGCCGCCCACCAGCTGCACGTCGAAGTGGCGCAGCCCCAGGGTGCGGCGAGCCGCCTCACGCACCACCGCAAAGGCTTCCGGCAACAGCTCGTTCAGCGCCGTACCGGCCTTGAGCCGTTCGCGGAACTCCTGGGTCTTGGCCGACAGCTGGGCGTCATCGAGCGCCTTCAGGCCCTCCTCGAACGCGGCGGCCTGCCGCACCTGCCGGGTATAACCGCGCAGCAGACGGTCGTTGCGGCTGCCAAAGACACGCGTAAGGAGTTTCAACACAAGGACACCTGAAAGAAAATTGTAGCCGCGGCAATGAGTTACAAAACCGCAGGGCGCGGAAAGCCGACTATTGTACTCATTGGAGCCGAACTTGCGCGCCGCGGTTCGGCAAGCTGTTGGGGCGGAATGGCCCGGATCAAGGGGGCCACGGGACGGGCCGGGAGGACCCTGGCCTAGCGGCTGGCGACCTGCCGGACGGCGGGCTCGGGCTTGACGAAATTCAGGGGGTTGATCGGCTTGCCATTGCGCAGCACCTCGAAGTGCACGTGCGGACCGGTGGAATGCCCGGTGGACCCCAGCAGGGCGATCTCCTGGCCGCGCACCACGCTCTGGCCGACCTTGACCAGGATTTTTTCGTTGTGGGCATACCGCGTCACGTACCCGTTGCCGTGGTTGATCTCCACGAGGTTGCCGTAGCCCGTGTGCGCGCCCGCCTGGGTGACGATGCCGGCCGCCACGGCTGCCACCGCCTCACCCTTGGTGCCGGCCAGGTCCAGCCCCTTGTGGAAGTGCCCCTCCTCGCCGGTGACGGGATCAGTGCGCTCGCCGAAGCGGGAAGTGATGGTGGCGCCGGCGACCGGGGAGCCGGCGGGACGCACGGCGTCGTCGATCTTGCGCTCGTTGATGACGTTTTCCAGGGCCGCCAGCTGCGCGTCCCGCAGGTCCACGCGGTGTTCCAGCTCCGCCAGCGCGGTCGCGATGTCCGCGATCTGGCCACCGGCAGGCGCACTGCCGGACGCCATTTTCGGGTCATCATCAAAATTGAATTCGCGCCGGTCGATGTTGGCCATCGAGGTCAGACGCTTTCCCAGGGCATCGATACGGATGATGTGGGCATCGAGGGCGCCCAGCCGCGACGCGAGCGCATCCGCCCGCTCCTGTACATGCGCCTTGAGCCGCGTGATTTCAGCCTGCTGCTCGGCGATCAGGCGGTGGAAACGGTCGCTGTCGGACCCTCCCATGCCACCGGTGCGCTCGCCCAGCTGCATGCCGATGGCGAACGCCGTACCCAGCGTCCCCAGCACCATAGCGGCGATCACCCCCAGGCACAGCGGATGTGCAAGGTTCAGGTAGCGGGACTTGCCCCCGCCGTTACGGCCTGAAAAGAAGATGATGTTCACGCGGCTGGGGTTCCTGAGCACATAATCCGCACCCTCTCAAGGAGCGTCCGGCGTTCAGTGGAGCCGGAATATGCACAAGAAGATTTTTCCAGACAAGCTTGGCAGAGGCACATCGGGGCGCCCCGGCACGATCCGGGGACCCGCGTCACACCATAATGCCGGCACTGTAAAACCACCTCGCGGACAGCCGGATTCTGTCAAAGACCTGCTGGCCCGCGCCGCGCCCGGGCTTGCCGACATCACCCGGAGGCTGCAGGAACAGCAGGACATCGCCGCCTGGACCCGCGCCCGATTACCGCCGGAACTGGCCGCGCAGGTCACAGAAGTACTGGAAAAGGAAGGCGAACTTGCCGTGTTTGCCGCCTCGGCCGCCTGGGCCGGACGGTTGCGCTATGCGGTGGAGGAACTGCAGGCAGAACTTGCCACCGGTTACCCGCATATAAAGAGTGTGCGCATCCGGATCATGCCCCGCGGCAGCAAGTCCTGAGCGCGCCCGGGCAAAGGCTTTTTGCCGCAAAGGCCGGCTGCCGGAGGCTAGTACGAAGCCGAGCTGGCTGCGAGCTGGGGCGCCTCGACATAGGAAATCGGCGCGTCCGAGGGCTTCTCGAACGTGACTTCCTCCCAGGTGGAGCGGTCTGACAGCAACTGCCGCACCAGCTTGTTGTTCAGGCCGTGGCCACTCTTGTAGCCGCTGAACTCGCCGATCAGTCCATGGCCTGCCAGGTACAGGTCGCCGATGGCGTCGAGGATCTTGTGCTTCACGAACTCGTCTTCGTAGCGCAGCCCATCCTCGTTCAGGATGCCGTCCTCGCCCACCACGATGGCGTTGTCCAGCGTGCCACCCAGGGCGAGGTTGTGCTTGCGCATCATCGCCAGGTCCGACATGAAACCGAAGGTGCGCGCCCGGCTGATCTCCTTCAGGAAGGAGGTCGTGGAAAAATCCATGCTCGCCCGTTGCGAGCGCCGCTTGAACACGGGGTGGTTGAACTCGATCTCGAAGTTCACCTTGAAGCCGTCGAAAGGCTGGAACCTGGCCCACTTGTCACCCTCGGTGACCTCGACCGGTTGCGTCACGCGGATAAAACGCTTGGGTTTCAGCTGCTCTTCTATGCCCGCCGACTGCAGCAGGAACACGAAGTGGCTGGCGCTGCCATCCATGATCGGAACTTCAGCGGCGCTAAGTTCCACCACGGCATTGTCGATCCCGAGGCCCGCAAAGGCCGACAGCAGGTGTTCCACGGTCGAAACCTTGGCCTCGCCATCCACCAGGGTGGTGCCGAGCATGGTCTCGCCGACATTGGTGGCCTTGGCGGCGACCACGGCAAATTCGCCCAGGTCGGTGCGCCGGAACAGGATGCCGGTATCCGGGGCGGCCGGCCGCAGGGTCATGAGGACCCGCTGCCCCGAGTGCAGACCCACGCCCGAGGCGCGGATCGGATTCTTTAATGTGCGTTGTCCGACCATCGTGAACTGTCGCCCGCGCCAGGCGGGCCGTGCTGTGCATGGCGGGACTTCCGGACCCGGAGGGGTCCGGAAGCCGCCTGGAACACCGCTACCGTATCACAAAGGCATCTAGTCGGCCTGACGCCGCAGGAACGCCGGGATGTCGAGCAGATCCTCACCACCCGCGTCGTGCCGCAGGCCGTCGCCCACCGCACGCTGCTGGCGCTGGAAGGTCGGCTTGTCGAGCTGGGCGTAGTCGCTGTTGGACATCGGCCGGTTGCGCACGACCCGCATCGGCGGAGCCGCCGCTGCGGCAGCGGCAGCGGCGGCCACCGGGGTCGGCCGCGCCTGTGCCATCGCCGGACGGCCCAGCCCGGTCGCCACCACGGTTACGCGGATCACGTCCGTCAGTTCCGGATCAATGACCGTGCCCACGACGACGGTGGCATCCTCGGAGGCGAACTGCTTGACGATGTTGCCCACTTCCTGGAACTCGCCGATGGACAGGTCCATGCCGGCGGTGACGTTCACCAGGATGCCATGCGCGCCGGAGAGGTTGATCTCCTCCAGCAGCGGCGAGGACACGGCGGCTTCGGCCGCCGCCCGCGCGCGGCCTTCGCCGCTGGCGACGCCCGAACCCATCATCGCCAGGCCCGTTTCGGCCATCACGGTACGCACGTCGGCGAAGTCGACGTTGATCAGGCCGGGACGGGTGATCAGCTCCGCGATGCCCTGGACCGCGCCCTGCAGCACCTGGTTGGCGGCCTTGAAGGCGTCCAGCAGCGTGGTCTGCGCACCCAGCACCGTCAGCAGCTTCTGGTTCGGGATGGTGATCAGGGAGTCGCAGTGCTTGGCCAGCTCCGCCAGGCCGTGGTCGGCCATCAGCGAGCGCTTGCCGCCTTCCATGTCGAACGGGCGGGTCACGACCGCCACCGTCAGGATGCCCAGTTCCTTGGCGACCTGGGCCACCACCGGCGCCGCGCCGGTGCCGGTGCCGCCGCCCATGCCAGCGGTGATGAACAGCATGTCGCAGCCTTCCACCAGCTCGACGATGCGGTCACGGTCCTCCATCGCGGCCTGGCGGCCCACCTCGGGGTCGGCGCCCGCGCCCAGGCCCTTGGTGATGTTGCAGCCGATCTGCAGGGCGGTCTTCACCTTCGAGTGCTTCAGCGCCTGGGCATCGGTGTTCACGCACATGAAATCCACACCGTCGATGCCGGTGGTCAGCATGTGGGCCACGGCGTTGCCGCCGCCGCCCCCCACGCCGATCACCTTGATCACGGCACTTTGGCTGTAAGCGTCCATCAGTTCAAACATGGTAGCGGTCCTCCTGCGAAACGTCGGTCACGGCGGTGTTTTTAGAAATTTCCCTGGAACCAGGCCTTCATCCGGTCCAGGGCGGTCTTGCCGCCCCCGCGCGCCGGGCGCGTGGGCACAGTGTTGTCGCGGGCGTAGAGCAACAGCCCTACGCCCGTGGAATAAATCGGGTTGCGTACGACCTCGGCCATCCCCTTGACCGTCTGCGGCACTCCCAGCCGCACCGGCACGTGGAACACTTCCTCGGCCAGTTCGATCGCGCCTTCCATCTTGGCGCTGCCGCCGGTCAGCACGATGCCGGCGGCGATGACCTCCTCGAAGCCGCTGCGGCGCAGTTCGTCGCGCACCAGCCCGAACAGTTCCTCGTAGCGCGGTTCCACGATCTCGGCCAGCGTCTGGCGCGCCAGGCGACGGGACGGGCGCTCACCCACGCTCGGCACTTCGATGCTCTCGTCGGAGTTGGCCAGCTGCGACAGCGCGCAAGCGTACTTGACCTTGATCTCTTCCGCATGCTGAGTTGGCGTGCGCATCGACACCGCGATGTCGTTGGTGACCTGGTCGCCCGCGATCGGAATCACCGCGGTGTGCTGGATCGCCCCGCCGGTGAACACGGCGATGTCGGTGGTACCGCCGCCGATGTCCACCAGGCACACGCCCAGCTCCTTTTCATCCTCGGTCAGCACCGCGAAACTGGAGGCCAGCTGCTCCAGCACGATGTCCTCGACTTCCAGGCCGCAGCGCTGGATGCACTTTTCGATGTTCTGCGCGGCGCTCTCGGCGCCGGTGACGATGTGGACCTTGGCCTCCAGGCGCACACCGGACATGCCGATGGGGTCGCGGATGCCCTCCTGGCCGTCGATGGCGAACTCCTGCGGCAGCACGTGGAGGATTTTCTGGTCCGCCGGGATCGCCACCGCCTTGGCCGCGTCGATCACGTGCTCGACGTCGCCCTGGGTGACCTCGCGGTCGCGGATCGCGACCACGCCGTGGGAGTTCAGGCTGCGCACATGGGAACCGGCGATGCCCGCGTACACCGACTGGATCTGGCAGCCCGCCATCAGCTCCGCCTCCTCGATGGCGCGCTGGATGGACTGCACCGTGGATTCGATGTTCACCACCACGCCCTTTTTCAGGCCGCGGGAGGTCTGCGTCCCCACCCCGATGAGTTCGATGGAGCCGTCGCCGGCCACCTCGCCCACCAGCGCCACCACCTTGCTGGTGCCGATGTCGAGGCCAATGATCAGACTGCGATCCGCACGCTTAGACATTTCGAGCCTCACCCTCCCGGGAGCGCTCGTGCTCGCCGGTTCCAGTGCCAGCGCCGGCGCCGGTGCGCCAGCCGATGGCAAATCCATTCGCATACCGCATATCGACGTACGAGATGTCGGTCGCCCGCTGCGACACGATCTTGACCGCCGTCGCCATGAAGGTGTCGAAGCGGCTGTCCAGGTCCTTGCGACCCAGCCGCACCGTCACGCCGTTGTCCAGGTCGAACTCCCAGGCGCCACGCGCGTTCAAGCGCAACGCCAGCAGGCGCATGCCCACGTCCTGCAGCCGCCCGCGCATGGCCAGGAAGCGGCTCACCACCTGCGCCTGCGAACCGTCCGGGCCGGACAGCAGCGGCAGCTCGGGCGGGATGTGCCGGGGATCGGAGGCAAACAGTTCGCCCCGCACGTTGAGCAGACCGCCGCCACCCCAACGGGCCGCGGCCACCTGCTCACCGACTATGACCGTGAGACCGTGGGGGAAGTTGCGCTGTACCCCCACCGTGTCGACCCAGGGCACCGCCCGCACCGCATCGCGCACCGCGGCCAGGTTCACTGAAATGAGCCCCTTGCCGTGCGCGCTTTCGCGCACGGCGCGCTGCACGTCCATGGGCGACACGCGCTCGAAGCGGCCGGCGATCGACACCGTGCGGATGGGCTGGTCCGCGACCCAGGCCAGCAGCAACGCCACTCCCGCCACCACGGCGATGGCGGTCAGCCAGGGTGCCATGCGGGCCCAGGGCAGCCGCGGCAGCCGCGGCAGGTGCAGCCGGGCCAGCCAGGCCGGCTGCTGGCGCGGTGCCTTGCGGCGACGGTTCTTGGCGCGGCTGAACATCAGCGCACCTCCGCGGGCTGGCGCGCGAAACTGGTTTCCAGCACGCGCCACGCAAACCGGTCGAAGTCCATCCCGGCCGCCTGCGCGGCCAGCCGCACCGGACTGCCCTCGCCCAGCACCGGCACGGTGTTGATCTCCAGCAGCTGCGGGCGGCCCGTGGCATCCGAGCGCAGGTCCACCTGGCCCCAGCCCATGGCTCCGGTGGCCTCGAAGGCCGCCAGCGCCAGTTCCACCACGTGCGCGGCAGCCTGGCCCGACAGTCCGCAGGGCACCTGATCACCTGTGGCGTCGCGACGCACGATGGGCAGCGCCTCTCCCTGCAGCACGAATACGCTGTACCCATGGCCCGGCAGGTACTGCTCGACCAGCACGCGATCGTCCACTTCGGCGGCGGCCTGCAGGGCCGCCGGCAGCTCGGCGACATCCCGCACCACCGTCAGGCCGATAGCTGCGCCCTGCGTCACCGGCTTGAGCACCAGCGGCAGGCCGATACGCTCCAGCGCCGCCTGCAGGTCCGCGGGAGTACGCACCACTTCATAGTCGGCGCTGGCGATACCGATGGCCTGCACCAGACGCTTGGTCTGCACCTTGTCGTGAGTTGCCGCGGACCCGGCCACGCCACTGCCGGTATAAGGCAGGCCCAGGCAGTCGAACGCCCCCTGCACCGTGCCATCCTCGCCACCCGCGCCATGCAACGCGATCCAGGCACGGTCGAACACCACCGGCAGGTCCGCCAGCGAGTGCTCGGCCGGATCGATGCCGCGTGCATCCACGCCCTGGCGCTGCAGTGCCGCCAGCACGGCCGCACCGCTCTGCAGCGATTCCGCGCGCAGCGCGGAGTCGCCGCCGGCGAGCACGGCCACGCGCCCGAACGCCTTCGGGTCCTCTACCTGCCGCACGCGGCTGATGTCATGGCGCAGACGCATCAGGGGGCTTCCCCCACGATGCGCACCTCGGGCGTCAGCAGCACCCCGTGCACCCGGTTGACCTCGGCCTGCACATACAGCACCAGACGCTCCAGGTCCGCGGCCGTTGCCTGGCCGTGGTTCAGGATGAAATTCGCATGCTTGGTGGACACCGAGGCATCGCCGGTACGGTGTCCCTTGAGGCCGGCGCTCTCGATCAGCCGCGCGGCATGATCACCCGGCGGGTTCTTGAACACCGAGCCGCAGCTCCACTCGCCGATGGGCTGCGCGGCGCGGCGGCGCGCCAGCAGCTCCCGCACCGCCCGGTCATCGATGCCGGGCGCGGGCGTGAAGCTCATGCGCGCGGCCACGAACCATTCATCGGCCACCGGCGGCTGCACGTGGCGATAGCTCACGTGATAATCCGCCTTGGGGCGCACATGGGTGGTTCCGGAACGATCGAGGGTCTCGACCGTGACCACGCAGGTCCAGGTTTCCCCGCCGAAGGCACCGGCATTCATGGCCAGCGCGCCGCCCAGGGTGCCGGGAATACCGGCGAAGAAGTCCGCCCCGCCCAGCTCCCACTGCACGCACTGCCGGGCGATGCGGGCACAGGCCACACCGGCCTCGCCGTACACCGTGGTCGTATCGACGCGTTCGAAGCCCGTCAGGGATTCCTTGGTGGACACCACCACCCCGCGGATGCCGCCGTCGCGCACCAGCAGGTTGCTGCCCAGGCCCAGGAAATGCACCGGCAGTTCCGCTGGCGCCGCGCGCAGGAAGTCCGCGAGGTCCGCGCGGTCCTGCGGCTCGAAATACACCTGCGCGGCGCCGCCCGCATGCCAGGAGGTATGCCGGCTCATGGGTTCATCGAACCGCACCCGCGACCCGAAGCGCTCCGGTACCCAGGAATGACGCACGGCGTTCATGCCGTCCCCTGCGCCTGGGTCGGCGCTGCCAGGTCCGCGAGCGCGGCCGGCAGGCCGTGCGACACCGCATTGATATGCCCCGCGCCCATGGTGACCACGAGGTCGCCCGGCCTGAGGATGTCCCGCAGCGCCCCGGGCAGCTGCTCCACCTGCTCCACGAACACCGGTTCGACATGGCCGCGGGTCCGCACGGCGCGGCAGATGGCACGGCCATCGGCCCCCGCGATCGGCGCCTCGCCCGCCGGATAGACCTCGGTCACCAGCAGCACGTCGGCCTGCGACAGTACCGCGGCGAAGTCGTCGATGAGGTCACGGGTGCGGGTGTAGCGGTGCGGCTGGAAGCACAGCACCAGGCGGCGATCGGCGTAGCCCTGGCGCAGGGCCTCCAGGGTCGCGGCGATTTCCGTGGGGTGATGGCCGTAGTCATCGATGATCGTCACCGGGCCGCCCGGCATGCGGATGTCCGCTACGTGCTGCAGGCGGCGGTCGATGCCCTGGAACTGCGCCAGGGCGCGCACGATGGCGGCGTCCTCGATGCCCACCTCGGTCGCGACCGCGATGGCCGCCAGGGTGTTGAGCACGTTGTGCGCGCCCGGCAGGTTCAGTGTCACGGCCAGCACTCCGGGTCGCTGCGCCGAGCCGCTGCGCACCACGTCGAAGTGGGTCTGCAGACCGTTGCGGCGTACATTGACCGCGCGCACGTCCGCTGCTTCGCAGCGGCCGTAGGTCATGACCGGACGCGCCACCCGCGGCAGTACCGAAGCCAGTTGCGGGTCGTCCAGGCACAGCACGGCCAGGCCGTAGAATGGCAGGTTGTGCAGGAACTCCACGAAGCTCTGCTTCAGGCGTTCGAAATCGCCGTCGTGGGTACCCAGATGATCGTTGTCGATGTTGGTCACGATGGCGATCAGCGGCTGCAGGTGCGTGAAGCTCGCATCGCTCTCGTCGGCCTCGGCCACCAGGTACCGGCCGGTGCCCAGGCGCGCGTTGCTGCCGGCGCTCTTGAGCAGGCCGCCGATCACGAAAGTCGGGTCCGCGCCACCCTCGGCCAGGATGCTGGCCACGAGGCTGGTGGTGGTGGTCTTGCCATGAGTGCCGGCCACCGCGATCGACTGCCGGAAGCGCATCAGCTCACCCAGCATCTCCGCTCGCTGCACCACCGGCACGCGCGCGGCCTGCGCCGCCACCACCTCGGGGTTGTCGGCGGCCACGGCGCTGGACACGACCACCACGTCGGCACCCTTCACGTTGTCGGCCACGTGACCGATGAAAACACGGGCGCCGCGCGCCACCAGCCGGCGGGTCACCGGGTTTTGCCTCAGGTCCGAGCCCTGCACGGCATAACCCAGATTCAAGAGCACCTCGGCGATGCCGCTCATGCCGGTGCCGCCGATGCCCACGAAGTGGATGGTGTGGATGCGGCGCATGCGGTCGGTCGCCGGGATCATGCCGCCACCTCCATCTGCTGGAGCACGGCATCACACAGCAGTTGCGCCGACTGCGGCTGCGCCAGGGCACGGGCCTTGCGCGCCATGGCCAGCAGCGGCTCGCGGCCGGTGCACAGCGCTTTAAGGGTATCGGCCAGGCGTTGCGGCGTGAGTTCACGGTCCGGCACCAGCACCGCGGCACCAGCCCGCACCAGGAAACCCGCGTTGGCGGTCTGGTGATCGTCCACCGCGGCCGGGAACGGCACCAGCACGGCGCCCACGCCCACGGCCGCAAGTTCGGAAACCGTCAACGCGCCGGAACGGCAGATCACCAGGTCCGCCCAGCCCAGCGCCTCGGACATGTCCTCGATGAAGGCAGTGACCTCGCCGCCCACGCCAGCGGCGGCGTAATTGGCCCGTGCGGTCTCGGCCCAGCGGGCCCCGGCCTGGTGGCGCACGTTCAGACGCAGGCCCGGAGCAAGCTGGGCCAGCGCCAGCGGCACCACGGTGTTCAGGCGCACGGCGCCCAGGCTGCCACCGAAGACCAGCAGGTTGAGAGCGCCGCGGCGCGCCGCGAAACGCTGCTCCGGTGGTGCAGCCGCCGCGATATCCGCGCGCACGGGATTGCCGATGGCACGCGCCCCGACGCCGTCGCGGAACCCGCCGGGAAAGGCTTCGAGCACTTCGCACGCCAGATGCGACAGGCAGCGGTTGGTGAAACCGGCCACGGCGTTCTGCTCATGGATCAGAAGCGGCCGGCGGGTGAGCCAGGCCGCAACGCCCCCGGGGCCGGTGACAAACCCGCCCAGGCCCACGACCGCGGCCGGCTGGTGGCGCCACATCACGCGCAGCGCCTGCCACAATGACAGCGCCAGTTTGAACGGCGCCGCCAGCAGCGTGGCGACGCCCTTGCCGCGCAGGCCCCCGACCGACAGCCACTCGATGTCGATGCCCTCGGCGGGCACCACGCGTGCCTCCAGGCCCTTGCGCGTGCCCAGCCACACCACGGGAATCTGGCGCGCACGCAGCAGGCGCGCCAGTGCCAGCGCCGGAAACACATGCCCGCCGGTGCCGCCCGCCATGATGATCACCGCGCGGCTCATGCGGATTCCTTGAGGATGGTGCCACGCGTCGGCAGGGTGGCCTCGTGGTACACCCGCAGCAGCAGGCCGACCCACACCATTCCCACCATGATCGAGGTGCCGCCATAACTCATCAGCGGCAGGGTCAGACCCTTGGTCGGCAGCACGCCCATGTTCACGCCGATGTTCACGAAGGCCTGCACGCCCACCCAGATGCCGAAGCCCGCGGCCAGGTAGGCCTGGAACTTCAGGCCCTGGTCCACCGCCAGGCGCGCAATCGCCAGCGCGCGCCAGGCCAGCGCGAGGAACAGCCCCAGGGTCACGAACACGCCCGCCAGGCCCAGTTCCTCGGCCAGCACCGCAAACAGGAAATCGCTGTGCGCCTCCGGCAGGTAGAACAGCTTCTGCACACTGCTGCCCAGGCCGACACCGAACCACTGCCCGCGGCCGATCGCGATCAGCGACTGCACCAGCTGGAAGCCGGTGTCGAAGGGATGATCAAAGGGGTGCAGGAAGCCGGTGACGCGCTTCAGGCGGTAGGCCGCGGTGAACACCAGCAGCACGAAGGCCCCGGCCGCTCCGAGCAGTCCCAGCACCACCCAGCGCAGCTGCGCGCCGGCCAGGAACAGCAGCGCAAAGCCAGTGGCGAACAATACCGTGGCCGCACCCATGTCGGGCTCCGCCAGCAACAGCACCACCGCGAAGCCCAGCACGGCCAGCGGCTTGAGCAGCCCCTTGCCCGTGTTGCGCAGGGCATCCTCGTGGCGCACCGCGTAGCTCGATACGTAGACGAGCATCAGCACGCGCACCAGCTCCGAGGCCTGGAAGGCCAGCGCGCCCACCTGCAGCCAGCGGCGGCTGCCGTGGCTGCGGTGGCCAAGCCCGGGAACCAGCACCACCACCAGCAGCGCCAGCCCCAGGAACATCAACGGGGTGGCCAGCCGCTCCAGCCGCTCGGTGCCCAGCGCAAACACCGCCGCCGCGCCGGCCATGCCCAGCCCCAGGTACATCAACTGGTGCTCCAGGAAAAAGAAGCTCTGCGCGCCGCTGTTGCTGGCCACCGACATGGAAGCGGAGGTCACCATGATCAGGCCCAGCAGCAGAATGCAGGCCACGATCGCCACCGTCCAGGTATCCAGGCGCAGGCCGCCATCGGCACCGCCGCGGGTGCGGGCCATGGATGCCTTCAGGGTGCCGGCCGTCACGCTCATGCCGCCAGCTCCTTCACGCTGCTGACAAATACCTCGCCGCGATGCGCGTAGCTGCGGAACATGTCGAGGCTGGCACAGGCGGGTGACAGCAGCACGGTGTCACCGGCATGGGCGGCACGGGCCGCGGCCCGCACGGCCGCGGGCAGGCTGTCACAGCGTTCGGTGCTGCACACGCCACCCACGGCGGATTCAATGGCGGCCGCGTCGCGGCCGATGAGCACCGCGTGGCGCACCTTGCCGCGGAAGGCGGCGGCCAGCGGTGTGAAGTCCTGGCCCTTGCCGTCACCCCCGGCGATCACCACCAGCTGACCCGGCAGGCCGGCCACCGCCGCCAGCGTGGCACCGACATTGGTGCCCTTGGAGTCATCCACATAGGTGACACCGGCCACGTCGGCCACCCATTGCGAACGGTGCGGCAAGCCCGTGAATTCGGCCAGTTCCGCCAGCATCGCGCTCATGGGCAGGCCGGCGGCCTCGCCCAGCGCCAGCGCGGCCAGCGCGTTGGCCACGTTGTGCAGTCCCTTGATCTTCATCGCCGCCACCGGCATCAGCCGCTCGCCGTGGCGCACCAGCCAGCCGCCGCCCTCGTCACCTTTATCGAGGCAGTAGGCAGCCGGACCACAATGCAGCGAGAACCCCACGACCCGGGTCGCGCTGTGCGGCATCGCCACCACCAGCGGGTCGTCCATGTTCAACACCGCGGTATCGCAATGATTGAAAATGCGCGCCTTGGCGTCGGCGTACTCCGCCACCGAGGCATAGCGGTCCATATGGTCGGGCGTGATGTTCAACACCGTGGCCGCCACGGGAGCCAGCGACGAGGTGGTCTCCAGCTGGTAGCTCGACAGCTCCAGCACGTAGAGATCCGTGGCCCGGGAGGACTGCTGCGCGGCCTGCAGCAGGTCCAGGGCGGGAGTGCCGAGGTTGCCGCCCACGCGCACGTGCAGGCCCGCGCGCTCCGCCATGCGGCCCACCAGCGTCGTCACCGTGCTCTTGCCGTTGGTGCCCGTGATGGCCACGACCGGCGAATCCACCGAGAGCGCGAACAGTTCCACGTCGCCGTACACGGGCAGGCCACGCTCGCGTGCGACCCCGAAGAACGGGTCCGACAGCGCAACGCCGGGGGAGGTCACCACGCACACGGCGTCATCCAGCAGCGCAGGGTCCAGCCTCCCGAAGCGGGTCGGAATCGCGGCATCGAAACGCGCCAGTTCGGCACGACCCGGAGGCTCGGCGCGCGAATCGGTGACGGCGATCTTCCAGCCGTGCCCCGCGAGATAGCGGACACACGACATTCCCGTGACCCCGAGGCCCACGATGACGGCGGAAGACGGCTTGTGACCGATGGCGCTCATGTGCTTGCGGTGTTCCTCAGCGCACCTTCAGGGTGGATAGGCCCAGGAGCACCAGCAGCAGCGTGATGATCCAGAACCGCACGATGACCTTGGGCTCCGGCCAGCCCTTGAGCTCGAAGTGATGGTGGATCGGCGCCATGCGGAAGATGCGCTTGCCGGTCAGCTTGAACGACGCCACCTGCAGCATCACCGACGCGGTCTCCACCACGAACACGCCGCCCATCACCAGTGCCACCAGTTCCTGGCGCACGATCACGGCCACCACGCCCAGCGCGCCGCCGATGGCGAGTGCGCCCACGTCGCCCATGAAGACCTCGGCCGGGTAGGTGTTGAACCACAGGAATCCCAGCCCCGCGCCGGACAGGGCAGTGCAGAAGATCAGCACCTCGCCGGCCCGCGGCACATCGGGAATCGCCAGGTATTCAGCGAACCTGGTGTTGCCGCTCAGGTAGGCGAACAGGCCCAGCGCCGCGCTCACCAGCACCGAGGGCATGATGGCCAGGCCATCCAGGCCGTCGGTGAGGTTCACGGCATTGCTCATGCCGACGATCATCAGGTACGAGAGGGTGATGAAGGCGACCGCGGACAGCGGTTCGGCGAAACGCTTGGCGAAGGGCAGGAACAGCGTGGTTTCCGCCGGCGACTGCGCGGTGTAGTACAGTACCATCGCCGCGCACAACCCCACCACGGACTGCCAGAAGTACTTGTAGCGCGCGATCAGGCCCTTGGGGTTCTTGATCACGAGCTTCAGGTAGTCGTCGTAGAACCCGATCAGGCCGAAGGCAAGGGTCACGCCCAGTACCGTCCACACAAAGCGGTCGCGCAAGTCTGCCCACAGCAGCGTCCCCACCGCCACGGCCACCAGGATCAGCACGCCGCCCATGGTGGGCGTGCCCTTCTTCTTCAGGTGGGTCTGCGGGCCGTCGTCACGCACCACCTGTCCCACCTGGTAGCGCTGCAACCCGGCGATCATCCGCGGCCCCATCACCAGGCTGAACCCCAGCGCGGTGATCGCCGCCAGGATCGCCCGCAGGGTGAGGTACGAGAACACGTTGAATCCCGAGTACCGGGGGACCAGGTGTTGAGACAGCAGGTAGAGCACTAATGTTCTCCGGTGGCGGCGCCTGCGGCCGGATCGGCCAGCGCCGCGACCACGCGTTCGAGACGGTTGAAACGGGAGCCTTTGACCAGCATCCGCACCTGCGCGGCGGCGGCACCCGCCTCGGTCAGCGCGGCGCGCACGGCCTGCCCCAGGGCGGTGGTGTCCGGATACCAGCTGGCGCCGGCGCCGAAGCTCTGCGCCGTGCCACGGGCCAGTTCACCGGTGGCGAACAGCCGCTCGATGCCGTGCTCGCGCGCGAACACCCCGATGTCGGCGTGGCTGCGGACCGCGTAGTCACCCAGTTCGCCCATGTCGGCAAACACCAGCCAGCGCCGACCCTCGACCTGCGCCAGCACCTCGATACCGGCCTGCACCGAGCTGGGATTGGCGTTGTAGGAGTCGTCGATCAGCAGCGCGCCACCGGCGGCGCGCTTGAACTGCAGGCGGCCTGCTACCGGGCGCATGGTGGCGAGCCCCGCCGCGATCTGGTCCAGGGTCGCGCCCGCCGCCGCCGCCGCGGCGGCGGCGCACAGGGAATTGACCACGTTGTGATGCCCGGCCAGGTGCAGCGTCACCGGCGTCTCGCCCAGCGGGCACTTGAGCATGTAACGGGTCAGGAAACCCTCGGCGGTGATGCTGGTGCGCACGTCGCGCGCGCTGAAATCAGCGCCAGCGGCTACGCCGAAGGTCCGCACCCGCGCCCGGGTCATGCCCTGCCACAGCCCGGCGTAGACATCGTCGGCATTGATGATGGCGGTGGCATCGCCGGCCAGGCCCTCGACCATCTCGCCCTCGGCGCGTGCCACCCCGTCCATGCTCAGGAAGCCTTCCAGGTGCTCGGCGCCGGCATTGGTGATCAACCCCACGGTGGGACGGCCGATCTGCACCAGTGTTGCCACCTCACCGGCCCGGTCGGCGCCCATTTCCACCACCGCGAAGCGATGCGTGCCGGTCAGCCGGAACAGTGTCAATGGCACGCCTATGTGATTGTTAAGGTTGCCGGTGGTCGCCAGCGTCTCGCCGGCCTGTTCCAGGATGGCGGCCGTCATGCCCTTGACCGTGGTCTTGCCATTGCTGCCGGCCACGCCCACCACGGGAATATCGAAGTTCTCGCGCCAGGCGCGTGCCGCGCGTGCCAGCGCCGCGGTGGTATCCGGCACCACGATCTGCGGGATTGAAACCGGCTGCGGGACGCGCACTACGGCACCTGCGGCGCCAGCCTTCCCGGCCTGCGCCACGAACTCGTCCCCATTGAAACGCTCACCCGTCAACGCGATGAACAGCTGTCCCGCGCCGATGGTACGGGTATCCGTCGAAACGCCGTCATAGGGCGCATCCGCGCCCTTCAGGGTGCCGCCGCAGGCGCGGGCAAAATCCGCCAGGGTCGCCTTCATGCCTGCGCCCTCCCGCGGGCATCCAGCCAGGCGCGCGCCACGTCGCGATCGCTGAACGCGCGCCGCTGGCGGCCGACGATCTGGTAGTCCTCATGCCCCTTGCCGGCGATCACCACGACGTCCCCGGCCTGCGCGTGCGCCAGGGCGCCGCGGATGGCGGCGGCGCGGTCGTGTTCCACCCGCACCGCGGCCGCGTCAGGCAGGCCCGCGAGAATGTCCGCGACGATCTTCGCGGGATCCTCGGTACGCGGGTTGTCGTCGGTGACGGTGACGTCATCCGCGAGTTCAACGGCGATACGACCCATCCGGGGACGCTTGCCGGCATCGCGTTCACCACCGCAACCGAACACCACCGACAACCGCCCGGAGCAGTGGGCGCGGGCTGCGTGCAGGGCCTTGGCCAGCGCATCCGGCGTGTGGGCGTAATCAATGACGGCGGTCGGCGAATCCGGCGCGCACACCATTTCCATGCGGCCCGGCGGTGCCGGGCAGCGCGCCAGCACCGCGGCGGCCTCACCGAGGCTGATGCCCGCCGACAGCAGGATGCCCATCACCACCAGGACGTTCTCGACGTTGAAGTCCCCGACCAGCGGCACGTTGAGGGTCGTATCGCCCCAGCTGCTGGCAACCTCGAGGGTGAGCCCCGTGGTCGAACGCCGCACGTCGCGGGCATGCACGAACCGGTCCGCCGTCAGTTCACGCGGCGGCTGCGCGGCGCGCGAGACCGCCACCAGCCGGCCCTGCTGCGCGTCAGCACCGCCACGGGCCAGCACCGCGCCGAAAGGGTCATCGACATTGATCACGCGCGCGGCCAGCGGCCGCTGGAACAGGCGCGCCTTGGCCGCGCCGTAGGCCTGCATGCTGCCGTGGTAGTCCAGGTGATCCTGGGTCAGGTTGGTGAAGGCGGCGATGGCGAAGCGCACCCCGTCCACACGCCCCTGGTCCAGGGCGTGCGAGGAGACTTCCATGCTGATGCTGTTCGCGCCATCGCGGCGCAGTCCGTCGAGCTGCCGGTGCACGCTGATGACGTCCGCGGTGGTGAATTCCTGCGGCGTGATCGCGCCCGGCAACCCGAAACCCAGGGTGCCGATGTAGGCGGCGGGCCGGCCGCACAGCGACAGCGCCTGCGACAACAGCCACGCACAGGTGGTCTTGCCATTGGTGCCGGTGATGCCGGTCACCGCCAGATGCAGCGAGGGCTCATCGAAAAAACGGTCCGCCAGCAGCCCCAGGTGGGTGCGCAACCGCGGCACGGCGGCCACGAACACCTTGTCACCAGCCTGCGCCAGCGCCTGTCGCAGCGACTGCCGCGCCTCGACCCCGGCGGCATCCTGCGTGGGCGGCTCGTACACCACGGCGCGCGCACCCTGGCGCAGTGCCTGCGGTGCAAATGCAAGCCCGTGCCGCCTCAGCCCGCGCAGGGCGACGAACAGCGCACCAGGCGTGACAGCCCTGCTGTCGAGCGTGATGTCGGTGACATCCACGTCCGCCGGTGCATCGAACAACCCCGCCGCCAGCCGGGACAGCTGGCGGGTGCGCGGAAAACTGCCGCTGACGGTCTGATTCATCGCCTGGCCACCGACTGATTGCCGGGACGCGGCGGACCACGCAGCGGCCCCGGGGCCTCATCCGCAGGCACGCTCACCTGCTCATCGGGCGGCACGCCCAGCAGGCGCAGCGCACTGCCCATCACGGCCGAGAACACCGGCGCGGCGACATCGCCACCCTGGTGCAGCACGCCGCTCGGGGAATCGATGACCACCACCGCCGCCAGGCGTGGATCGGTGGCCGGCGCCACGCCGGCGAACACCGACATGTACAGGTGGCTGTCGGCGGCGCCGGGCCGGGCGTCGTAGCCACCGCCCTCGGCCTTCCACGCAGTGCCGGTCTTGCCCGCCACGCGATAGCCCAGGATAGCTGCCTTCCTGCCGGTGCCTTCGGCCGACACCACCTTTTCGAGCATGTCGATCAATTCACGGCACACGTGCTGGTCCAGCACGCGCTGGCCGGTCGGCGGGGTGGCCACGGGCATGAAGGACACAGGACGCCGGATGCCCAGCGCGCCGATGGTGGCGTAGGCCTGCGCCAGCTGCAACGGCGTGACCGAAATGCCATTGCCGTGCGACATGGTCGCGAGGCTGATCGGCCGCCAGTGGCTGTAGTTGCTGAACAGGCCGGCCGATTCACCCGGGAACCCGCTGGCCGTGACCTGGCCGAAGCCCAGCCCCGACAGCGTGGTCCAGATCAGCTTCGGCGACAGCGCCTGCTCAAGGTGGATCATGCCCACATTGGAGCTCTTGGCCAGAATGGTCGCGATGTCGATGCGCCCGAGGCTGCCGTGCTCGTCCTCGAACACCTTGGAACCGACCTTGATGTAGCCCGGCGAGGTGTCGATGATGCTGCGGTCGTCGAACTTGCCCGAGGTGAGCGCAGCGGCCACGAAGAACGGCTTCATGGTCGAACCGGGCTCGAACATGTCCGTCACCGCGCGGTTGCGGAAATCAGCGACCGCCACGCCGGCCCGGTCATTGGGGTTGTAGGCGGGCTGATTGACCATCGCGAGCACTTCGCCGGTGCGCACGTCGAGCACCACCATGGAGCCGGCACGTGCGCCCTGGTCACGCACCTGCGCCTTCAGCTCCCGGTAGGCCAGGTACTGGATGCGCTGGTCGATCGACAACCTGAGGTCGTGGCCGGGGCTGGCATCGCGGATGTCATCGACGTCCTGCACGAAATGCCCCTGCCCGTCCTGGATCACGCGCTTGGCGCCGTCCTCGCCGGCCAGCCAGTGATCGAAGGCGAGCTCCAGTCCTTCCTGGCCCGCGTCGTCCACGTCGGTGAAGCCCACCACGTGGCCCGCGACCTCACCCGCCGGGTAATAGCGGCGGTACTCGCGCTTCAGGTACACGCCCGGCATGTTCAGCGCCTTCACCTTCTCGGCCACCGGCGGCGGCAGCTGACGCGCGACGTACAGGAACTCGCGATCCATGTTGCTGCTGATGCGGCGGGCCAGTTCCTGGCGGTCCGAGCCCAGCACCTTTGCCAGGCGCGGGATCAGGTCGGTTTCCAGCTCTTTGGGATTGACCCACACCGAGTCCACTGGCGTGCTGACCGCCATCGGCTCGCCGTTGCGGTCCGTGATGTTGCCGCGATGCGCGGTGATGGCGGCGACGCGCGAAAACCGTTCATTGCCCTGGCCGGCCAGAAAATCATGCCGGTACAGCTGCAAGAATACCGCGCGGCCCACCAGCGTGACGGCCGCCGCGCCCAGCACGCCCATCACCAGCCACGAGCGCAGGCGGAACGAGGCGATCT
>Ga0153956_1001552_pt1 | contig 19760 bp, 16 predicted proteins | sample TSFL040MetaG_FD_104704 | JGI IMG/M metagenome (GOLD analysis project Ga0153956, IMG submission 104704) | Attine ant fungus gardens microbial communities from Florida, USA - TSFL040 MetaG | ecosystem: Host-associated > Fungi > Mycelium > Unclassified | place: USA: Florida, Wekiwa Springs...
CCCTTCGATGAAGATCCGCGCCGAGGTGGTCTTCGGCATGCCGATCCGCTCGGTGTTGTGGATCACCTGGCGCTGCAGGTTGGAGGCGTCGACCACGTCGTCGTCGACGAGGCCGATCGTGCCGACGCCGGCGGCGGCCAGGTAGAGCGCGGTCGGCGCGCCCAGCCCACCGGCCCCGAGCAGCAGCACCTTCGCGTTCAGCAACTTCAGCTGGCCGTCGACGCCAACCTCGGGAAGCAGGGTGTGACGGGAATAGCGCTCGCGCTGCTCGGCGGTCATCCCGGAGGCGGAGACGACCGGCAGTCCCTGCTCCTGCCAGAGGAGGATCCCGCCGCCGACCGAGGCGACGTTGGTGTACCCCATCGCCTGCATCTGGGCGGTGGCGATGCCGGAGCGGTTACCGGAGCGGCAGTAGACGATCGTGCGGGCCGACTTGTCCGGCGCGACCGTCTCGATCTGGTCGGCGAGCATCGCGGGCGGCACCAGCTTGCCATCCTCGAGGTGGACCTCCTGGTACTCATGAGGCTCGCGCGTGTCGATCAGGACGACGTCGCCGCCCTCGATCTCCTGCGCCGCCTCGAACGGCTCGATCTCCTCGATGACCTGCGTCTGCTCGGTTCCTGCGCCAGTCGCCATTTCTTAAATCCCCTAATTCGGATCAGCTTTACTTCAAAAAGTATAGCGAGCCTCGCGAGGCCTGTGTCAGAGCGAAAAAAAACGCCGCGGCCGTCGTTGGATCGACGGCCGCGGCGCTGACTTAGGTCACCGGACGAGACCTAGCCCTTCGGGAGCGCCCTAGAGACTCGGGCGCATCTGACGAAGCCTGCGAACCCGCTCTTCGATCGGCGGGTGGGTCGAGAAGAGGCCGGCCAGGCCCTGACCCTTGAAAGGACGGACGATGTAGAGCGGCTCGGCGGCCTGGTTGACCTGCATCGGCATCGCCGCGGCGCCCTGCTCGAGGCGCAGCAGCGCGCTCGCCAAGGACTCCGGGTTGCCACACAGTTCCGCGCCGCCGGCGTCCGCCGCGTACTCGCGCTGGCGCGAGATCGCCATCTGGATGATCGAGGCCGAGATCGGCGCCAAGATCACCATCGCGAGCGCGGCGACCATGCCCAGGGGGCCGTTGTCGTCGTCGCCGACCCACATCAGCATGTAGGCGATGTAGGTGATCGCGGTGCCGATCGCCGAGGCGACCGACTGGATCAGGATGTCGCGGTTGCGGACGTGGGTGAGCTCGTGGCCGAGCACGCCGCGCAGCTCGTCCTCGGAGAGCAGCTTGGTGATCCCGCGGGTGACCGCGACCGCCGAGTGTTTCGGGTTGCGGCCCGTGGCGAAGGCGTTCGGCTGGTCGCTCGGGATCATGTAGAGGCGCGGCATCGGCAGCCCGGCGCGGGTCGTCAGTTCGCGCACCATCTGGTAGAGGCGCGGCGCTTCCGATTCGTCGATCGGCTTGGCGCGGCTCGCGGCCAGGGCCAGTTTGTCGCTGAAGAAATAGGAGCCGGCGTTGATCAGCAGGGCGATCACGAGGAAGATCCCGGCGCCCTGGGGACCCCCGATGAGCGCGCCGATCACGACCAGCAGGCCGCCGAGGGCAGCCATCAGGATCGTGGTGCGCAGCGTCGCGCTGAGGGTCGATTGCTTGGTGGTGGTCATCTGTCAGGTCTCCTCATCGAGGAAGTGGACGACGAAGTATCACCACGAAGGGGCAGCTTCACCATAGGGGCAATCCCCTGATTCCACCCCGCGAAACCCCTAGATGGGTAGTTCCACGACCCAGGCCACGTGGTCGACCAACGCCCGACCGTCGCGCCCCGAGTTCGTGTTCAGGGATTCGCCGCGGCGAGCGAGGAAGCGGGCGGCGATCCGCACCCGCAGGCCGCGCAGGGTCCGGGCGCCGTGGCACTCCAAGGCCAGGATGTCCTTGCAGGTCCGGCAGATCGACTCGATCCGCTGGCGCAGGGGAGCCAGGTGCGGGCCGCCCTCGGGCTCATCCTCGCGACGGGGCCTGACCACGGTCGCGCCCAACTCGGTGGCGTCTACCTCGAAGTCGGCCCCGGCGTAGCCCTTGTCGCCGAGGACGGTGAGAGGGCTTCATGATCCACCCGACCGAGGAGCCGCAGGCAGACCTCCCGCTCGTCTTCCTTGGGCTGTTCTCCCCAGGGGCCGAAGGACCGCCTGGATCCAACTTCGCCGGACGGGCCGGCGATCGCCATGATGTCGCCGTGGGCGTGTGCGGGGTGGGCTCCTCGTCATGCCGCAGGAAGGCGCCGGCGATGCCGCGGAAAACGCGTGACCACGCCGTCGCCGAACGCTTCGGCCGGAACCTGATGCACGTCCGACGGCGGGAGGGCCTCTTCCAGGAGGAGTTGGCAGTGCGCGCCTCACTCCACCGCACCGAGATCGGCAAGCTGGAGAATGGCGAGCGCGTCCCCCGGATCGACACCTTGATCCGGCTGGCCGGCTCGATGGCGGTCCCGCCCGGAGAACTGCTCGACGGCATCGACTGGGTCCCGGTGCCTGAGGCGGTCGGCGCCTTCAGCTTCGGTGTGAGAACGTCCCCCAGAGCGAGGAAAGCGCCGCCCGGCTAGTAGAGCCCGAGCTCCCCAGCGACCGCCCGGGCATCTTCGTCGTGAAACGAGATCGGTTCGTAGGGCATCTTGTCGACGAACAGCGTCCCGTCCCGCCATTGCAGCTCAGCTTCGTCCGGTGATCTGTCAAAAACGACTCCCTTGATGCTTGCCCTGAAAACCCCCGGGCGCCGCAGGGCAAGGATCACCAATTGCCCAGAGGAAGCGACAAGCACGTACTCTCGCTGAAAGGGGGTGAAGGGATTGACAAGCCTGGCACTGCCCCCTCCGCTGTTCACCGCGACGAAGAAGGCGTCGACCTCTCGCGGGTCCAGGTACTCCGGCACGATCCGCTTCAGCTTGGCATAGCGAACCCCTCCTCTCTGCCACTCGGATAGCCGCTCAGTGCTCATAGGACATCAGGCATCTTCTGACTCGCGCCACGACGACGCGCGCCGCCCACCATCACCCCAGCCATCACGTTTAGTCCTCACGGTCGTTGCGGCCAGCCAACGAGATGGCATCATCCTCGTGGGAAGGAAGAGGCGAGAACTCCCGCCCCCCAGACAGAAGGTACTTGCCCGTCCACCTGACCGTGGACCGGTCGATTTTTTCCTCCAGGCCCTGGATCCTGGAACTGAAGATCGGGGGCCACTTCAGGCGAAAGACAAAGACATCTCCCCCGCTCGCGACAAGCGCATACTCGCGCCGCAGGAAGGTCGCCGGATTTATCGTAAAGGACCTGTGCAGCCCTCCCTCGAAGGCGATGCAAAAGTGGTCGACCGGTCGATCTCCGAGAGCCTGGGCAAGGTTTCTCCTGACCCGTAGATATCGTCGGCCGCCCTTGGCCATAGTTCAATCCTGCTCAAGGCGGGCCCCTCAGTTTCGGTCATGGACACGGTGCTCAACCCTGGACGACGAGCCCGCGGAGCTCGCCTATCTTCGTGTCCAGGTCGTTGACCACGAATATCTCGACGCCCGACGAGGTCTTGATTCCCAGGCGCCTCCGTGAACCTCCTGCCATCACCGCAAGGTCACGATCAATGACCTCGATGTCCATGACATCTCCAACTGGCAGCCCCCACGGCCTTTTGCCGGTCGCGGCATCGAAGCGATTGGGCTGGAACAGCAGGTGCCGGTCGGTCACGACCAACTGCCCACCGGAGGTGATCCACCTGTTCAACGCACGCCCCGCGGAGGACTTCCATCGGATCGTCTCCCCGCTCTCCAGCTTCGGCTGTGCCATCCAGAAGCTCATGTCACTGGCCTTCCCGGTCGCCATGCGGAGTGGGGGGGATTGGCCTCCCGGATCGCCGCGTCGATTAGCGCCGCAGACCGATCCGCACCGGCAATACGAAATCGCTCAACGGTCCCGTCCGCTGCCTCGATGTGGACTGCCTTAATCCGACCGCCGACCGCCGATGCAAACGCAAGCGCGCCGATCGGCGCGCTCCATTCCTTGCCGCCAAGAAGCGACTCCAGCTTATTGCGCCCAAATACGAGGCGATTGTCAGTCAGAAAGAGCCGTCCGCCGACAGCCCGTATTCGGTGATGCATTCTGTTTGCACGAGCGGACCACCTGATCTCCTCCCCTGCTTGCAGGGCGGGCGGTACCACCTGAAGCCCCATCACCTTGCCAACCATCCCAAGCGGGACATCATTTTCAAACTGGGTGGACACGATCACCTAGTTAACAGGTGGCTGCTCCGGATCAAGCCGTATGTAGTTCTTACGACCGAACGTGAGTCCGTACGGGGCGGCAAGCAGACTCCGGGGCCGACACCGGAGTCGTGCCTCCGAGCCTGGCTCAAGATTGACCCTGACCGTGCGACTCCTGCACCAGTCGATCTTCAGGTATACCTCAAGTTCACCGGGGCTGACCTCAATTGCCTCCTTCTCCCCTCGTCGAAGGCTGGCGCGTGACACACCGTTCACCATCACCTGGTAGCGACCGGCGCGATCCCTCCAGCCATCCGGCACTCGCTCTATATGTAACACGGTGGTTTTCAAGCTATGACTCCAATTTGAATAGGAGGGTGGACCGAGACACGGGGGCCTGCCACTTCCCGCGCGGCGTTCTGCCTCCGCCCTGCCTAGGAGAGCCCCCTAGGCTTTACCCTGGAACCACGTTCTCATTAGTGGTGCCAGCAGCGACGCCCCCATACACAGGACGGCGACTACTGGAATCCAAAACGTGACCAGCGCCGCCAGCCCTCCAAATTCTCCGTCGAGGCCCTGGAGGGCGCCTTGGTAAGAAGCTCTTGCGAGGAGAGCTACGCAAATTACAAGCGCGTATAAACGCGGATTCCACATCTTTCACACCGCAAAGAACGCGGTCCTCAGCTCGGAAGCAAAAGTCCGCGAAGCTCGCCTATCTTCGCCTTCAGATTCCTGTCCACTTCACCGCCGCGCGGTATACAGCTACTTAAGGCTTCTTTTTTCTCGCCATCGGAGCCATATTCCGATCATCTGCACATACAGATACATGAATACAGCTACACCCAAGATAGACAAAATTATTGAAAGAAAGCCACGATGGCCGCCCGCAAACACAATCGCGGCAAGCACTGCTCCGAGGAGCGGGATTCCTATCACCCATGGCGGAACTGGCGGTCGAGACTGACGTATGTTTTTTTCGTCGGACATTAGTTCGATCCTTTCGCTCGCCTATCGCTTGGCGACTTCAACCGCCAATACCCCACCCGTCGCAGCTATCCCTCCGCCGATTGCCGCCACTTGACCGCAAACGTGTACGGCGTCAATTCCAGCCGTTACAGCAAGGCAGTCAGCCGTAGCCTCGGCAGTAACTGCTATTAGACCAGCGCTACCTGCTACAAGGATTCCAGTCGCTGCCATCTGCGCTGGAGTCGCCTTTTCAAGGTAGTAGGAGGCCCGGTCTGGGTTGATAGCCATGTCGCCAAGAACCGACAATGGTCCGAAAACATACGATGCTGGGCTGTCGCTGCCCGCCCAGTATTCGACGGCGTTGGTCGTAGCTTCGCCGGGGTGAGTCACGATTTCCTTGCCAGTGTTCCAGACATCATTCGCCGCGCCCCCTACAGCCCCGGCAATATCGCCTAGGCTAGGGAAGCGACCATCGAGGTCATATAGGCCCAGCGGGTCATCCCAGACGTAGGCGTAGTGGTTGAAGCTCGGGCTGATGCCGATCCGTCCCAGCACCGGATCTTCGCTGGTGAATTGGCCGAGCAAGGGGTCATAGACCCGCTGCCCCATCTGGATCAGGCCGGTGGCTGAGTCGCTGCGGCGCTGCTGGGCACCGAGATAGCCCATTTCCAGGCTCGGCCCTGAAAGCTGTTCTCCCCAGGGGCCGTATTCCTGGCGGGACTGCACGTCGCCGGCTTCATTGGTGAGCGCGGTGATGTCGCCGTGGGCGTTGGCGAGCGGATAGTCGGTGGTGCCGCCGGAGCGCTCCTCAAGCAGGCCGGCCGGACCCTGGACGTAGCTCTCAAGCGTTTCGCCTTCGGCGCCGGTGTCGAGGATTGGGTCGTCACCCAAGTCTCCGTAGTGGAAGACCTTGGTGCCCCCACTGCCTTTATGTTCGCTCAGACGTTCCAGACCGTCGTAAGCGTAGCTCTCGGCCCCCGACGGTCCTTCGACCTTGGCCAGATGGTCCAGCGGGTCCCATTCATAGGTCGTTTCTTCGGGGCCCTTGACCTTGCCGATCATCCGCCCGTCGCCGTCGTAGCTGTAGGTGGTGCCGTCGGATGCTTCGGTGAGCTGGTTTAGCGCGTCGTAGGAGTAGGTGGTGCCGCCGGCTTCGGTCCGGTTGCCAGCCTTGTCGTAGCTATAAGCCGTGGCTCCTTCTCCGGGCGGGTCAAATTCGGTCAGCCTGCCGAGCGCATCGTAGGTGTAGGTCGTTTCCGCTTCGAGACGGCGGTCGAGCCTGCTCGTCAGGTCGCCGGCGGGGTCGTAGCCGTATTTCAGCGATTCGAGCGCCATCGGCGGTTCGCCGCCGACAGAGGTCGTTTCGGCGAGCCGGCCCGCTTCGTCGTAGACGTTGGTGGTCGTGACGCCGTTCGGGCGGGTCACTTCTGTCAGGTCGCCTTCGGGGTCGTAGCCGAAGCCGAGGACTTTGCCCTGCGGATCGGTCAGCGAGGTGAGGCGGCCGAGTTTGTCGTAGCCGTATTCGAGCGTGCCGCGGCCGTCGACCTGTCTGGCCAGCTCGCCGCGCGAGTCGTAGGAGCGGGTGAGCACCTGGCCGCGACCGTCGTCGATCGAGCTGACGAGGCCCTCTTCGTTACGGCCGATCTCGATTTTGTGGCCTTCGGCGTCGGTGGCGCTGATTAGCCGGTCGACGGCGTCGTAGCCGAGCGAGCGCAGTACCGATTCCCCTGCGCTGACGTTCGTCAGGCGGTCGGCGGCGTCGTAGCCATATTCCAGCGTGCCGGCGGCGGTGGTCTGGCTCAGCCGGTTCCCGGCGAGGTCATAGGCGTAGGTCGTCGTCTTCCCGAGCGGCTGAGCGATTTCGGTGAGGCGACCGAGTTCGTCGTAGGCGAATCCGGTTGCGTTGCCCCGCGGATCCGTGAGCGAGGTGAGGTCGCCATTCGCGTCGTAGCCATATTCGCTGGTCACCCCGAGCGGCTCGGCGGCTCCGGTCAGCCGATTCAGCCGGTCATAGCTATAGGTAGTTTTGCTTTCGCGAGGATCGACCACGCTCGAGCGATTGCCGCGGACGTCGTATCCGTAGCGCCAGTCACCGTCTTCCGGGCCGTCGACTTCGGTCGGCCGATTGGCGAGGTCGTAGCCGTAGGTCGTTTCCTTGCCGCGCCGGTCGACGACCTTGACCGGCTTGAGGGCACCGTTGTAGGTGATTTCTTCCCGTTGTTCGAGCGGGTCGACGTAGGCGGTCGGGCGCTCCATCGCGTTGCGTTCGATCGTCCAGACGTTTTCGCCGGGGTCGGTGACCTGCGTCACCAGGCCATTTTTGTCGTAGGCGTATTTGGTCTTGTGGCCTTCGGGCGTGGTGCGCGAGAGCAGGTCGCCGAGCGCGTCGCGTTCGAATTTTTCGGCTTTCAGCCCCGGCGCGGTCTCCGCGATCAGGTAGCTGCGGGTGCTGTATTCGAAGCTCGTTTTGTGGCCGAGCGGGTCGGTTTCGCTGAGCGGATTGCCTCGCGTGTCGTAGCTGAATTCAGTTTTGTGCCCGTTGGGATCGGTGCTCGTCAGCGGCTGGCCCGACACGTTGTAGGTGAGGGTCGTCTCGCCGCCTTCGGGGTCAACGGTCTTCAACAGGTCGCCGGTCCCCGACCATTCGTAGCTCCACGAGTTGCCCCGGGCATCGGTGAAGGAGGTCGGCCGATTCTGGGCGTCGTATTCGTATTCGCGCACACCACCTTCGGGGTCTTCGACCGAGGTGAGGTTGCCGGCGGCGTCGTGGCCGAAGACCCACTTCGCGCCACCCGGCTGGATGACTTCGTGGCCGTTTCCGGCCGCGTCGTAGACGGTCGTCGTCACTTGGCCGAGCTGGTCGGTTTCCGTGACGACGCGCTTCTGGGCGTCGAAGCCATACCTGAGTTTCCCGCCCTCGGGTTCGGTGACGATCGTCTCGCTTGGTCTGTATTCGAGCTTCCAGAGGTTTTCGAGGCCGTCGCGCTGTTCGGTGATCTTGCCTTCGCCGTCGTAGACGTTTTCGAGGATGACGTTCCCGCGTGGATCCGTGATCGAGGTCATCCGGTGTTGGCCGTCGTAGCCGTATTTCGTCACGCCCCCGAGAGCGTCGGTGGCGGTTTCGAGGTCCCCGGCAGCCGAGTACCCGAATTTCACTTCTCGGCCAGTCGAGTCTTTGACTTTGGTGATGTGGTTGGTGCCGTCGTAAGTGAAGGTCAGCGTCTGCGCCGAGGGGTCGGTGATCGTCACGAGGCGGCCTTCGGCGGTGTAGCCGTAGGTGGTTTTGAGGCCGTGGTCGTCGGTGATCGAGACTATGCGGCCACTCGCGGCGAAGCCGTAGATGGCGCCCTCGAGCGTCGTCAACTGGAAGGCTCCTTCGACCTTGGCCAGGGTGTCGGTGACACCCGAGGGTGCTTCGTAGCCTCCTCCGGTTGCCTTGAACAGATCCTGGCGACCGTCCTGCCGGACGATCAGGACTTCGCCGGACTGAAGTTCGGTGGCGCTCGCGACTCCGGTCTGCGACCAGCCCGGCCCGAGGCCGGTGTCGGAGGTGGAGCCAGAGTTGTAGGCGCGGGCGAATTCGAGGGGCGCCCCACCCTTGTTCGGCAGCGACAGGTCCCGGTGGGAATAGTCGAGGGCCCCGGTGGCGAGACTGACCGGATCGGCGCCTTCCCCGCATTGGGATTCCTTGCCGCGGCAGTGGCCCCCTTCTTCGGGGAAGGACGCGGTGGGCCTCCATTCGACGTTCGAGGTGACCGAGGGGCCGCAGCCGGCGGGCTTAGGGCCGTTGGGACAGCCCCAGTCGTTGTTGGGGGCATTCAGTTTGCCGGTGCCCGAGTAGGAGAGACCTTCCTTGCTTTCGCGGAAGCGGTTCCATTCAATGATGGGATGGCCCGATTCGGTGACCTTGACGGCGTAATATCTCGACGCGCCAAGAGTTGAGTCGATGATGGTCGGATGGGAGCCCTTGACGAGGATCATCCCGTTCAAGCTGCGAGACCCCCCGTTGACCACCTCGACGTGGTCCAGGACCGATTCGCCGCTGCCCGGTTCGAACTTGATGGAGTCCCATTCACCGGCGTTAAGTTCTCTCGCCCCGGTGAAGCGCACGGGGTCCTGGGCGGTGCCTTCGGCGAGGAGGGTGCCTTCGACGTCGATGTTCGGGTTCACCAGGTGCACGCCCGGGGTGATCCTCAGGGTGACGCCCGGGGCGACGGTCAGCCCGGTCACCTTGACCTTGGTCCCGCCGTCGTTCCAGGTCGAGGAGTGGGCGACCGTGCCGGTGACGTCGATGAGGTCGCTTTTGTTGCCGACCAGGGTGTTCTCGGTGATGTCGCCGGGGATGTCGGGCCCGGAGAAGCTGAGGGCGTCTTCGGTCCCGGTCACCGTGTTGCCGCTGAGGGTCCCGGCTTCGACCGAGGATCCACTGTTGATCGTGACGTCGATCCCGGCGTTCCCGCCTTCGATCAGGTTGTCGTGGATATCGACTTCGCCCGTGGAGTCCGTGTAGGCGTTGTAGTAGATCGCGCTTCTTGCCACGGACGCATCGATGAAGGTGTCAAAGGCGATCTCGGGGGCCCCGCCTTCGGGCATCCTGATCCCGTAGCCGCCGGCATCCCGGATCGTCGAGTGGATGATCCTGGGCGCGGATCGTTCGACGGTGATGGCGCCGTTCTCGATGCCGAAGCTGCCGGGGTTGCGGCTGCCGCCGTTGGCGACTTCGACGTGGTCGAGCACCGAGGCGTCGCTACCGGGCCTGAAGAAGATCGAGCGCCATTCCGCCGGTCCTTCTTCTCTCGCCCCGGTGAAGCGCACGGGGTCCTGGGCGGTGCCTTCGGCGAGGAGGGTGCCTTCGACGTCGAGCAAATTCAACGTGAAATGCACGCCCGGTTCGACTATGACGGTCACGCCAGGTGCGATCGTCGGACTACCGGTGTAGGGGTTCCCGGCAGGTTTGAGGGTCATATCTTCGGTGATCGTCGAAGGAAGCGCAGTCGCGGATGCCGCCGATGGGACCACGAGACCGACGACGCCGGTCAGAAGGGCGATCACCACGCAGACCTGCGGCCAACGTCGACCCCGACTCCCTGCGACGAGACGTACCATATGGATCGAGTACTCCCGAGCGATTTAATCTGATCTGGCAAGCGGCAGTTAAGCAGGCCCCGCGAGCCCGCCACCGCGCGGCCCCGGGTTTCCGAAAACTGATCAGCCCACTCCAGGGCATTGGCCTGGGATCCCTATCGGCGAGGACTCATACGCCAGGACACCTGAAGACCCCCGAAGCCGCAGCACGCCGCCTCACATCTCACGCGATCCGCTGGGGTCCACTTTCGGGCTTCGTCGCCCTGTAGTGCAGAACGCCATGAGCGAAAGCGATCGACAGCAGGCAAGCGGAGCACGGGTGCCTTCGGCCACCCTCACCCGCCACTGTCCGAGGAGGCGGTCGAATCCCTTGCCGCCAGCCTGCGGGGTTCTTGGCGACCCGGCCGGATCGGGTTGATCGAAGCTCTAGCTAGGGCAGCCCCGGCCCACTTAGGCTTAGCTAGTGCGAAGGCGCGCCCTCTTCACCCAGGTGCTGGTCGTCAACGCGGTGCTGCTGGGGGCGGTCGCGATCGTCGCCGGGGCGATCGCCGGGCTCTCGACCTGGGAGGTGATCGGCATCGCCGCCCTCGCGGTGGTCGCCGGCGCCGCCGCCAACGCGATCCTGCTGCGGCGCCGCTTCGCCCCGCTGGAGGACCTGATCGACGAGATGGAGCGGGTCGACCTCTCGCGTCCCGGCTCGCTCCTCCCCCGCTCGATCGACGGGGTCGGCGAGACCGAGGAGGTGGAGCGGATCGAGCTCGCCTTCCTGCGCATGATGCGGCGCCTGGAAGCGGAGCGGCGGCGGGCCGGGTCGGCGGCGCTGCACGCCCAGGAGGAGGAGCGGGCGCGGGTGGCGCGCGACCTCCACGACGAGGTCAACCAGTCGCTGACCGGCCTGCTGCTGCGGCTGGAGGCAGCGCGCTCGGCGGCGCCGCCGGGACTGGAGCCCGAGCTCGCCGAGACCAAGGCGCTCGCCAACCAGGCGATGCGCGAGCTCCTCTCCCTCGCCCGCCAACTGCGCCCCACGGCGCTCGACGACCTCGGGCTGGCGGCGGCGATCGCCGGCCTGGTCGAGCGGCTCGGCGAGGGCGAGATCGAGGGGACGGTCGCGGTCGACGGCGACTTCTCCGACCTCGGCGACGACGCCCAGCTGGTCGCCTACCGCGTCGCCCAGGAGGCGCTCTCCAATGCCGCGCGCCACTCCGGTGCGACCCGGGTCGCGGTGACGCTCCACCGCGATGCCGCCGGCGTCGAGCTGATCGTCGCCGACGACGGCCGCGGCTTCGCCTTCGCCGAGTCCGAGCGCGGCCTCGGCATCGGCGGCATGCGCGAGCGCGCGCTCCTGGTCGAGGGCGAGCTGACGATCGAGTCCCGCCCCGACGCCGGCACCACCGTCCGCCTGACGATCCCGGCACAGTGACGCAACACCCCGATGTCGATGGGCCGAAAACCGGACTATCTGTCCGGTTTTCGGCCCATCGACCGGGGTGGGGGGCGGAATTCGGGAGGATGCGTCACGTGAGGGTGTTGATTGCGGACGACCACGGGATCGTGCGGTCCGGGCTGCGGCTGCTGCTGGAGCGCCAGCCGGACATCGAGGTGGTCGGCGAGGCGGCGGACGGGGCCGCGGCGCGCGACCTGGCGATCCGCGAGCGTCCCGACCTGGCGATCCTCGACGTGAAAATGCCGAACCTGACCGGCCTGCAGGCGACGCGGGAGATCAAGCGGCAGGCGCCGGAGGTGTCGGTCCTGATCCTCTCCATGCACGACGACGAGCGTTATCTCTTCGAGGCGCTGAAGGCGGGCGCCTCCGGCTACGTGCTGAAGGCACAGGCGGACACCGACCTGCTGGCGGCGATCCGGGCGGTTGAGCGCGGCGAGCCGTTCCTCACCCCCGCGGCCCAGCGCACGCTGATCAAGGACGTGCTCGAGCGCGGCTCCTCCGGCGAAGAGGAGCTGACGCCGCGCGAGGAGGAAATCGTGAAGCTGGTCGCCGAGGCGAACACGACCAAGGAGATCGCCGAGCTCCTGCACCTCTCCGAGAAGACGGTCGAGAACCACCGCGCCAACGCGATGCGCAAGCTGGGGATGAGGGATCGGGTGGAGCTGGTGCGTTATGCGATCCGCCGCGGCCTGATCGAGCCGTGACCAAAGCCGACCGCTCCGATAGGATTTGGTCTTGATGTTGTTCTCGACCAAAGCCGAGTACGGCGTGCGCCTGATGATCGAGCTCGGTCGCCAACCCGGGTCGACACCGATCTCGCTGAACTCGGTCGCCGAAGCGGAGCGGCTGCCGCTCTCTTACCTGGAGCACCTGGTCGCCAAGCTGCGCAAGGCCGGCCTCGTCACCTCGACCCGCGGCGCCCACGGCGGCTACCGGCTCGCCATGCCCGCGGCGCAGATCACGATGGACGCGGTCGTCCAGGCCCTCGAAGGGCAGATCGCGCCGATGGAGTGCTTCCACGAGACCCCGGAGGGGCGCGTGCTCTGCTCCCACGAGGGCGACTCCACCGGCGGCGCCGGCGGCTGCGCGACCAAGCTGCTGTGGACGCGGGTGCAGAACGGCGTCACCAAGGCCCTGGCGGGCACGACCCTGGCGGAGCTGGTCGAGTTCTCGACCCCGCACCCGCCACCGGCCGCCGAGGCGCGCGCCAAGCCGCCGGTCGTCCACGCCCTCTAGGCAGCGTCAAGCGTCCCCCGAACTTCCCGAAAGACCCCAGAAACGGAGCGAAATGGCTGAGCTGGAGATACGCAACCTGCACGTCAAGATCGAGGAGAAGCAGATCCTCAAAGGGCTCGACCTCGACGTCGAGAAGGGCCGCGTCCACGCCCTGATGGGGCCGAACGGCTCCGGCAAGTCGACCCTCGCCAACGTGATCATGGGCCACCCGGCCTACGAGGTCACCGAGGGCGCGATCACCTTCAAGGGCGAGGACATCACCGAGGCCGCGCCCGAGGACCGCTCGCAGGCGGGCCTCTTCATGGCCTTCCAGTACCCGGTCGCGATCCCCGGCGTCTCCGTCTCCAAGTACCTGCGGATGATCATCAACGCGCACCGCGAGGCCCGCGGCGAAGAGCAGATCAAGATCAAAGACTTCGCCCGCACCGCCCAGGAGGCGATGGAGCTGGCGAACATCCCCAAAGACTTCTCCAGCCGTTACCTGAACGACGGCTTCTCGGGCGGCGAGAAGAAGCGGATGGAGCTGCTGCAGCTGGCCCTGCTGCGGCCGGAGCTCGCGGTGCTCGACGAGACCGACTCGGGCCTCGACATCGACGCGCTGCGCACCGTCGCCGAGGGCGTCAACAAGTTCGCCGGGCCGGACATGGGCGTGCTGATCATCACCCATTACCAGCGGATCCTCAGCATGGTCAAGCCGGACCAGGTCTCGATCATGTTCGAGGGCCGGATCGTCAAGGACGGCGGCCCGGAGCTGGTCGGCATCCTGGAGGAGAAAGGCTACGGCTGGATCCGCGAGGAGGTCGGGGCGGCGGTATGACCGTCACGGCCGGGACCTTCCCGATCGAGCGGGTGCGCGAGCAGTTCCCGCTGCTGGCGCGCGAGATCAACGGGGTCCCGGTCGCCTACCTCGACAGCGGGGCGAGCGCGGAGCGCGTGCTCGCCTCGATCGAGGCGGTCGCCGACTACGAGCGGCGCCACCACTCCAACGTCCACCGCGGCTCCCACACGCTCTCGGGCGAGGCGACCGAGGCCTACGAGGGGGCGCGTGGGATCGTCGCCCGCCACATCGTCGCCGGCGACCGCCGCGAGGTCGCCTTCGTCCGCAACGCGACCGAGGCGCTGAACCTCGTCGCGCGGGCCTGGGGCGACGCCAACGTCGGCGCGGCCGACCGCATCGTGCTGACCGAGATGGAGCACCATTCGAACATCGTCCCCTGGCAGCAGTTGGCGGAGCGGGTCGGGGCGGCGGTCGACTGGGCGCCGGTCGACGCGGAGGGCGCGCTCGACCTGGAGGCGCTGCGGGCGCTCCTCGAACGCGGCCCGAAGGTCCTCGCGATCACCCACGTCTCCAACGTGCTGGGGACCGAGAACCCGCTCGCCGAGATCAGCGCGATGGCCCACGACGCGGGGGCGATCGTCGTCGCCGACGGCGCCCAGGGCGCGCCGAAGCTGCCGCTCGACGTGGCCGCGCTCGGCGTCGACTTCTACGCGATCACCGGCCACAAGCTCTACGCGCCGACCGGCATCGGCGCCCTCTGGGGCAAGCTCGACCTGCTGCGGGCGATGCCGCCCTTCCTCGGCGGCGGCTCGATGATCCGCAAGGTGACCCGCGCGGGCACCACCTACGCCGACGTCCCGGCCCGCTTCGAGGCGGGCACCCCGGCGATCGCCCAGGCGATCGGGATGGGCGCGGCGCTCGAGTGGCTCGACGCCGAGCTCGGTATGGAGGCGGTCCGCGACCACGAGCGCGCGATCGCCGACTACACCCTGGCGCGGCTCGCCGAGGTCCCCGGCCTGAAGGTCTTCGGCCCGCCGCGCGGCCCCGAGCGCCTCGGCCCGGTCTCCTTCGAGATCGACGGCATCCACGCCCACGACGTGTCCGAGATCCTCGACCGCCACGGCGTCGCCGTCCGCGCCGGCCACCACTGCGCGCAGCCGCTGATGGAGCGCCTCGGCGTCGCCGCCACCGCCCGTGCCAGCTTCGGCGTCTACACGACGACCGAGGAGATCGACCGCCTCGTCGACGGCCTCGAAGACGCCCGCCGGGTTTTCGGACTGTGACCCGCCGGGTCAGCTAGCCTCGAACCATGGACGAGCTCTACCGCGACCAGATCCTCGAGCACTACAAGCGGCCCCACAACTTCGGGGTCGTCGATGGTGCCGACCTCGAGTACGAGGACACCAACCCGTTCTGCGGCGACGAGCAGCACGTGACGATCAAGCTCGACGGCGAGGATCGCGTGGTCGAGGTCGCCTTCGAGGGGAAAGGCTGCGCGATCTCGACCGCCGCGACCTCGCTCTTGACCGACGAGCTGGTCGGGATGACGCGCGAGGAGCTCCTGCGACTACCGAAGGACTACGTGCTCGAGCTGCTCGGCATCGACATCTCGGCGACCCGCATGAAGTGCGCGATGCTGGGCCTGAAGATCGTCAAGTCCGCCGCCCTCGGCCAGCCCGCCGAATGGGAGGACGAGGGCGAGACGGGAAGCCCGGCCGAAGCGGCGACTTTCTAGGCACGGTCGGCGGCGGGGAGGGACGGGGGCTGAGGCCGGCGCCGGGGAAGGGTCCGGGCCTCTCAAGCTGTCGCCCGAGGGCGGGAAGGGACGGGGGAAGGGACGACAAAGGGACCCGGCCCTCTCGTGGCGGCCCGGGCAGGCTGTGGCCGCCACGAGAGGGCCGGGTCTCGTGGGGAGGGGTGGAGGGTGCGTGAGGCCGCAGGGTCACGGGAGAGGGACGGGAGCCTCACGGAGGAGGGACGGATCCCTCACCGATCCCGGACCTCGTGACGAAGATGCCGGGGACGTCACGCCTCCTCCCGTCTTCCTCATGCCTCGCGGGTCACGCCAGGAGGCGCGTTCGCACTTAACGACACATGTTGTCGCTAAGTGCGAACGCGGTCCCGGCCGGGGCCCTCGGACGGCCCGAAAGTGTGACGTTCCCGGCATCTTCGTCACGGACAGGGGCGAGGTGTGGACCCTCACGCGCGGGGACGTCACGGAAGTCCGACCTCCTCCCGACCTGTGACGGGACCCCGACCTCCCCCGGTCCCCGTGACGGACCCTCCCGGAAGACGTGACGAACCCTCGACGCCTTCCCCGCAGGCCTCCCGCGCCCTGGGCTCCTCATGGGGGTCACAGCCTGCCCGGACCCCCATGAGGAGCCCAGGGCCTACCTCGGACGGCCGCCCGGGCCACGGAGCCCCCGCCCGTCCCCCGCCCGCCCCCGCGCAACCCCGACGCCTGTCCGCGTACCGCGGACAGGCGTCGGGGACCGTTGCTACTCCGGCAACGCGATGACGGCGAAGGCCGCCGTCGGGACGTTCGGCTCGCTGACCACGGCGAAGCGGCCGGCGGGGATCGTCACCGGGCCGAAGTTGACGGTGCCACCGGCGGCTTTCACCTTCTCCACCGCCGCGTCGGTGTCCTCGACGCCGAAGTAGACGAGCCAGTGGGCGGGGACCTCGTCGGGGAGCATCCCGCCGATGTCCATCATTCCGCCGATCGAGCGTTCGTCGCCGGGGCGGAGGAACTCGACGTAGGTTTCCGGGCCGGGCTGGCCCTCGTTGCGCTCCATCTTCTGCTCTTTCGCGGTCCAGCCGAAGACGGCGTTGTAGAAGGCCTTCGCCGCCTCTGGATCGCGGGTGCCGAGCTCGTTCCAGCAGATCGCCCCGGCCTCGTTGACGCGGGTCGCGCCGGCGAACTCACCGGCCTCCCAGACGCCGAAGGCGGCGCCGGTGGAGTCGAGGAAGACGGCCAGCTTGCCGATTCCGCTTGGCAGCGCCATCGGCTCGGCGATCACCTGGCCGCCCGCGTCCTTCACCTTCTCCGCCGTGGCCTCGACGTCATCGCTCGAGATGTGCGTGACCCAGACGTTCATCCCGCCCTCCATCTGCGGGTAGAGACCGGCGACATCGGCGCCCTCCTTGAGCGCACGCCGATAGCCACCCATCTCGGCCGAGTCTGGACGCTCGGGCACGTCCCAGCCCAAGAGATCGCCGTAGAAGCCGATCGAGGCCTCCAGATCGGCGGATCCGTAGTCGACCCAGCACGGGGTCCCGGGCTCGTAGCTCGTCATTTGGCTCATCGATCTCCTCCTTACGGCGCGTTTTCGCGCGTCTCGTCGGTCGGGGCCATCACCGCGAAAAAGGCACCCTGCGGGTCCCGCAGGATGGCGAAGCGGCCGACGCTCATGTCGAGCGGGCCGGTCAGCACCTGGCCGCCACTCTCCTTCGTCCTCTCCGCGGCCGCGTCGGCATCGGGGACGGTGAAGTAGACGAGCCAGTGGGGCGGCACGTCGTCGGGGACCGTGCCGGTCATGCCGGCCATGCCGGCGCGTGAGTGCTCGCCGTCTTTCCAGACGTGGTAAGTGCCCATCTCCCCCATGTCCTGCTCTTCGACCGTCCAGCCGAAGACCTTGCCGTAGAACTCGCGCGCGGCGGCGACGTCGCGGGTATTGAGCTCGTTCCAGCCGAAGCTGCCGTCCTCGTTGACCAGCGCGGCGCCGACGAAGGTGCCCGGCTCCCAGACCCCGCAGGTGGCGCCGGTGGGGTCGGTGAAGATGGCCATCTTGCCCATGCCCATCACGTCCATCGACTCGACCACGACGGTGCCGCCGGCGTCGCGAACCTTGGCCAGGGTCGCGTCGGCGTCCTCGACCGAGACGTAGGTGTTCCACTCGCAGGGCTGGCCCTCCTGCATCACCGGGCTGGCGCCGGCGACGTCCTTGCCGTTCAGCTGGGCACGGCGATAGCCCCCCAATTGGGCCGAGTTGGGCTGCTCGGGGATCTTCCAGCCCAGCATCTCGCCGTAATAGCGATCGGCGGCATCGAAGTCGGGGGTGCCCGCGAGTTCGACCCAGCAGGGGGTGCCGGGTTCGTAGCTGGTCCTCTCACTCATCTCTCGCTCCTCTCGATGGGGTCATGTCCCATAAGACCACTCTGGAGCGCCAAATTCATCGCCAAGTCGTGAAATATGCGCGCCGCCGGGGGGTGGACCGGGCCCGGCCGCTAAAATCCGACCACGTCAGTAGGTTTAAGTCCACTTCGTCTCAGCTGGGGCCTTGAGCCGCCCCGGAAAGCAATCACTCCCTTGACCGACACCGTAGGAACCACGATCTCAGTCTGCCCCGTGGCCGAGCTCCCGCCCGGCGCGAGGACCCTCGTCGAGCACGACGGGATGAAGATCGGCGTCTTCAACTGCGACGGCACGATCTACGCAATCGAGGACCGCTGCTCGCATGACGACGGCCCGCTCGCCGAGGGCGAGTTCGATGCCGCCGCCTGCACGGTCGAGTGCCCGCGGCACGGCTCCCTCTTCGACCTGACCACCGGCAGGCCGAGGACGCTCCCCGCATTCAAGCCGGTGAAGACGTTCCCGACCGCCGTCGCGAACGACACCGTCACCATGGAGGTCGCATAGAGCATGGCTACTTCGCCCGAGGTAATCGCCGAGAAAGAGTCGCTTGCCGGGATCAACGCCGACTACAAGGAGAAGTTCGGCTTCAACGATCCGGAGACCGGCTACGCCTACAAAGCGCCGAAGGGCCTGACCCGCGAGGTCGTCGAAACGATCTCCGAGTTCAAGGACGAGCCGCAGTGGATGCGCGACTTCCGCCTCAAAGCGCTCGAACACTTCGAACAGCGCCCGACCCCGACCTGGGGCGGTGACCTGGAGCAGATCGACTTCGACGACATCCACTACTTCGTCCGCGCGTCGGAGAAGAACTCGCGCGACTGGAGCGAGGTGCCGGAGGACATCAAATACACCTTCGACCGGCTCGGGATCCCGGAGGCGGAGCGCAAATTCCTCGCCGGGGTGGGCGCCCAGTACGAGTCCGAGGTCGTCTACCACCAGGTCAACGAGAAGCTCGAGGCCCAGGGCGTGATCTTCACCGACATGGACACCGCGCTGCGCGAGCACGAGGACCTGGTGCGCCAGTACTGGGCGACGGTGATCCCGCCCAACGACAACAAACTGGCGGCGCTGAACTCGGCCGTCTGGTCGGGCGGCTCGTTCGTCTACGTCCCGGCAGGCGTCAAGGTGGAGATGCCGCTGCAGGCCTACTTCCGGATCAACACCGAGAACATGGGCCAGTTCGAGCGGACGCTGATCATCGCCGAGGAGGGCGCCGACGTCCACTACATCGAGGGCTGCACGGCGCCGGTCTATTCGAGCGACTCCCTGCACTCGGCGGTAGTCGAGATCGTCTGCCAGCCGAGTTCCCGGGTCCGTTACACGACCGTCCAGAACTGGTCCCAGAACGTCTACAACCTCGTCACCAAGCGCGCCGTCGCGCACGAAAAGGCGACGATGGAGTGGGTCGACTGCAACCTCGGCTCGAAACTGACGATGAAGTACCCGTCGATCTACCTGCTCGGGCCGGAAGCCCACGGCGAGATCCTCTCGATCGCCTTCGCCGGCCACGGCCAGCACCAGGACGCGGGCGGCAAGATCATCCACGGGGCGCCGAAGACCTCGTCCTCGATCTTCTCCAAGTCGATCTCCAAGGACGGCGGCCGCTCCACCTACCGCGGCCTGCTCGAGGTCGCCGACGGGGCCGCCGAAAGCCGCTCCAAGGTGGTCTGCGACGCGCTGCTCCTCGACGAGGACTCGCGCTCGGACACCTACCCGACGATCCGCATCGACGAGAACGACGCCGACGTCGGCCACGAGGCCACGGTTTCGAAGATCGGCGACGAGCAGCTCTTCTACCTGCAGAGCCGCGGGCTCGACGAGGAGGAGGCCTCGAAGATGATCGTCAACGGCTTCATCGAGCCGGTCACCAAGGAACTGCCGATGGAGTAC
>Ga0153956_1001553_pt1 | contig 19735 bp, 10 predicted proteins | sample TSFL040MetaG_FD_104704 | JGI IMG/M metagenome (GOLD analysis project Ga0153956, IMG submission 104704) | Attine ant fungus gardens microbial communities from Florida, USA - TSFL040 MetaG | ecosystem: Host-associated > Fungi > Mycelium > Unclassified | place: USA: Florida, Wekiwa Springs...
ATCGAACCGCTAGTCGCTGCACTCTGCTGATCCAGCAGCATCTGCTGAAGCTGAGCATAACTCCAGGTCACACCATCCGAGAAGTCGATCTGCTTCAGCTGACCACCGTTGGCGTACTCCCGTAGCACCGTCACCGTCTTGCCGGTCGGAATCACCGTCAGCACAAGATCGTTGCCACCATTCGGACGGGCTATCGACACGTCGGTTGAAGCAATATCTGCAAACTGCAGGATACCTTTCAAGTTGTCACTAGCCGCGACCGTGTCGTTACCGCCAACCGACGAATAAACATAAGTGTCGTTGCCGCCCTGGCCGGCCATATACTTGTCACCGAGCCCCGCAACCAGCACATCGTCTCGGCCCGAATAGCCCCAGATCGATCCGCTGCTCGCCGCACTTTGAACGTCCAACAGCATCTGCTGCACCTGGGCGTAGCTCCAGGTCACGCCGTCTGAGAAATTGATCTGCTTCAGCTGACCACCGTTGGCGTACTCCCGCTGCACCGTCACCGTTTTCCCGGTCGGAATCACCGTCAGCACAAGATCGTTGCCACCATTCGGGCGCGAGATCGAAACATCGGTGGAGGTGATTCCGTTCAGGATAAGGGTTGATGCGCCATTGCTCGGGTCAGCGATATTTACGTTGCCACCGTTCGATGAATAAACGTAAAAGTCGGCACCGCCGCCCCCTGCCACGGTTTTGTTGCCGGTTCCTACGAGAATCACATCGGCCGCATTCGTCGCTCCAACGTTCCCGGTCGTTGCCCCCTCATCAACGATTGAGTTGATGCCGAAGGATGCCAGCGTCGCTTGACGCTGGGTTGTCGTATCAGAGAATGCAGCAGGCGACGCCAGATAGAGGGCCGCCTCGTTGCGAAGCACTTCCACAATTCCGGCAGCATTTAAAGACGTCCCATCGGCGAATTGAAGAACCTCTATGCCGGTGTTTGCGCCCAGGAAATGATCCTTGACTGTGAGCGTTTCACTCGTCGAGAGGATACGGACGAGCAGGTCGTTCCCACTTTTGGTCAATTCGATATCTGACAGATTTAGTCCGACACATCTAACGACATCGTTGCCACTATTGGTGCCGGTCTCCTGGATGACATCGTTTCCTGAACCAACCCGCAGAATATAGATGTCGCCGCCGCTTGCGCCGTTGAGGATATCGTCTCCTTCGAGGCCATCGATCGTCTCGGCACTTGACGTTCCAGTAATGGTATCCGCTCCACTGGTGCCTAGAATGACGGTCTGGCTTGCGATCAGATCCGATATATCCTGCTGGCTCCACGTAACGCTGTCATTGAACGTGACCGTTGACAGCGAGCCATTCGTGAACTGACCTTTCACGGTCAAGGTCTTGCCAGTGCGCATGTTTTCGATGATGAGGTCGGCCCCATTATTAGGCCTGGTCACTGCAACATCCGTCGAAGCAATATCCTGCATGACCAACGTATTCGCGCCGCTATCGTCGATTACGTCGTTACCGCTGGCAGCCGTGTAGACATAGGTATCAGTCCCGCTCAGGCCCTTGAGATACCTGTCTCCAAGACCTGCCACGATGGTATCGTCTCTTCCCCCATAACCATAGATCGAACCGCCGGTAACCGCGCTCTCTTGATCCAGCAGCATTTGCTCGATCTGCGTCACGCTCCACGTGACGTCGTCAGAGAACGTCACCGTCAGGCCGCTACTCCACTGGCTAAACTCCTTCTTTATCGTCATCGTTTTTCCGGTGGAAGACACCGTCAGGATTAGGTCGTCACTGTCATTGATGCGGCTCAAAGTAACTCCGGTCGAAGCGATGTCCTGCATCACCAGAGCTGAGGGGCCGCTATCGTCGATAACGTCATTTCCACCGGCCGCTGTGTAGATGTACGTGTCGCTACCACCTTCACCGTTCATATACCGGTCCCCGAGGCCGGCGATGATCGTGTCGCTCCGGCCGCCGAAGCCGTAGATCGGGGTCCCATTCGCCGCACTCTGCACATCAAGCATCAATTGCTGCAATTGACCCTTGTCCCAGACTACGCCGTCCGAGAAATTGATCGTCAGGCCGCCATTGTTCCACTGACCGAATTCGTTCGTGAGCGTGATCGTTTTCCCAGTCGAAATGACGGTCAATATGAGGCTGTCCCCACCGTTTGGCCGCGACAATGATATGTCGGTGGACAGGATGTCCTGCATGATCAGCGTCGATGGGCCGCCATCATCGATAACGTCGTTTCCTCCCGCGGAAGTATAGATATAGGTATCTCCGCCGCCTCGACCGTTGAGGTATCGATCACCGAGACCCGCCACGATCGTGTCGGCCACGTTGAAGCCGATAATGGAACTGGCTCCGGAAGCCGTCGCTTCCTCAAGCAATCGGGCACGAAGGTCGGCGGGCGTCCAGACAGTGCCGTCGTCGAACGTGATACGCTCAACACCCTGACTGAACCAATCGTCGAGCTCCTGCTTGAGGAGGATCGACCCTCCGTCGCCAGCACCGGGCGCGCTTTCCGCGAACACGAGGGTGACATCAATATCATTTCTGACGAGGCTAACGTCCGATGGATTGATGCCTTGAAGGATCAACGTATCGAAAGTCGTGAAGTTGCCGGACGTACCTTCGATGATGGTGTCATTCCCGTCCCCACGGGCGTAGATATAGATATCGTCCCCAGGTCCACCACTGATCGTGTCGTTTCCTTCCTGACCGGCAAGAATATCGTCGGACGACGATCCATCGATCACGTCATCACCACTCGTGCCCGCCGCGGAGATCAGCATTGTCCGGATGGAGGCTTGGGTCCAAACGGTTCCGTCCGCGAAAATGACCTGCTCTACACCGGTAGAGAAGAAATCGTTCACCTCGTCCTTCAACAGGATGGAGCCTGCGTCTCCCGCACCAACCGAACTCTCGCCGATCACAAGGGTCACATCATTGCCGTTTCGGACAATTGTCACTTCGCCGGGATTGATGTCCTCGAATTGCAATGTATCAAACGTGCTGAAATTTCCCGCAGCGCCTTCGACAATGACATCGTTACCGTCGCCGCGCTTGTAGATATAAGTATCATCTCCTGGCCCGCCGCTTAATGTATCGTCACCGAGGCCGCCCCGGAGGGTATCGTTCGTGTTGAAGCCTGCTATGGAATCGTTTCCCGACGTCGCTGCTTCGGCCAGCAGCCGTACGCGCAAATAGTTCTGATTCCAAACGGTACCGTCGTCGAAAACAACTTGCTCGACGCCCTGATTGAACCAGTCATCCAGTTCAGCCTGAAGGGTAATTGACCCCGCGTCTCCTGCGCCAGCAGAGCTTTCCGCAATCGTTAGGGTCACATCCGTGCCATTGCGCAGCAACGCAACGTCGGACGGCAAAATATTATGCAGGACGAGCGTGTCGAAAGCCGGCGCCTGAGCATCAGCCGTTTCCTCGATCGTGTCGTTACCATCGCCCCGGAAATAAACATACGTATCATTGTCTGCACCTCCCGCCAGGAAGTCGTCCCCCGCGCCGCCCTGCAACGTGTCCGGATATGAGAAGCCGTAGATCGTATCGTCGTTAGTCGTGCCCGCAGCCGCATCGAACTGATGGATTATATCTTCCCAACCAAGCGTCGTTCCGTCAGAGAATGAGAAGCTTTCGATGCGATCGTCCATCGTCGCAATCAGGCCATAGATGACCTTGAATTGATCTTTGATCGTCAGGACATCGGAGGTGCCGTTAATAAGAATTCGCAGATCGTTCGAATTCCCCTCGCGGCTGAAGGTAACGTCTGCCGGTGCAATGTCAGCACCGAACTGCACAACGTCATTGTCGCCGCTGAGAATAGCTCCCAGCTTGTCTTCTATCGTATCGGAGCCATAGCCTCGACCGAAGATGTACGTGTCGCTTCCATTTCCCCCGCTGAGATAATCATTACCTGCGCCACCATCGAGGATATCGTCGTAATTAAAGCCAAGAATGGTATCGTCACCGCCGGTGCCAGCCTTGGCGTCGATTGTCTTGATCACATCTTCCCAATCGATATAGCTGCCGTCATCAAACGTGAAATACTCAATTCTGTCCGGCATTGAATCCAAAAGACCATAAGCAACATCGAACTGACCCTTGACCGTCAAAATATCAGAAGTGCCATTGATCGTAACTTGAAGATCATTCGTGGCACCCACCCTTTGGAACGTGACGTCGTCTTGCGCGATAGCAGAACCAAAATTCAAAAAGTCCGGAGCCGCTCCGTAAACCCAACCTTGCAGGTCCTCGATCGTGTCGTGTCCATACCCTCGACCGAAGAAATAATCGTCGCCGTCGTCACCACCCGACAAGTAGTCGTTACCGGCGCCCCCGTTCAAAAAATCCGCGTCAGGCGAGCCAACGACTATATCATCGGTGGCATAGGCCGGCATTCCAACCGCCCGCGCGATATCAGTCTGATCCCATGTCGTCCCATCGGCAAACTTAATGACCTCGATTTGCTCGTCGAAGTCCTGGAAGTCTGTCACGAGACCGGGCCTGCGGCCAGCAAATTCATTGACAACGCGTATTTGGTTATCCGTATCGTTTTGCGTAATCAGCAAGTCCACCCCGTCGCGGACAAACGACAGATCCGAAATATTCAGATGAGAGAACCAAATGGCGTCTTCTTGATTCTGGCCTAGGCCCTGCCAGACGTCATGAACGACGTCATGACCGAAGTCATTTCCGACAACGTACGCGTCTCCCCCCCCACCGCCGAGCAGGGTTTGATCCGAAGAGTCCAGGTAGAAGATGTCGGCTTCACCATCATCACCCGTAAGCGTACCGCTCCCCGTTCGTATTTCTGAGGTGGGGATATCGAACAACGAAGCCGCCGACGTCAGGGAAATCGAGATCGGCACATCTTCGTACGCTCCAACGAGGTTTGCGAACAGATAGGCGTCCGTGACCGGGCGACCCTCATCATCCCGATGGAAATCGGGCAACATGACATTGATGATATCTTTCCACTGACCTATAAACTCTTCGGTATTCACCGGCGTAGGCGGAGCAGCCCCGAAAATAGCATCCAGCATCGGAACCAATTGCTGATCCGTGGTAGGCCGGAATACATCACTTCCCGCATCATACGAAACACCCGCAAAATATTGCGCTAACGCCCCTTGAGCTGCGATGCGAACGGCGAGCTTGTTCAATTCATTCCAGCCCGCGGTCAGGCCATCAGAGACGCGCTCGATCGCGTCAACGCTTGGATTTTCGCTTAAGCCAAGCCCAATCTGCTCACCCAGATAGCGCTGCAAGAACGCGATGTCGGCAGCACTCAACTGGTTCCACGTGCCTTGCTCCGGCGTACTATCCCTCACCTGCTGCAGTGTCGGCCGATCGATGACCTGATGCTGCGCATCGTAGACGGTTTGGCCGCTCGCATAGGCGTAATAGGTACCTTCGCTATCTGTCTTTTTGACCACAAAATCGTAAACCGTGCCGCCCTGCCTGGTTGTCGTTCCAACGAACCAGAAATCTTCCGTCGGCTCCGTACCCGGCGTACCCGCCGGGACTGGAACGGCAGCCGCCCAGCCATAAAGAAGGGGACGGACCGCGTTGCGCAGGTTGTCGAGTGACAGAGAATTGACGGCAGGCACTGTCGCATCGACAACGTCGAGCAGATCCGGGTCCAGCGTCATCGCGACATGAAGGTCTGTCAGCGTGCCGAATCCCTTGAGATTAGGCCGAGTCGCGGCGTCTTCACTGACCGAGCTGTCACCCAGCCATGTCGTATTTGAGTTATCTGTATCGAACTCCACCTCGCCTACGGCGCCGGTCGTGCCATCGCCGCGTTCAAACGTACCGGTCGCGGCAATAACGTTTCCGCTTTGGACGTCATCAGTTTCGGTCGAACCGGTCGATAGCGAAACGATATCGAGCTCAGCCAATGTCTTCAGCTCTCCAACATCAGTCTTTCCATCTTCGTTCGCATCGACCCAGACCTTCAGTGCGTCGAAGGTATCCGCCGAATCCACGATCCCATCGCCGTTGAAATCAGCCAGACCATCATCGCTCGCGTCGATCTTGCCATCGTGGTTACCATCCAGACTCGCAAGTTGACTAAACCCCGGTGTCGATGCGTTACCGAACATTTCGCCGACATCGTCGATGTTGCCATTCCCATTGAGGTCGCGAACGAGAACGCCATCGCCGTCGCGGATCCAGCCGATCGGCTCTGCAAAACCATCTTTATCAATATCGAATGAAACACCCGATCCAGCTTGAGCGGATAACTCAAACCCATTCCCGTTCAAATCGAGGACAAGTGGATCGATGCCATGAAGTTTCCAACCATAGAGAGCCTTGCCGATCTTCTCCATTGCCAGAGCAATGGACGCAGCCGTCTCAAAGGTGCCGGTCCATATATTGGTCTTTTCGACGTAGTAAGTTACCTGAATGACATAGAGACCCGCGGTCAGATTGCCGCCATCAACGCTGAAATTAAACCTGGGTATGAAAGTCTTATTTCCATTTTTATCCAGGATAACGAGATCTCCGCTGGTATTGCGTGCGTAGCGAATCCCGTAGGCGCCTTTCGCATAGATATTTTCAGTGCCCCATTGTACACCACCGGTAAGAACATGACCGTAGTAAGTCATTCGATCGTTCGTGTCGGCATCCTCTACGAGCAGTTGTCCGTTGTGGGATATTTCGACAAGATCGTTTCCGGTTCCGGTGTCCACAATCATTCCCGGGCCACTCGACTTCAATGTGTCATTCCCAGCACCGAGATCAATTCGATGAACTCCGGCGGAATTTATGTCGACCGTGTCATTGCCAGCCGTCAGGTGAACTTCCTCGAAGTTCGAATAGGTTATTGTTGGTGAAGTGAATATATCTGAAAGCAGTCCACTGGACAGATATAGCTTTCCATCGCCCAGTTGCTTAAGGGTGACTCCTCCAGTTATCGCAGAAAAATCCAAAACATCGCCTGGACCAGATGCTTGCGATCCTGCGTCAACAAGTGTCTGGCCGAATAGATTGCCCAAGCCATCGCCTACGCGAACGGTATCGCTGGCGTCGGTCAGCTTCACCTTCTCAACGCCGCTTGCCTGATCAACAATTCCGCCGGAAGTTAATTGCAGATAGCGCGCGCCACTTGCTGCGTTGCTCACGCCAGCAAGATCGAGAGCCACACTGGACGGACTTTGTTCGTAAGTAACCGTGTCGTATCCGGCGTTACCATCGAAAAAGTCGCGGCCGGCGCCTACAATAAAGGTATCGTCGCCGTCTCCCCCCGCTAGAAAATTGTTACCAGCCCCACCTGACAGTGTATCAATACCATCCCCGCCAAAAATAAAATCATTGTCACCGGAGCCTGTTATGGTGTCACCGCCGCCACCAGCAGCAACCAGGGTTATTTTCGACGTCGCGGGATCGTGAGCGGCTAAAGTGGTCGTTAGGGCTTCGTTTGTTGCTGCCATGACGATGCTGTCGAACTGATTTGAGTCGACTGACCCCCAAAGCCACTGCATACCGTCGCGAACTTCATTGCTGCCCGATCCTGGCGTTGAGCTAATAACCTTATCAAGGAAGTCGTCTCGCCCAACGATGATCGGTGGCGGGTCGTTGGTCGTCCGGCCGATCGACCACAATTGATCCAAAAAATCGATCGTCAGCTTGCTATTGTCGGTTGACAACGAAACAACGCCGGTAAGAACGCTCGGATTTGTTGATTGCAGAACTTTTCCAATGGCGAGCTGACCTGCAAACTGGGTAAAGATTTCAGATAAGGCGTCTGCTGCTTTGACGACTGTTGTCGAATGATTCGGCAACTCGAAGGAGCTGCCGAGCTCGTTTGCATCGTCGAAAAGGGATCGAATCCCGGTATCCCCGAAGATTCTGGTCCCATCATCGATCGCGGAATACGCAACCGATGTTTGAAGTGCTAACGCGAAATTACCGTCAGCAATATATCTTCCAGAGAGCACTGACGCTCCGGCTGCTTTCGCCACTTTATCGTTAAACAAGGCCTCAACGAGTTGTTTGCTCGCGGTCAACCAATTCGTGTTGGCCAATTGAGCACCAAACATCATTTCGACGATGAATGCTTGGTTGTGAAAGTCGATCGGGTGCTGTTGCTGAGTCGCCGTGCCGATTGACAGCTTGGTCAAAAGAGCGCTCTCGGCGCTTGATCGCGCCCCATTGGCTACCTCACCGTCAACCCAATAGCCAGAGATACGATTGAAATCCGGAACGGCGGGGGCATTTGTCCCAAAGATAGGTGCATAGAAATTATTGCGCGCTGCAGTGTCAACCTGGACGCTATTGGGATCCGTTGGATCGTAGGTACCAAGCCCAGTCGTCGATCGCGTGTATAGATTCTGTGCTGCACCCATATATCCAATATCATCAAACAGCGTTCCTTTGAGGCCATAGATGCTGGCGACAAAACCAGCGAGCCCGCCACCAAGCGAGTGACCGACTGTTTCAACCACAGCGGAAGGGCTAGCGTTCCGGATCTGCTGATAGAACTGTGCGGCTAGCAATGCTTGGGCATCATTGTAGTTATTGCTGGCCCAAATACTCCAATGCGGCACATCGCTCGGAATCACCCCAAAAATGGACAAGCTATCGGTGCCACGATAAGAAATAACCGTACTGCTATTCCAACTATACGCGAGCGCGAAGAACGACGCAGACTGAGCGACTGATGAATTGTCAATACTTATAACCGTAGCATTTCCGATACTCGAACCAATTCCGCCTAACCCGTTGGAGCCGTCTCCAATCGCCGCGTTATAACCTCTATTGTACGCATCCATCGACAAAATTGCCCTGAACAAGTCATCGCTGATGGTCATAGGATTTACCTTTCGAACAAATAGTAATGAGGCTGAAACCTAGGCGGCATATCGTCAATGATCCGCCGGAGAGATTCCCGCTCGGAGATTAGAAATGGCAGTTTCGCTTCAATTCCGCGAGTTACAGGCTCCCCTAGTCCGCGCCCAAAGTCGATGGGCCATAATCCAACAGGCACCATCCGAAGCGTGACACGATCCAAGCGATATCCACGACCTAAAACCGCATCTATGTGCTCGGACTCCAGCACTCGTGCTGACCATGGATCAGATAAATCAGCAAATGTTACGAGCGTTGGAATCAAGTTGCTTTGCAAATCAACTTCACCTTTTAGCTCCTTAACCTCCTTAAACGACACCTTCTGACCGGCTGCCGCAAACGCGTTCATCGCCAGATAGTCGACTCCATCAACATCCGATCCATTTTTTCCTAAACTAAGAAGCGCAACGAGGTTTCGTCCCCCTCCGAGGTCGACAAAGATTGCATCACCTTGCGCCGCAACTCCTCCGCCTACTCCACCGATGGAGAACTTGTCCTTATAAATCGCAATGACACCTGACGCCGACTTGATACCTTGCGGCGTATCTACTGCGATAGTTAGGCGATACTTATGATCCGGCCGATAGCAATAGATTCCAGCGGCGAGTATCGTGAGACAGAGCGCAATCATAGTTCTGATAGCTTTAACAACGCTCATGCAACAACTCGGTTAGTGACGGCGATCTCCTCAATCACCCTCGACATATTGAACTGCACCCCAAGTTTGGAAAAAACTCCCACGTGTGTCATCTCTCTCTCAACCCCTCGTGTCGGTATCGCAAAAGTGGGGCCATAAGGTACTGGATCAACCGGCGTGATCCGGTCTTGATTTCGACTGTCACCGCCATCCCGGGTTCAAGATTCACGGATCTTCCGTCAATCAACATTTCTGTTTGATCAAGAGAAACGCGCGCGGCATAAAGAAGCTCTTGCCCCGCGGGTTCGCTCGTTTCAGACAGCGCTCCGCTTTGATTGCCTCCGCTAACCTTTCCGGCTGGCTTGTCGCGGACAATCGCATCATGCGAAACGCTCACGACATGGCCATGAAGAAGTCCGTAACGCGTAAAATTGAACGTATCGATCTTGATTTCAGCTTGCTGACCCACGGAGACAAAGCCGATATCCCGGTTCGGCACCATGGCTTCAACTTCGATGTTCGACCCGAGAGGTACGATCATCATCAATTGTTGTGCCGGCGTGACGACACCACCGATGGTATGCAGCGCGAGTTGCTGCACGGTGCCGTCTATAGGCGCTCTTAAGACCCGTTCTTCGGCCTTTTGGGTCGCCTTGATCAGATCCTGTTGAAACTCGCCGGCCTTCTTCTGGGCATCATTGAGATCGCTCAGAACCTGCCTTTCGAATCCTGCACGGGTTTGCGAAAGCTGCTCCTCCAAGGCATGACGGGCCGACTCGATTTCCGCGAGCTTGCGCTGCTGCACGACACGTTCGCTCTGCTGATCGACCAAACGCGTCTGGGCATCGAGCCACGCGATCCGATTGCCGTACTGGATTTCCATCGCCTTGCGACGGACGGTTGCCGTCTCATCGAGCAACGGTAGCGAAGCGTCAATTTTGGCTATGGCGGCCTGCACGGACTGGGCTTCCGCGCGCTTCTGATTGATCTGCTGCTGGATGGACGCGAGCTTTGCGGCCTGTTCAGCGGCTTGCGCCAACATGGCCGAACGAGCCCGCGATTTTTCCGCTTCCGATGCCTGTTCGGGTGCTATCAACCCGTGAGGAGCTGATAGGTCAGCAAAACTCTCCCGCAGCGCCGACAGCCGCGCGACGTCAAGCAGGCTGGCTGTCAGATCGCGCCTGACGCGTTCGCGTTCGGCCTCTGTAACGGTTCCGTCCAGTTCGACCAGAACCTGACCGGGCGTGACCCGATCGCCATCGCGCACATGAATTGCGGACACGATCCCGGCCTCCAGCGGCTGAATGACCTTTGTGCGTCCGGTCGGGACAACCTTTCCGGTCGCCGTGGCGATTATGTCGACATGGCCCACGATCGACCAGATCAGCGCAACGACAAAAAAGAGAATGATGGTGCCGGCGACCATCCGGCCCGCAGGCGATGCCGGCGTTTCCAGGATTTCGAGCGCGGCCGGCAGGAATTCCCGCGCGTCCTTGCGCTGCCGCCAGAACGAACGATCTTTCCTCTCGATAACTTCAGCCGACGACATGGAGGCCCGCCTGGATCTGGTGAAGCATGGCGTAGCGCCCCGACTTCTTGATCAGCTCCTCGTGGGTTCCGTCCTCGACGAGACGGCCTGCATCGATGGTCAGGATACGGTCCGCGTGGCGCACCGCAGAGAGCCGATGGGCAATAATGAATACGGTCCGCCCGGCGCAGATCTTGCGCATATTGAGCTGAATGGCATGCTCGCTTTCGTAGTCGAGCGCGCTGGTCGCCTCGTCAAAGATCAGAATGCGGGGATTGGAGACCAGGGCCCGCGCGATGGCGATGCGCTGCCGCTGACCGCCGGACAGGCTGGCGCCGCGCTCGCCAACGACGGTGTTATAGCCGTCCGGCAGACTCAGGATGAATTCGTGCGCACCGGCCAGCTCCGCTGCCGCGAGCACGCGCTCCATGGGCATTCCGGGATCGGCCAGCGCGATATTGTCCCGGATCGACCGGTTGAAAAGGACATTCTCCTGCAGCACCGTTCCGATCTGGCGTCGGAGCCATGCCACGTCGGCCACCGAAAGGTCGATGCCATCGATCAGGATGCGGCCGCCTTCGGGGACATAGAGGCGCTGGATCAGTTTGGTCAGCGTCGATTTGCCGGAGCCTGACGGGCCGACAATGCCGACGACCTGCCCTGGCGATACTTTGAACGAAACATCCTGCAGTGCCAGCGGCCCGTCCAGGCGATACCGGAAATTCACGTGCTCGAATGCAACTTCACCCTTGATTGTCGGTAACGAAGCGCGAGCGGCGCTGAAAGCCGGCTCCGGCGTTGTGTTGAGGATATCGCCCAGGCGGGCAATCGAGACGCGGGCCTGATGGAAATCCTGCCAAAGCTGCGCCAGGCGAAGGACCGGCTGGGCGACTCGCCCCGCCAGCATGTTGAACGCAATGAGCTCACCGACTGTGAGTTGCCCATCGATGACCAGGCGGGCACCGAAATACAGCGTCAGCGCTGTGACAACCTTGCTGACGAACTGAACCGATTGACTGGCCCAATTACCCAGGAACAAGACATCGAAGCTCGCACGGACATATCCTGCGAGCTGTTCTTCCCAGCGACGCTGCATCTGCGGCTCAATGGCCATGGCCTTGAGCGTGTGGATGGCGCTGACGCTTTCGACCAGAAAGGCCTGGTTCTCGGCGCCGCGGTCGAATTTTTCTTCTAGCCGCCGCCGGAATAGCGGCGTCACGCCGGCAGAGATCGCGACATAGAACGGAAACGATCCGACCACGATCCAGGACAGAAGCGGCGAGTAGTAGAACATCACTGCCAGGAAGACGAAGGTGAATGCGAGATCGATCACCAGCGTCAAGGCAGAACTGGTCAGAAAATTCCGGATGTTCTCGAGCTCGCGAACGCGGGCGACGGAGTCACCGGCACGCCGCGCCTCGAAATAGGCGATCGGCAGGGTGACGAGATGCCGGAAAAGCCGCGCACCGAGCTCGACGTCAATACGATTGGTGGTGTGTGCGAAAACGTAAGTCCGCAATCCGGTAAGAACCGATTCGAAAATCGAGACGACCAACAGACCGAAGATCAGCACGTCCAGCGTCGTATAGCCGCGATGGGTCAAGACCTTGTCGGTCACAACCTGAAAGAACAGCGGCGTGACCAGCGCAAACACTTGGAGGAAAAACGAGGCGATCAACACCTCAGCTAGCAGCCGGCGGTATTTGTGCATCGCCTGCAGGAACCAGGTGACATCGAACCGGCGGGCCACGTCCGCCAACGACGCCCGCCGCGTCATCAGGATAATCCGGCCGGTCCAGCTGGATTCGAATTCCGGTCGTTTTAGAAGTTGCGGCCGGCCAGAGGATGGAACTTGCACCAGCAATTCGTCCGCTGACACCTTGCCGATGATGAAAAACCCACCGTCTTTCAACTCGGCAATGACGGGCATGGCGAACTTGGCCAATCGCGCCCAGTCCGACTTGATCGCCCGTGCCTTCAGGCGAAATTCCTTCGCGCAACGCAGCATTTCGGTCGTGCGAATTGCTGTACCTGGGAATTGATGCCGTATTTGCGCGGGGTCAGCAGCGATTTGATGAAACCTGAGCAAGAGGATCAGGCACTCCAGTCCAGGATCCTTGAGCTCACTGTTCATGGGCGTCGATGCCCGGAAAAATTTTCAGCGTCCGGTCTAAGTGACTTCGCCTGTTGGCTTCGAGACTTCGATATCGCCGAAAGCGGATACGGGCTTTCCGTCAACCTTCGCCTGGTGCGTGGGTCGACATATCCCTCATCTCGCCAGAAGCAATCGGACCATTTGCCTCGAACACGGCCCGCGTCCGCCCAACGATTGCCAAGGGAAAGAGAACTACCCACCTCTTCCTGCGACATCCGTAAAGCCGGCGGACGCTCATCACCCAAGAATGCACTTACAACACGAGCTGGATTAGATATTGCTCGATATCCAGTCGGCACCAAGAACGCCTCTGGAAGAACGCGACTTATGCCACGAACACTTTTCATCAGCGGAATGCCCCGTAACCGCCGTAAGTTGAATCACAACCTTCGTGTAACCGTAGCTAGCAACAAATAGAAACGCAATCAGAAATATCGCGACATATAAAATTCAATCTAAAAGAGAAAATCTCTAATGCAAGGAGAGCTTCGCATAAAATTCAACCGCTCCACGATCATGACCTTCGGTTGGACTGGGCATCGCGCCCCATTATGCAAGCCACGCTGTTACGCTATTGCGACATAGCGAAACCGTTGCGCGAGTCTTCCGCACTCCGCATTCGAAGGCTCCAGAGAACTTGCTTCGCGCCTACAATGAGCGTGAACTTCTTTCCGAGCGTCGCATGCAACACACCTTGTCTGCTCGAACGAGCGGAGAGCAATTGGTGGCGGCCAATTTCCCAGCGTCCTGAGCGAGCTCTAGGCGCGTTCGCAAGTGTGCAGCCGATCAGCATCATCCGTTTAAGCAAGAACGAATGCGCGCTGTTCAATGAACCTTGCTTTGCAAGTGAACTTGCAGCAGTTAGTGATTTAAACGCAGTAGAACGCGGGCCTGCCCGCTTGTTTTCTAATCCGTGCGCACCGAACTATGTTTGCGGCGAACGCTCCCTAACGCCTGAACAAATTCCACTACTGCACGGCGCACATTCACGTCTTCAATTTCAGAAAAGGCCTCGACCAACCTAAGGGCAAAAGGCTCGGTGATAAGGTTCCCGGGTGAACGTAGTTTTGGGCCGCGCGATCCGGCGGTCGCCACGCCTTCGAAGAAAGCCGTGATTGGGGATTGAAGCACGTTCGCAATCATGGTCAGCCGGCTCGCACCAACCCGATTTGTACCTTTTTCGTATTTTTGGACCTGCTGGAAACTCACGCCGATCTTATCCGCCAGTGCTTCCTGCGACATCCTCGCGTGGAGCCGGTGGACGCGGATATTGCGACCTACGATAATATCGACGGGGGTCGGCAAAGAGGTGACTTACGCTGAAATGCTATGCGAGCGTACCAAGTTCCCGATGACCGTACAAGTTACGAAAGCAGAGGTTTTGTAGGCTCGGGCTGGTCGTCCTCGTCCTTAAGATTGGCTATTGCCAGCTTGAGCAGTGAGGCACTGGTACGGCTGACAGCCTCGACGTCACAGATTGCATATTCCAGATAGGCGACAAGCGTCTCGACGTGATCGAACCTGTCTTGCGTATCGGGATAGACCGGTGGTGCGCGGCGCTTCATGTGACCGCGCTTTCCGGAATAGGCAACCGCGTTGCGGACGCGATAAGATGCTCCTCAATGTCGCCGCAATACATGTCCTCAACGAGATCCTGAAACGAGCGATACATCAGAGATCGTCGGACCTTCCGTGTCGCGGTGATCGGGTCTCCTTCCCGGCCGGGCTGCAATGCCCGTGGGATTAGCCTGAAATCCTTCACCTGTTGAACCCGGGCGAGCTGGGCATTGGCGATGCTGACCTGTTCGCGCATCAAGTCCTTGACGGCTGCGCTCTCGACCACCGGGCCCTCGATGCGATGCCCGCGCGCGTGGAGCCAGCTTTCGATGGCATCGAAGTCAGGTTCAAGCAACGCGGTGAGATATTTCCGGCCGTGACCGAAGACCACAGCTTCCGCCACGAACGAACTGCCACGCAGGGCGCTTTCGACAAACGACGGCGCGATCGTCTTCCCGCCGGAGGTGACAATGAAATCCCTCGCCCGGTCTACAAGCACGAGTTCGCCGTTTTCCCAACGGCCGACGTCGCCGGTACGCAACCAACCGTCCGCCGACAGAACCGACCGGGTTGCTTCATCATCGTTCCAGTATCCCTCGAACATGTCGGGTTGGCGCACCAGGATCTCGCCGTTCCCGTCCAACTTGATGTCGGTGCCCGCGGGTGCAATGCCGATGGTCCCGGGCTTTGGAAATCGACCTACCTGCGCGCTAATGACCGACCGTGCGGATTCGGTCGTCCCGTAGCCTTGTATGACGTTGACGCCCAAGCGATGCCAGAAGGTCATGGTTGCCGGAGAAATGGCCGCGCCTCCGCTGATGACGAGCTCAAGCCGGTCAAACCCGATGCGTTTCAGGAGAGGCTCTGAAATCAAGCGCGGCACAACGCGGTTCAAAATCGCGTTTGACGCGACTGCCCATCGTCTATTGGACGACTCAGCTGTGGTAAGCCCGAGTAACCATCTCGAGATCTTGCCGCGCGCATTCGCCTCGCCTATCACCTGCGTTGCGAATTTCTGAAGAATCCGGGGCACGAACAGCATGATCGTCGGCTTCGCATGCCTCAATAGCGCTGGAAGTGGGGCCGCCAAGCCGCCAATGACGGGCCTCAGCCCGGCAATGAGAGGAAGCGTGATCGCAAAATTGCGACCCAGCACGTGGCACGGCGGTAGATAGACCGCGGTGACATGCGGTTCCGATCGCAGCAAGCCAAAATGATCGACCATGGTCGATGCCGCAGCCAAGTGCTTACCGTGAGAGACAAGCGCTCCTTTCGGATCGCCGCCGGTGCCGGAGGTGAAGACAATAAAGGCTGGCATCTCCGGCTTAACCTGCAATACGTGTGACCAGAGCCAATCGAGATCACCGCCGTTTGGCGCGGCAAGCGCGGGAACAAGGTGTTCGAGGTCAGCTTCGGCGCCTCCTGCACTGATCAACAGGATTTTCAGCCCAGGGCTTTGGCGGGTAAAGTGCGCATGCGCGAGCTTCATCGCCTGTTCCGGCGAGCCGGCTAACGCCAGAATTGGATCGCAGCTCTTGAGCAACAGGCCAAGCTCGTACTTCGAGGACGTCGGGTAGATCCCACAAACAATTGCGCCCAACGCTTGCGCCGCCATATCGCAGATGAGCCATTCCTCGCAGAGATCCGCGAAAATGACGACGCGCTCTCCTGCACCGACGCCGTACTGTTCCATCGATCGCGCGGCCTGCGTGACCCGCGTCGCATAGTCCTGCCAGCTGCGGGCGACCAAATAACTTCCCTCCACCACGCTATAGGCGGTGTGCTGCGGGAAAAATTTGGCGTTGTCGCACAACAATTTGGGCGCAGTTGTTTTCCGCAAGCCCTCGCGGCCAAGGTACCGAGGATAGTTCATACGCTTCGCCTCCAGGAGGAGTCCCGGGACGAATTATTGGCAAGCACGCTTCCAGAAATTCCGCAGAAACGGCGCGTCGATGCCAGGGCATCAGCGTCGATTGGCACCTTTGCAGCGATCCACCAGCTACCCTCGATCATCTCGGGAAGGCCCAGCGGCATCAGCCGCCAGCCCATGTCCGTGATCCGGCCCAGAAACCAGCACTCGATCAGGAACGTGAAGGCGGAATATCCCTCATCCAGCAGATACTCGACCGTACCGCAGACGATCTGCGCCACCGTGCCGCCGTTACGCCAGGTTTCGCGCAAGGGAGCCGCCGCAAAGAACCGCGTCCATTCCGCAATGTCGGACGCCTGAGGAACGCCGCGGACATTTGCCGTATGCGGGAATATCTCGCTCAGCAAATGCGGCTTATCAGTCGGGACAAAGCGCGAGCCACCGACCACATGCCCGTCATTGATCGCCAGAAGATAACTGGCGTCATCGTTGTCGAACTGGTCGCGCTCGTACCGGTCGGGCGAGCGCAGATTCTCCCAATGGCGCTCATCCACATAGATATCGTGACGCATCCGAAAATGCTGGTCGAGTTCGGATGTGTACTGATGTCTGTTCTTGGAATTGACCAGGTGAATCATGCCGCGCCTCAAAATCGAGTTCCGCAAGGAGTGCTGGTTCGATTCCGGCCAGGGGCACCATTGCTTGCCCACCTCGGACAGTCCCGGACAACGTCAGGCTTTCGTTGTCCCGCGTCCCCAAAGACCCGCGGCAATGGTGGCGACCGGAATCCCGAGCGCCAGCCAGGACAGCCACCACCACAAGCCGCCGCCGCCAAGCAGCGCCGCGAGCAGCCCGAAGCAGATCAGCGCCGCCAGCAACAGCGGCCATCGCCAGATTTGGACCATGGGGCGGGAGCCGCTCATTCGGCCGGCGCCGTGACGATGCCGCCGCGCCCAACCGTCGGCTCCTGCCTCCGGCGGAACGGCGATGCCCGCCGCGACAGCCAGAGATACAGCCCGCTGCCGAGAACGACGATGGTGACGAGGTCGAGCAGCGCCCAGATGATCTTGAGCGGAAGTCCGCCGTAATCGCCGAAGTGCAGCGGCCGCGACACCTCGAGTGCGCGCAAATACCACGGCACGGTGACGCGCGCGCTCAGCGTGCCGTCGCGCGCGTTGACCAGCACCGGACTGAACAGGCGCGAGGTCAGCGTGTCATGTCCCTTGGTCCAGATCAGATAGTGATAGGGCGAACCGAACGGCGACCCCGGAAAGATGATGCTGGTCGCGACCATCTCCGGCGCCGCCGCTTTCGCCGTATCGAACGCCGCCTGCGGCGAACTCAATTCCGCGATCGAAGGCACCGGCGCGCCCTGCAGAGGCGCGAGCATGGCCTTGACGTCGGTGCGCTGCCACAGGCCGAACAACGGCGTCGACAGTTCGTTGATCACGCCGGTCAAACCGACGACCAGCATCCACGCCAGGATCACCACGCCGAGCAGGTTATGGAGGTCCAGCCACCGGGTGCGGCGCGCGCGATCGCTGCGAACCGTCGCGAAATCCAGCCGTCGCATGAAGGGGCCGTAGACGACCGCGCCGGAGACGATCGCAATCACGAACAGCAATCCCATCGCGCCGAGAAACAGTTCGCCGGGCAGATCGGCGAACAGATCGCGATGCAGACGCAACATGAACTCCAGAAAACCGATGCCGTCCCGATTGAACGGCTTGCTCGCCTTGAGCACCTGGCCGGTATGCGCATCGAACCGGATCCAGTGCGACGACTTTTTGTTCGCTGCCCAGGCCTGCCAGGACGGCGCCATGGTGACGACGATCTTCGGCTCGTCGTCGTCGACGAACACGAACAGCACGGCCTCGCCCGGGAACCTCGCACGGCTGGCGTCGACGGCCGTGTCGATGCTGACCGCCGGCGTGCCGGCGGGCACCGCGGCATATGGCAGCGCGTCGTCAAAAAAATCGCCGAGTTCGTCCTGGAAAATCAGCGGCAGGCCGGTCAGGCAGATAACCAGCAGGAACGCCGTGCAGATCAGGCTGCTCCACTTGTGCAGCCAGATCCATTTTTGAAAGCCGGATCGGGTCATCTGTTGTCCTTGCCCGAAATGTCAGGCCGCGGCCAGCCTCGGTGCGCCTACCAGGTATATCGAAGCGTCGCGACCACCTGACGGCGCAGGCCGTAATAGCAGCCGAAATCCTGACACATACCGACATAGGTCTTGTCGAACAGGTTGGTCGCATTGATCGAGGCCTTGAAACCCTCGAACCTCCTGCCGAGCGCGCGAAGGTCGTAATGGAGCGCGGCGTCGAACAGCGTCACCGACGGCACGTTGAACGGGGTCGTCGAATTCGGATAATCGTTCGAAGTCGTCCCCGCGGATTCGCCGATATAGCGGATGCCGCCCGCGAGCCCGAAGCCATCCAGCGGACCGCCGTGGAAGGTATAATCGGCCCAGGCCGATGCGGAGTGGGTCGGCATGCCGACCGGACGCTTGCCCAACTGCAGGGGGTTGTTCGACTTCGTGACGGTCTGATCGAGGTACGTGTAGGAAGCCAGCAGCGTCAGATCCCGCGTCACCTCGGTCTTCGCCTCCAGTTCGACGCCGCGCGAACGGATTTCCCCGGTCTGGACGCTCTTGCCGACATGCGTTGGATCGGGATCGGCGGTCAGCACGTTCTGCTGCGTCAGATCGAAGTAGGCGAACGTATAGAGCGACTTCGCATCGGGCTGATACTTGATGCCACCCTCGTATTGCTGGCCGCGGAAGCGCGGCCTGCACGCCGCGACGGTTCCGCACGATGCGCGGCCGTGTGTTGCGGAGCATCGACGGTGACGGCGGGAAGCGTCGATTGAGCCCGCGCCTGTTGAGTAACGGCTGACGACAGCACGAGATAGCTTGCCGCACCGAGACTGATGACGCGGACTGCATTCTTCTTGTTCAATACCATAACGGAAAATTGCCCTGTTCACTGCTCGTCGCCTGATGACGATCCCCAGGGCGCTTCTAGGGTCCGGACCCAATAGCGAGATTCCCACGGTGATGAGATTGTGATTCAGTGTCTCGGCGAGGAGGCGCTGAGATGTCTGATTTCTTTTGGTTTTCCGATGCGCAGTGGGCACGGATCG
>Ga0153956_1001554_pt1 | contig 19702 bp, 7 predicted proteins | sample TSFL040MetaG_FD_104704 | JGI IMG/M metagenome (GOLD analysis project Ga0153956, IMG submission 104704) | Attine ant fungus gardens microbial communities from Florida, USA - TSFL040 MetaG | ecosystem: Host-associated > Fungi > Mycelium > Unclassified | place: USA: Florida, Wekiwa Springs...
AAACGCTGCACCGAGGCGGTGTCCGGATACAGCGCGCTGGCCGGATTGAGGCGGAACACCAGCACGTTCCGCGCATCGAAGCCGAGATCGACGCGCGACAGCTTCCACAGCGAATGCGCGAGCAACGCGGACGAAGCCAGCAACAGCGTCGCCAGCGAAGCCTGCGCGACGACCAGCGCGCGGCCGAAGCGTTGCGAGGCCGCGCTTGCGCCGACGCGGCCGCCGCCGACGAGTTCGCCTGCGCCGGCTGCGCCGCGTCCGCGCCAGGCGCCGAACAGCGCGGCGAGCAGCGCGACCGCGAGGGCGGCGGCGAACGCGAAGGCGAACGCGCGCCATCCGAACAAGGCGGACTGCGGAGCGATCCACGCCTCGGGCAGCCACGCGCGTCCGAGCAGCAGCGCCGCGGCGGCCAGCAACAATCCGCCGCCGGCGCCGAACAGGCCGATCAACAAGCCTTCGCCGAGCGCCGGAACGGCCAGCCGCGTGGTCGAGGCCCCGAGCGCGGCGCGCACCGCGCTCGCATGGCTGCGCGCGACCGCGCGCAGCAGCATCAGGTTGGACAGGTTCACCGCGACCAGCAACAAAACGCACAGCGCGCAGGCGAAGAACAGCAGCAGTACCGGCTTTGCGGTCGCGCCGAGGTTTTGCGCGAGCGATGTCGCCTCGAATTGCGGATGCCAGCTGCGGTTCGCGAAGCCGAGCTCGTCCGCGTGCGCCTGCATGCGCCCGGCGAATGCTGTGCTGGCCGCGTCGAGCGAGGCAGCCGGCGCGAGCCGCGCGAACACCAGCAGATTCGTCGCGCTGTCGCGGCTGCCGGCGCCGAGCGCGAGCGGCAGCAGCACGTCCGGCGAGCCGTCGAGGCGGAACGTCGCCGGCAGCACGCCGACGACCGGCGTCGCGACGCCGTCGACCAGCACGTCGCGGCCGATCACGCTCGTGTCGCCGTTGAAATGCCGCTGCCAGAACGCATGCCCGAGGATCGCCGCGCGCGGGCCGTTCGGACGATCCTCCTCGGCGCTGAAGTTGCGGCCGAGCGCGGGCGCGACGCCGAGTGCCGGCAGCAGCCCGGCATCGACCGGCCAGGCGCTGACCAGGTCGGGTTCGCCGCCGCCGGCGACATTGATGTCCTTCGGCGCGAACTTCGCGCCGAGGCGCTCGACGCCGGGCAGCCCGGCCAGCAACTGGAACTGCTGCGGCGAGATCGTCGACCAAGGATGGCCGTCGTGCTTGCCGAGCACGACCAGTCGTCCCGGCTGCGGGAACGGCGGCGGCGCCAGCAGTACCGCGTCGACCAGCGCGAACACCGCGACGCAGGCACCGATGCCGAGCGCGAGCGTCGCGCCGGCCAGCGCGAGGAAGGCCGGGCGGCGCAGGCTGGCTCGCCAGGCTTGGCGGATTTCGTGGCCGAAGATCGCGGCTTTCATCGTGGTCGGTTTCCTGTCGCGTGGCGTAAGCGGAAAGGTCATTCGTTGCGCAGCGCGACGATCGGGTCGATGCGCGTCGCGCGCCGCGCCGGCAGCCAGCAGGCGAGCAGCGCGATCGCCGCGAGCGCGATCACGACCACCGCGAGGCTCGGCGGATCGACGCTGTCGACGCCGAACAACTGGCTGCGCAGCACGAAGCCGAGCGCGACCGCGCCGAGCACGCCGAGGCCGAGGCCGGCGCCGATCAGGCGCGCGCCGTCGCCGAGCACCTGGCGGCGGATGCGCGCGGCATTCGCGCCGATCGCCATGCGCACGCCGAATTCGGCGCTGCGTTGCGCGACCGCGAACGCGAGCACGCCGTAGATGCCGATCGCGGCGAGCAGCAGCGCGAGCGCGGCGAAACCGCCGATCAGCTGCATCGGTACGCGCCGGCCGGTCAGCGATTGCTGCAGGCGCGCGTCGAGCGTCATCACCTCGAACAGCGGCTGTTCCGGGTCGATCGCCAGCAGTGCGGCGCGTAGCGGCGCGGCGAGTGCCGCCGGTGCGCCCTGCGTGCGCAGGATCAGCGCGACGGTGCGCGTGGGTTCCTGGCCGTAGTCGAGGTAGTAGGTTTCTTGGCCGGCCGTTTCGCCGAGGTCGCTGTTCTTGACCGTGCCGACCACGCCGACGATCGTGTATTGCCGGTCGGTTACGCCGGGGCGGTTGAGATCGAGCACCTGGCCGATCGCGTCGCCGTTCGGGAAGCGCTTGCGCGCGAACAACTCGTCGATGACCGTGACCTGCTGCCGGCTGTTCCAGTCGGTCTCGACGAAGGTGCGTCCCTGCAATAGGGGAATGCCCATCGCCTTGAAGTAGTCGGCGTCGACCGTGCGCGCCATCGCATGCGGCGTGCCCATGTCCTGCGGCTGGCCGACGATCGCATAGGTCGATCCGCTCAGCGCGTCGGATGCGGACATCGGTCGCGTGTCCGTGAGTCCCGCGGCGGCGACGCCGGGCAGATTGCGTGCGGCTTCGAGGATGCGCGCCATCACTTGCGCGCGCGCCGGCGCATCCGGGTACTTGGCGTTCGACAGCGTGATGCTGGCGGTGAGCACGCCGCTGCTGTCGAAACCCGGGCTTTGTTCGAGCACGTTGGCGAAGCTGCGTATCAGCAATCCGGCACTGCCGAGCAGCGCGACCGCGAGGGCGAGCTGGGTCACCACCAGCGCATTGCGCAGGCGGCGTGCGCCGCGTCCTCCGCCGCCGAGCCGGCCGCTGTCGCGCAACACCTGTTGCGGCTGCGCGGACGCGGCGGAGAACGCCGGCAGCAGGCCGAACGCGAGTCCCGCGCCGATCGACAGCGCCAGCGTGAAGCCGAGCACGCGCAGGTCGAGGCCGAGCGCGACCCAGTCCGGGAGCAGGCCGGACATCGCGACGAGACGCTGGCCGGCGAAGGCGAGGCCGACGCCGACCGCGGCGCCGGCGAGCGCCAGCGCCAAAGCCTCGATCAACAACTGGCGCGCGATGCGCGTGCGACTCGCGCCGAGCGCCGTGCGCACCGAGAGTTCCTTCTGGCGCGCCGACAAGCGCGTCAACAGCAGGTTCGCGATATTCGCGCAGGCGATCAACAATACCAGCGCGACCGCGAGTTGCAGCAGCAACAACATCTGCCGATGCTCGCCCGCCAGCAACGTGCGGATCGGCCGCACGTCGACCGTGAAGCCGGCATCGCGCATGAAACGGCTGAAGGACGCGCCGTCCTTGCCGTCGGCGCCGATGCGATCGAAGTTGCGCTGGATGACCAGGTCGCTCTGCGCCTTCACGTCGGCCAGGGTCGCGCCGGGCGCCAGCCGCGCGACGCTTTTGGAGAATTCGGTACCGCGTTCGGCGTCGGATTGCTGCTCGGGAGTGAACGCGAACGGCACGTACAGCGCGGCGTCGCGGCTCGGGAACATGAAGCCTTCCGGCATCACGCCGATGACGCGGTAGTTCTCTCCGTTGAGGCGCAGGTCGCGTCCGATCGCGGACGGCGCGGCGGCGAACTGGTTGCGCCAGATCGCGTTGCCGAGCACGACGACCTTGTCGCGCCCGATCGTGGCTTCGTCGGCGGAGAAGGTGCGGCCGAGCATCGCGTTCACGCCGAGCGTGGAAAACAGCGACGGCGTGGCGCGGACGCCGGTCACGCGCTCGGGCGCGCCGTTCTCGGCGAGGTTGAAGCTCTGGTCGACGTACAGCGCGCTGTCGACCAGCGCCGGCACCTGCTCGCGGCGGTCGAGGTAGTCGGGGATCGACGCGCCCACCGCGCCGAGCCCCATCTTCGGATAAGTGTTCTCGATGTCGACCAGCGCGGCGTCGTCGCGATACGGCAGCGGCTTGAGATACATCCCGCTGATCAGGCTGAAGACCAGCGTGTTGGCGCCGATGCCGAGCGCCAGCGTGAGCACCGCGGCCGCGGCGAAGCCGGGCCGTGCGGCGAGCGAGCGCAATCCGTAGCGAAGATCCTGGCGCAGGGTATCGAACATGATCGTCTCCTGGAAATCAGCGTCGCGCGTGGTACGGCCGCCGGCGACGGCTTCGCGCGCATGTCCCGGCCCGGCGACGACGAGTGCATGCGCGCGTCATGGCCGGACTCATTCGTCGCGCAGCGCGATGGCCGGATCGATGCGCATCGCGCGTCGAGCCGGCAGCCAGCAGGCGAGCAGGGCCGCCGCGACGAGTACCGCCGCGACGCCCGCGAACACCGCCGGATCGGCGGCGTCGACGTCGTACAGCTCGGCGCGCAGCAAGTGCCCCGCGACGAAGGCGCCGGCCGCGCCGGCCGCGATGCCGGTCGCGCACAGGCGCAGGCCCGAGCCGAGCACGAGCGCCAGCACGTCGCGCGCCGACGCGCCGACCGCCATGCGCACGCCGAGCTCGGCGGTGCGCCGCGCGGTCAGGAACGCGATGACGCCGTACAGGCCGACCGCGGCGAGCAGCAACGCGAGGCCGGCGAACGCGCCGAGCATGAGCATCGGCGTGCGCCGCGCGTCGAGCGAATGCGCGATGCGCTCGTCGAGCGTCTGCACGTCGTAGAGCGGCAGTTCGGCATCGACGGCGAGCGCCGCTGCGCGCAACTGCGGCACGAGCGCCGCAGTCGGCAGCGACGACCGCACGACGAGTTCGCCGAAGCGCGCGGGCACTTGCGTGTACGGCCAGTACATGGCATCGAGGCTCGGCTTGTTCGCGAGGTCGTTTTGATGCACGGACGGCACGACGCCGACGACGGTCTTCCACGGACTTTTGTCGTCGTCGCGCATGCGGCGGCCGAGCGCGCTCTGTCCGGGCCACAAATGCCGGGCCAGCTTTTCGTCGACGATGACGGCGGGCGTGGACGTCGCCGTGTCGCGCGCATCGAACGCGCGGCCTTCGATCAGGCGGATGCCGAGCGTGTCGAAATAGCCGGCGTCGACGCTCTGGCGCTCGGCCAGCAAGGATTGCGCATCCGCGCCCGCGTAACCCTCGGCTTCGAACGTGCTCGTGCCGAGGTGGTCGTCGAACGGCAGGCTCGAGGTGAACGCGACCTGCGCGACGCCGGCGAGCGAGCGCGCACCGTCGAGCAACCGCGTGACGTAGTTCGCCGCGGCGGCATCGTCGCCATAGCGCGACTTGGGCAGGCTGATGCGCATCGTCAGCAAGCCGGCGCTGGCGAAGCCGGGATCGGTGCGTTGCAGGCGCATGAAGCTTTTCAGCAGCAGGCCGGCGCTGGCCAGCAGCACCAGCGTCAACGCGAATTGCGCGACGACGAGGGCGCTGCGCGCGCGCCGCGCGGCCGGCGTCGCCGTGGCGCGGCTGGCCGAACGCAGCGCATCGGCGCCGTCGGCGCGGCCGAGCGACAGCCACGCGACGGCGCCGAGCGTGATCGCGAATGCGGCCATCAGAACGAGCGCGAACGCGCAGGTCGCAATGCCGATGCGCGGCGAAATGCCGGACCAGCTCCATGCGGCCGTGAGGCCCAATCGGTCCAGCAGCGGCAGGATCGCCGTGGCGACGACCACGCCGCCCGCGCCGCCCGCGAGCATGAGCAACGTCACTTCGCCCGCGACTTGTCGACCGATGCGCAGGCGGCCCGCGCCGAGCGCGGCGCGCAGCGCGAATTCGCGGCGGCGCTCGCCCAGGCGCGCGAGCAGCAGGTTGGCCACGTTGAACAGCGTGATCAGCAGCACGAGGATCGCCGTGCCCTGCAACAGCCACAGCGTCGGTTTCAGGTCGCCGAACCAGGTTTCCGCGAGCGGCCTGGCATGCATCGCAAAACCGCCGTGCATGTAGTCGTCGCGCAGTTCCGTCGACCGCGCCGCGTTGCGCGCGACGATCGTGCGGAGTTCGGTTTCCAGCGTCGAGATGCCCGCGCCGCGTTCGAGCAGGCCGATGCCGTCGATGTCGGAATACCCGCGCTCGCCGTCCTCGCGCTGTTCGGGGCGAATCGTGTACGGCATCCACAGCTCGACCTCGCTGCTCGGAAAGAAAAATCCGGCCGGCATCACGCCGACGACGCGCCAGCTTTCGCCGTCGAGGCGCAGGTCGCGGCCGACGATGGCCGGATCGCCACCGAACCGTTGCATCCAGGCGTGATGGCTGAGCACGACGACGCGATCGCGTCCGGCCACGGCTTCGTCCTCGCCGAACGCGCGGCCGAGCAGCGATTGCGCGCCGAGGGTCGGAAACAGCGACGGCGTCGCGCGCACCGCGATCAGTCGCTCGGGTACGCCGGTGCCTTGCAGGTTGACGGCGGCGTACTGGAAGACCGCGGCGTTTTCGAGCGACTGCGCCTGCGCGCGCTGGTCGAGGTAGTCGGGCACCGTCGTGCCGGACGCGCGATCGCGTTTCGTCTCCACGTTGTAGATCGAAACGAGACGATCCGCATTCGCGTACGGCAATGGTTGCAGCAGCAGCGCGTCGACGATCGAGAAAATCGCCGCGTTGACGCCGATGCCGAGCGCAAGCGTGGCGCCCGCGACGACCAGGAAGCCGGGACGTCGCAGCAAGCCGCGTGCGCTGCGCAGGAGTTCGCTGATCCACTGGTTCATGGCGTCTTTCCTCAGCCCAGCGCTTCGCGCGGCGCGACCTTGCACGCGCGCCGCGCCGGCGCGAGGCAGGCGAAGGCGACGGTGACGAGCAGGAGTGCGGCGACGGCGGCGAGCGTCAGCGGATCGTTCGCGCCGACGCCGTAGAGCTGGCTGCCGAGCACGCGCGTGCCGGCGAGCGCGAGCGCGAGCCCGGCGACGATGCCGGCGCCGCCGATGGCGAGCCCGGCGCCGAGCACGAGGCGGGCGATGCGTTCGCGCGTCGCGCCGAGCGCCTGGCGCAGCGCGAATTCGTGCTCGCGCTGGCCGACCGCGAACGCCATCAGGCCGTACAGGCCGCCGACCGCGAGGGCGAACGCGACCGCGGCGAATGCGCCGAGAAGGACCAGGCTGAAGCGGCGGTCGGCCAGCGCCGTGGCGCGCAGTTCGGCCAGCGGCGCGAGCGAATGCGGAATGTCGGCGGCGTCCTTGTCGACGACTTGGCGGATCGCGGGCGCGAGCGTGCCGAGCGGCAGGGTCGAACGCACGACGAGGTTGAACTCGTACGCGGTCAGCGGGCGTTGCGCGAGGTTCACGTAGACGGCACCCGACGGCGCCTGGTCGAGGCCGCGCTCGCGCACGTCGCCGACGACGCCGACGACGGTCAGCACGCGCATGTCGCCGTCCATGTTGCCGTACTGGATGCGCTTGCCGATCGGGTCGTCGTTGCCCCACGTGGCGTGCGCCGCGGCGGCGCTGATCACGGCGACTTGTTCGCCGTCGATGCGGTCGCGCGCGTCGAACGCGCGGCCGGACAGCAGCTTGATGCCGGTCGCCTTGAAGTAGTCGTCGCTGGCGACGCGGAATTCCGCATAGCCGATCGGCTTGGGCGAGTTGGAGAGATCGGTGATGGCGCCGTCCCAGAACGCGCCGTTGGCGCCGTCGTCGCCGAGCGGCAACGCATTGACGCCACCGACCGCATCGACGCCTGGCAGCGCGCGCAGGTCGTCGATCAGCGCCTGGTAGCGCCGCGCGGTGTCGGCGGCGACCGCCGCGTCGCGCGAGAACGGCCGCGACAGTTGCACGCTCATCGCGCTGCCGGCGTCGAAGCCCGGGTCGATCGCGAGCAGGGCGAGGAAGCTGCGGCCGAGCAGCCCGGCGCCGACGAGCAGCGCGGTCGTCAGCGCGGTCTGGCCGACCAGCAACGACGCGCGCAGGCGCAGGTGCGTGCGGCTCGCCGACTGGCCGCGGCCGCTCTCGCGCAGTTCGGTCATCGTCGAGCGGCGGCGCTGGCCGAGCAGCACGGCGGTGGTGGTGGCCAGCGCCACCACGAAGGCGGCGGCGACGGCGATCGCGATCGTGCCGGCGCCGATGCCGACCTCGGCCGCGCGCGGCAGGTGCGCGCCGCCGCCGTGGGCGAGCAGGCGGATCGCGACCCAGGCGATCGCGATCGCGATCGCGCAGGCCAGCGCGGCGATCAGGGCGCCTTCGGCGAAGGTCTGCCGCGCGAGGCGCATGCGGCTTGCGCCGAGCGCGGCGCGCACGGCGAGTTCGCGCGAACGCGCGCCGTTCAGGGCGAGCAGCAGGTTGGTCGCGTTCGTCACCGCGATCAGCAGCAGGAACAGCGTGCCGGCGGCGAGCAGCAGCAGCGCGCTGCGCACGGGCGCGGCAATCGCCTCCGCGAGCGGCGTCACGCTGAAGCCGCGCAGGTCGACCTTCTCGCCGTACTCGCCGACCAGGCGCGTCGCGAGCGCGCCGGCGGCCAGCTGCGCCTGCGCGAGCGTCGCGTCGTCGCGCAATCGCGCGATCGCCGACCAGTTGTGCGCGGTGCGCGAGTTGCCGGGATCTCCGAGCGTATCGCCGGGCGTCCACGCCGCCGTGCCTGCCGGGAAGTCGAAGCCGGCAGGCATCACGCCGATGATCGTCGCCGCCTCGCCGGCGACGTCGAGCGGCTGGCCGACGACGTCTGCGCGACCGTGCAGCAGGCTTTGCCACAACGCGTGCGAGATGACGACGACGTGCTCGCGTTCGCGCGCGTCGAAGGTGCGGCCGAGTTCCGGCGCGGTCGCCAATGCGCGGAAGAAATCGCCGCCGGCCCAGGTCGCCGAGGCGCGGCGCACGGTGCCCCCGTGCGCGACCGGGCCGTCGCCGCTGGCGTAGAACGCGGTCGCCGCGAACGCGTCGCCGGCGGCGAGGTCGGCGTAGTTCGGCCAGGCCAGCGCCATCGAGTGGCCGTCGGCGGCCAGTTCGCGCATCTGCACGAGGCGGTCGGCGCGCGGATAGGGCAGGTCGCGCAGCAGCACCGCGTCGACGATCGCGTAGATCGCCAGCGCGGCGCCGAGGCCGAGCGCCAGCGTCGCCACCGCGAACGCCGCGGTACCGAGATGCGCGCGCAGGCTGCGCGCGGCGAACTTGATGTCCTGCAGGATGCTCATCGGTCGTGCTCCCCGGGCGGACGTCGTGCGACGCGCGGCCGGCATGTTGGTGGATTCATTCATCGCGCAGCGCGACCATCGGGTCGACGCGCAGCGCGCGTCGTGCCGGCACGAGCGCGGCGGACAGCGCGGCCAGGGTCATCACCAGCATGGCGACGGCCACCACCGACGGGTCGATCGCGGCGATGCTCGGCAGCGAGCTCGTCAGCAGCCGCACGAATGGAACGCCGATGGCGAGCCCAAGGCCGAGGCCGAGCCCGATCTGCCAGCCGGTACGGCCGAACACGTTGCGCAGCACCTGGCCGTCGGGCGCGCCGAGCGCGCGGCGGACGCCGATCTCGCGCGTGCGCTGGCCGACGCTGAAGGCGACCACGCCGTACAGGCCGGCGGCCGCGAGCGCCAGCGCGATGACGCCGAAGATGCCGAACAGCTGCGCGACGATGCGTTCGCCGTAGGTGACGTCGCGCACCACCGCCGCGTAGTCGCGCACCCAGTACAGCGGCGTGTCGGCATCGATCTCGCGCATGAGCTCGTTCAGGCGTGGCGCGAACGCGGCCGGATCGCCGTGCGTGCGGACCGCGACGTTGACGAAGCGCGCCGGGTCCTGGCGCAGCGAGGTCAGCAGCGTCGGTTGCACCGGCGCGCCGGGATTGCTCAGCGTGAGCGGAGTGATGACGCCGACCACCGTCACGGTCGGGCCATTCCCGCGCGGATCGGTGCGGAAGCGGCGGCCGATCACGTCGCCATCGCCCGCGTAGCGGTCCGCGAAGGTGCGATCGACCACGGCGACGCGCTCGCCGTCGGCCTTGTCGCGATCGTCGAAGAACCGCCCGCGCAGCAATTGGACGCCGTAGGCCGGCAGGAAATGATCGTCGACGGCGCCCTGGCGCACCTGCGGCAGCGGACCACCGTCGAACGGCGTGCCTTCGGGAAGCACGTCGAGATTGCTGCTGAAGCGCAGCGGCAGGACCGTCGTCACGCTCGCGTCGACGACCTCGGCGTCCGCACGCAGCCGATCGGCCAGGCGCTCGTACAGCCGCACCTGGCTGGCGTCGGTCGGGTAGGCGCTGGTGAACAGGCCGAGCCGCGCGGTCAGCAGGTGCGTCGTGTCGATTCCGGGCTGGATGCGATCGAGTGCGGCGATGCCTCGCACCAGCGTGCCGACGCTGATCAGCAGCGCGCACGAGAGCACGATCTCGCCGACGACGAGCGCGCGGCTGATGCGCGCGAACGAGCCGCCGGTCGCGCCGCGCGCGCCGTCGCGCAAGTTGCCGGACAACGCTTCGCCGCCGGCTCGCCAGGCAGGCAGCAGACCGGTGGCGAGCGCGCTCAGCAGCGCGATGCCGGCCACTTGCGCGATCAGGCCCGCGTCGAGGTCGAAGCGCAGCCACGAGGGCGGTCCGCTGGTCGCGGCGTGGAACACCTCGCGCTGCCAGGCGATGCCGATCTTCGCGAGCAGCAGCGCCAGGCCGGTCGCGATCAGGGTCAGCAGCAGGCTTTGCGCCAGCAGGTGCACCATGAGGCGCGCGCGGCTGGCGCCCAGCGCGACGCGGACGGCGAGTTCCTGGCCGCGCCCGAGCGTGCGTGCCAGCAGCAGGTTCGCCGCGTTCGCGCAGGCGACCAGCAGCACGAGCACGACGGCGGCGAGCAGGATGTCGAGCACCGCGCGCGTGGTGCGGTTCACGGTGAGGTGGGCCAGCGGCTCGACCGCGGTGCGCAGGCCGCGGAAACGGTCCGGCTCGGCCTTGGCGGCATCCGCGAACCAACCGTCGAGCGCGGCCTTGACCGCGGCGTCGTCGGCATCCGCATGGCGCCGGATCACGATCGTGTAGCTGCCATCGTCCGCGGCGGGGGTGTTCTCGCCGAGGCGCGCCGGTATCCACGCGACTTCCTTGTATGGATAGCTGAACGCCTTCGGCATCACGCCGACGACGGTGGCGGGCCGGGTGTTGACGCGCACGGCACGGCCGACGATCGCCGGATCGCCGCCGTAGCGCTGCTGCCACAGATCCCAGGAAAGCACGATCACGGCCGGCGCGTCCGCGCGCTCGTCTTCCGCCGTGAAGTCGCGTCCGAGCACCGGCGCGACGCCGAGCACGCGCCACAGGTTCGCGCTGACGGACGCGCCGTTGAAGCGTTCCGGCCGATCGAGATCGCTCAGGTTGACGGTGGCCTGCTGGAAGCCCGCGGCCTCGGCGCTGCCTTCGACCTGGCGGCGCAGGCGGACGAGATCGCGCCCGGGGATCTCGTCGATGCTGCCGCTGCCGTGGTTGTCGGCGATGCCCGCGTGCAGCAACCGGTCGGGCGCGGGAAACGGCAGCGGGCGCAACACGAAGCCGTTCACCATCGCCAGCATGAAGATCACGCAGGCGAGCCCCGCCGCGAGCACGCCGACGATCAGCGCCGAGAATGCCGGTTGCGCCGCGATGCTGCGCGCGGCGTTCCTGAGTTCGTGCAGCAATACGATCATCGCGACTTCTCCCGTACGGTGCCGTGGATGCGCGGCCGGGTCGGTCGCGTCGCCGAATCATTCATTTCGCAAGGCCTCCATCGGCGGCATGCGCGCGGCATGCAGGGTCGGCATCGCGCACGCGCCGAGCGCGACCAGGGCGAGCAGGGTCGCGACGCCGCCGAGCACGAGCGGGTCGGCGGCGCCGACGCCGTACAACTGCGATGCGATGACCTGGCCGAGCGCGAGCGCGCCGAGGATGCCGGCGACGACGCCGGGCACGATCATGCGCAGGCCGGCGCCGAGCATCAGGCGATGGATGTCGGCGCTGCTCGCTCCCATCGCCTGGCGCAGGCCGATCTCGCGGCGGCGCTGGCCGACCGAGTACGCGATCACGCCGTACAGGCCGATCGCGGCGAGCAGCACGGCGACCAGCGCGAACGCGCTCATCAGGATCATGTTGAACTCGCGCATGCGCGTGGTCGCGCCGGTGACCTCGTCCATCGTGCGGATCGAATACAGCGGCACGTCGGGCGCGATTTCGCGCATCGCGCGGCGCAGCGACTCGGCATGGGCGAGCGCGTCGCCCTGCACCTTGAGCGCCAGCACGAGATCGCCGGCTGCGGCCTTGCCGACCGGGAAATAGACCTCGGTGTTCGGCGGCCGGTCGAGTCCGGCCTGGCGCACGTTGGCGACCACGCCGACGATGCGCTTGGGTTCGTCGCCGAAGATCCTGATGGTCTGGCTGAGCGGATCGACGCCGGCCAGGTAGCGGTCGGCGAAGGCCTGGTTGACCAGTACCTCGGTCGGGTACAGCGAGCCGGCGCCGTCGGTCGCGACGAACGCGCGGCCGGCCCGGACCGGAATGCCGAAGGTGCGGAAATAGTCGGTGCTGACGAAGCGCCATTCGGCCGAGGCCTTGTCGCCGACGTTGCGGCCGGGGATCGAGAAGACGCTGTTCCAGCCCCAGTCGCCGGAAGCCGGCAGGCGATTGGCCAACGCGACCGATTCGACGCCGGGGAGAGTGCGCAGGCGCTGCTCGATCGCGTCGAGGCGTGGCGCGAGCTGGCCGATCGTGCGCGCGGCCCAGTCGTCGAGCACGTCGCCGGGCTGCTGCGCCGGCAGCGAGATCGAGAACGACGCGGTCAGCACCTGCGGCGAGCCGATGCCGGAATCCACCTTGCCGAGCTGCCGCAGGCTGTCGATCAGCAGCGATGCGCCGGCGAGCAGGGTCAGCGCCAATGCGATCTCCGCGGAAACGAGCGCGGCGCGGGCGCGCACCTGCGCACGCGAGCCGGTCTGGCTGCGCGAGGCGCCCTGCAGCGCGCGCAGCGGGTCCGATTGCGCGGCGCGCCAGGCCGGCAGCAGGCCGAACAGCAGCAGCGTCGCCAGCGCGACGAAGGTCGTCGTCGCGATCACGCGCAGGTCGATCGCCGGTGCGTTGTACGCCGGCAACAGGTCCGGCGCGAGCGCGGTCAATGCGACGATCGCCGGCCTGGCGAGGGCGAGCCCGGCCACGGCGCCGGCTGTCGCGATCAGCAGGGATTCGGCCAATACCTGCCGCACGAGCCGCGACTGCCCGGCGCCGAGCGCGCTGCGCAGCGCGAGTTCCTGTTCGCGTGCCTGGCCGCGCGCGAGCATCAGGTTGGCGAGGTTCGCGCAGGCGATCAGCAGCACCAGCGCCGCGGCGAGCAGCAACATCCGCAGCGGCTGGCGCACGTCGCTGCTGAGCAGGTCGCGCAACGGCGTGACGCCGGCGCTCATGCCGCGGTGATCGTCCGGGAACGTGCGCGCCTGCCAGTCCGTGATGGCGAGCATCGCCGCCGTCGCCTGCGCCAGCGAAACGCCGTCGCGCACGAGCGCCACGGTGCGCAGGTAGTTCATGCCGCGCGTGCGCGTGGTGTTGCCGGGCAGGAAGGTCGGAATCCACACCTGCGCGTCGGCGGGATAGCGGAACGTCGGCGCGGCGACGCCGACGACGCGGAACGCCTCGCCGTCGAGTTCGATGTCGCGGCCGATCACGCCGGCATCGCCGCCGAACTGCGTGCGCCACAACGCGTCGCCGAGCACGACCACGCGCTCGTTCCGTTTCTCCTCGAGATCGCCGAACGCGCGGCCGAGCGCGATCGGCTGGCCGAACACGCGCCAGAATCCGGGCGTGGCCTTGTAGACCGTCAGGCGCTGCGCTTCGCCGGCGTTGGTGAGGTTGCGCGTCTCGACGACGAACGCGCCCATCGCGTCGAAGGCGTCATGGCTGCGGTCGCGCCATTCCTCGAACGCCTGCGCCGAGATCGTGCTCAAGGTCGCCGGCGGCTGCTCGCGCGTGATGCGCACGATGCGATCGGCGTTCGCGTACGGCAGCGGTTTCAGCAGCACCGCGTCGTAGACCGTGAAGATCGCCGCGACCGCGCCGATGCCGAGCGTCAGCGTCAGCACTGCGGTCAGCAGGAACGTCGGGCGCGCGAGCAGCGCGCGCGCGGCGTGGCGAAGATCGCTGGGAAACGCGTTCATGGCAGGCGCATCTCCGGAGCGGAATGCGAGGTCGACTCACTCATTGCGCAGCGCCTCCATCGGCGCGACGCGCAGCGCGCGCCAGGACGGGATCAGGCAGGCGGCGAGGGCGACGCTGCCAAGCACCAGCACGACGCCGGCGAGCACGAAGGGATCGGCGCCGCTGACACCGTAGAGCTGGCTGCCGATCAGTTGGCCGATCGCGAGTGCGCCGACGAGGCCGGCGACGAGGCCGGGCACGATCATCGCGAGGCCGTTCTTCAGCATCATCGCGTGGATGTGCGCGCGCGTCGCGCCGAACGACTGCCGCACGCCGATCTCGCGGCGGCGTTGCGTGGCGATCCAGGCGATCACGCCGTACAGGCCGATGCCGGCGAGCGCCAGCGCGGTCGCGGCGAATGCGCTCATCAAGGTCATGTTGAAGCGACGCAGGCGCGTCGTCTCGCTGGTGACCTCGTCCATCGTGCGCAGTGCATACAGCGGCACGTCGGGAAAACCCTCCTGCATGGCACGACGCAAGGTCGGCGCCAGTCCGAGCGCATCGCCGTCGGTCTTCAGTGCCAGTGCGAGATCGCCGGTGGGTACGGTGCGTGCGGGGAACCACACTTCGGCATCGGCGTCGTGGTCGAGGCCGAACTGGCGCACGTTGCCGATGACGCCGACGATGGTCTTGGGCGAGTCGTCATAGATCGTCACCTGCTTGCCGAGTGCATCGGCACCGCCGAGATAGCGGTCGACGAAGGTCTGGTTGACGATGACCTCGGTCGGCAGCACTGCGCGCGTGCCGTCGGCGGCATCGAACGGGCGGCCGGCCTTCAGCGCGATGCCGAACGTGCGGAACGTGTCGGGGCTGGCGAAGCGGAACTCGGCCTGCGCGTCTTCGGGCACCTCGCGGCCAGCGATCGTGAAGCCGCCGTTCCAGCCGCCGTCGCCGGAGGCGGGCAGGGCATTGGTGATCGCGATCGAGGTCACGCCCGGCAACGCCTGCAGGCGCGCCTGCACGGCGTCGAGTTGTGGTTCGAGTACGGCCTTGACGCGCGCGTACCACGTGGGGAAATCTTCGCCCGGCTTCATCGCCGGTACTGATAGGGAAAACTTCGCGGCGAGCACGTGCTCGGAATCGCGCAGTCCGGAATCGACCTGCGACAACTGGCGCAGGCTGTCGATCAGCAGGCCCGCGCCGGCGAGCAGGGTCATCGCCAGCGCAATCTCCGCCGCGACCAGCACGCTGCGCGCGCGCGCCTGGGCGCGGTTTCCGACTTGTCCGCGCGCGCCACTGCGCAAGGCCAGCGCGGGATCGGCATGACCGGCGCGCCAGGCCGGCGCGAGGCCGAACAGCAGCAAGGTCAGCAGCGCGACCAGCGTGGTGGCGAGCACCACGCGCACGTCGATGGAAGGCATGTTGTAGGTTGGCAGCAGATCCGGTGCGAGATGCAGCAAGGTCGGCACCGCGATCCGTGCGAACAGCAATGCAGCGATGGCGCCAGCGCCGGCCAGCAGCATGGCCTCGGCCAGCACGCCGCGCATGAGCTGCGCGTGTCCGGCACCGAGTGCGCTGCGCACGGCGAGTTCCGACGCGCGCGTCTGGCCACGCGTGAGCATCAGGCTGGCGAGATTGGCGCAGGCGATCAGCAGCACCAGCAGCGCGGCGCCGAGCAGTACCGACAACGAACCGCGCAGGCGACTGCCGACGAGTTCGTCAAGGCGCACGACCTGCGCGCTCAGCCTGCCGTTCTCGTTCGGGAAATTCTCCGCCTGCCAGTCGGTGATGCCGCGCATGACCTCGCGTGCCTGTGCCGGCGTGACGCCGGCGGCGAGGCGTGCGACCGGCGCGAGCGAGTTGCTGCCGCGGCCGGCCTTGCTCGCCGGCAGGAAGGTCGGTGTCCACAGCTGCGCGTCGGACGGATAGCGGAACGCCGATGCGGCGACGCCAATCACGCGCCAGTGTTCACCATTGAGTTCGACGTCGCGCCCGACGATCGAGGGATCGGCTGCGAAACGGTTGCGCCAGAGCGCATCGCCGAGCACGACGACGCGCTCGTTCCCATTCTCCTCCGCATCGCCGAATGCGCGACCAAGCGCGATCGGCTGGTTGAACACGCTCCAGAATCCCGGCGTGACCGTGTAGCCGGTCAGGCGTTCGGCGCTGCCGGCGCCGGTCAGGTTCACGGTCTGCTCGACGAACGCGCCGATCGCGTCGAACGCAGCGCCGCTGCGTGCGGTCCATTCGCGCAACATCGGCGGCGAGATCGGGCCGTTCTTCACCGGCGCCTGCTCGCGCATCACGCGCACGATGCGTGCGGAGTCGGCAAACGGAAGCGGCTTCAGCAACACCGCGTCGTAGACGGTGAAGATCGCCGCGACTCCGCCGATGCCGAGCATCAAGGTCAACACGGCGGTCAGCACGAAGCCGGGGCGCGCGCGCAGTGCGCGCAAGGCGTGGCGGAAGTCGTCTGGCAAGCCGTTCATCGATGGCATCCGGGAATTGTTCGAAAGGAAAAATGTGGATCGTGTGGCGGCTGGCGCGATTCGGAAGTCATCGGAGTGCTGCGACCGGCTCGGTTCGAGCCGCGCGCAGGGCAGGGATCAGCGAAGCGAGCAGCGCGACCACGGCGACGATGGCCGCGTTCAGCGCGAACACGCCTGGATCGAATGCGCTGACACCGAACAGCAGGCTCTGCATTGAGCGCGCTACGAGCAGGGACAGGACCAGGCCGATGCCGACGCCGATCGCGGTGATGCGCAGGCCTTCGCCGACGATCAGGCGGACGACGTTGTCGCGATGGCTGCCGAGCGCCATGCGGATCGCGATCTCTCGCGTGCGCTGGCCGACCGAATAGGCGATCACGCCGTAGATGCCGAGTCCTGCAAGCAGCATGGCCAGCGACGAGAAGCCGCCGAGGATCGAAGTGGTCAAGCGGCGCGGCGCCCGCGTGCGGTCGACGACCTGTTCGAGCGTCGCGTAGTCCTCGGTGGCGAGCTGCGGATCGGCCTCGCGCAGCGCCGCGCGGATGGCCGGGACGAGCGCGTCGGTCGGCTGGTTCGAATGCACGACGAGTTGGAGCGAACCCCAGTCGCTGTTCTGGCGCAGGTCGAAATACATTTCCGGATAGGCCGGCTGCTCGATCCCGCGCGGAATGTCGCCGATGACGCCGACCACGGTGCCGTAGCTGCTGCCGTCGCTCCCGCTCATCAGGCGCTGGCCGAGCGGATCGCGACCGGGCCATAGCATCCGCGCCAGCGTCTCGTTGACGATGACGACGTGCGCCGCGTCGCTGCCGTCGCGCGCGTCGAAGTAGCGTCCCGCGCGCAATGGCACGTGCATCGCCTGCAGGTAGCCGTGGTCGATCAGGCGCGGCGATGCGCCCGGACTCTGGTCCGGTGCGTAGATTTCGCCTTCGGCACCGGCGTACCAGTTGCGGTTGCGACCGAGCGGCAGCGCGTCGGCGAGGCCCGCGGCGGTCACGCCGGGGACCGCAAGCGCGCGCTGCACGAGCTGCCCGTAGTACGCGGCGCGTTCGTCGGGCTTGGTGAAGTCGCGCGCGGAATTGATCCGCCAGGCGACCACATCGTCCGTTTCGAAACCGAGCTTCACATCAAGGACCTGGACGAAGCTGCGGATCAGCAACCCGGCGCCGACCAGCAGCATGCAGGCAATCGATATCTGCACGATCACCAGTCCCTTGCGCATGCCGGCGGCTTCACGGCTGGAGTTGCCGCTGCTGCCGACTTCGCTCAGCGCGTCGCGCGTGTCGGCGCGCCACAACTGCAGTGCCGGCAGCGTGCCGCAGGCGATGCCGGCGGCGAGCGCGGTGAAGACGGCGAAGACTGCGACCGTGTAGTCCAGCGTGACCGACTGCAGCAGCGGAATGTCGAAGCCCTGCAGGCGCGGCAGCAAGGCGAGCGCCAACTGCGCCAGTGCCACGCCGAGTCCGCCGCCGACGACGGCAAGCACGAAACTTTCGGTCAGGATCGGGCGCACCAGCGACCAGCGGCCGGCGCCGAGCGCGGTGCGCAACGCCGTTTCCTTGCGCCGCGCCTGCGCTCGCGTCAGCAGCAGGTTCGACAGGTTCAGGCAGGCGATCAGCAGCACGCACAGCACGGCGCCGAAGAGGATCAGGAACGCAGTGCGGAACGGTCCGCGCACGTGTTGCTCGATCGTGCCCATGGTCGCGCCGGGATGGCCGTATTCGGGATGTTGCGCGGCGATGCGCGTATTGATCGCTTCCAGTTCGGCGCGCGCACCATCGATCGTGGCGCCGCGATTCAGCCGACCGACAACGAACAGCAGGTTGCCCCAGGCCTGCGTGCGCTGGTCCAGCGGCAGCGGTGTGAGCAGGTCGATGCCGGCGCCGGGTGCGAACACCGAGTCGAAATCGAACGAGGCCGGCAGCACGCCAACGACCAGCACCGGCTCGTTATTGATCGTGATCTTGCTGCCGACGACGTCGGCGCGGCCGCCGAAGCGCTGCTGCCAGAAGCGGTATCCGAGCACCGCGGTCGGCGCCTGCCACGCCGAAGCCTCTTCATCCGGCTGGAAGTTGCGGCCGAGTTGCGGATGCACGCCGAGCACGTCGAGCAGGTTCTGCGTGACCTGCATCGCACGCACGCGATGCGGGCCGTCGGCGCCGGCCAGGGTGTACTGCGAGTAGTCGAAGAACGCGTTGTAGCCGGCGAGCGATTCGAACGATTTCGATTCGCGGCGCCATTCGAGCAAGGTATCCACGCGCGTCGTGCGGTCGGACATGCCGCTGCCGGCACCGTTCTCGATCCAGGCCAGGCGTGCGGGTTCCCGGAACGGCAGCGGTTTCAGCAGTACCGCGTCGACGATGCCGAACATCGTCGCGCAGGCACCGATGCCGAGCGCAAGCGTGAGGATGGCGACGAGGAAGAAGCCGGGCTCCTTGAGCAGGCGCCGGATCGCGAAGCGGAAGTCGTTCATGGCATGGCTCTCGTCATTTGTAGCGCAGTGCTTCGACCGGCTGGATGCGCGCGGCGCGGCGCGCCGGCAGCCAGGAAGCCAGCAGGGCGGTGGCGGCGAGCACAGCGGCGGCGAAAGCGAACGCGGACACGGTGCCGAGGTCGAACCCGAACAGCAGCTCCTGCACGAGCACGGCGCCACCGGCTGCGAACAATGCCCCCAGAGCGAGGCCGATTGCAGACAGGCGCGCTCCGCGCCGCAGGACCTCGCGCAGGATGCGCCGCGGACTCGCGCCGAGCGCGAGGCGCACGCCGAATTCGCGAGTGCGGCGGGCGACCTGGATCGAGATCAAGCCATACAAGCCGATCGCGGCGAGCAGCAGGCCGACGAGGCCGAGCGCACCGGAAACAAAACCGGCGATTTTCTGCGGCAACAGGGAGAGGCCGAGAATTTGCTCGAGCGGGCGAATCATCGGCGCCGGCAGGCTGGGGTCGAGCGCGCGCCAGACGTCGCGCAGGCGTTGTGCGACCGCTTCGGGCGGCAATGTGCTGTGCACGATCAGCGCAGTCTGCGCTTCCGGTCGCTGCGCCTGCGCGAGCGGCAGGAACACGAACGGTTCCTCGGCTTCGCCGACCGAGGCGTATCGGCCGTTCGGCGCGACGCCGACCACGGTCAGCTGCTTCGGCGTTTCGCCGTTGTCGCCGAACGCGAACGAGCGCCCGAGCACGTCGCCGTTCGGTGCGAGCTGGCGTGCGAGCGCGGCATTGACGATGCATACAGGGGCGCTGCCGCCGGTGTCGTGCGCGTCGAAATCGCGGCCTTGCAGCGGCGTACCCAGCGTCGCGAAGAATCCGGGCGAGACGAGGTTGCCGAACGGCGTGAAGGTTCCGCCACCAGCCTGGAAGTCGCCGAGGATCATGCGGTCGAGGTTGAACGGCACCACT
>Ga0153956_1001555_pt1 | contig 19702 bp, 12 predicted proteins | sample TSFL040MetaG_FD_104704 | JGI IMG/M metagenome (GOLD analysis project Ga0153956, IMG submission 104704) | Attine ant fungus gardens microbial communities from Florida, USA - TSFL040 MetaG | ecosystem: Host-associated > Fungi > Mycelium > Unclassified | place: USA: Florida, Wekiwa Springs...
CAACTATCTGCTTGGCCAAGATGGAATCCGTTTCGGGTTAGCGGGATGGCACGAGGTGGCGCGGGTTATGCCGGAGGATGATTGTCCAGCCAATGCCTTGCAATGTCGAGCCGCCGCGCGACCGACTTTCATCTAATGGAACCGCTCGCCAAGCCGGGGCAAGTGCTCTATGCTGGCCTCACGTGCCGGTATCGAGATCGGGTTGTCCTGGCGGGGGCGTTCCATGTTCGAAGTCGTCGCATTCTGGCGGAAGGCGCAGGCGAAGGCCTCTGCGCGGCTTCCCGGCTTGCTCGTTGCGGTGATGTTCGCGCTGCTGGCCTGCGGAATGCAGGCTGCGAACGCGGCGCCGAACTGGACGCTCGACCCGTCCGCCTCCGTGCTGACCTACCAGTCGGTCAAGAAGAACACGATCGTCGAGACCAACAAGATCAGGAACATCACCGGGACGCTGAGCGCGTCCGGCGACGCCAAGGTCGCCTTCGACCTGAACTCGGTCGACACCGGCGTCGATCTCCGCAATGTGCGCATGCGTTTCCTGTTCTTCGAGACCTTCAAATATCCGACGGCCGAACTGACGGCGAAGGTGGACCCGGCCGCGTTCGCCGACCTGCCGGCCAAGCGCAGGATGAAGGCGACCCTGCCGTTCCGCCTCAGCCTGCACGGCGTCGACAAGGATCTGGAGGCCAGCGTCGTCGTCACCATGATCAGCGACACCATGGTCTCCGTCGCCTCGGAGGCTCCGGTGGCCGTGCATGTCGAGGACTTCGGCCTGCTGCCCAATGTCGACAAGCTACAGCAGGCGGCCAACGTCACCAACATCGTGCCGACCGCATCCGTGTCGTTCGATTTCGTCTTTGCCGCCGACGGCAGCAAGCCGGCGGCCGTGCAGACGGTGGCCGCGGGCACGGCAGAGGTCGGTCCCGTCGCCACGGACGCCGCGAAGGCCAACTTCAGCGACGAGGAGTGCTTGAACAGGTTCGCCGTGCTCTCGCGCACCGGCGCCATCTATTTCCGGCCCGCGAGCGTCAGGCTTGACGCCAAGAGCCGCCCGCTGCTGCAGGAGGTCGAAGGCGTCGTCGGCAAATGCCCGGCCCTCAAGGTCGAGGTGTCCGGCTACACCGATAGCGACGGCTCGGCCGAGGCGAACAAGCTGCTCTCGGAAAGGCGGGCAAGGTCGGTCGCCGACGCGCTGGTCGCCGACGGCGTCCCCCGCGACCGGATCAGTGCCGCCGGCTATGGCGAGGAACGCCCGGTCGCGGCCAACGATACGCCGAAGAACAAGGCGCTCAACCGGCGGATCGAATTCTCCGCCAGCAAACTCGCCAACTGAGGTCGTCGTGGGTCGCGGTCCGCTCGTCTTTTGCGCCGGCGCGCTGCGCGCGGCCGCACTGGCGCTGTTCTGCCTGTGCCTGACATTGACGGCCGCCGGTGCCGAACGCCGCATCGCCCTGGTGCTCGGCAATTCGCAATACCAGCACGCCACGCCGCTCGCCAATCCGGCGCGCGACGCGCAGGCCATGGCGGACCGCCTGAAGGGCCTGGGTTTCGAAGTGGTTTCCGGCTACGACCTCACCAAGCAGCAGACGCAGGCCACGGTCGCGCAGTTCGCCAGGGAGGTGCGCGGCGCCGACATCGCGCTGTTCTTCTATGCCGGCCACGGCCTGCAGGTCGCGGGCAAGAACTACCTGCTTCCCGTCGACGCTGCGCTGGAGGACGAGACCTCCCTCGATTTCGAAGCCGTGTCCGTCGATTTCGTCCTGCGCCAGATGTCGCGCGAAACCAGCATCAGGCTGGTCTTCCTGGACGCCTGCCGCGACAATCCCCTGGCCGAGGTGCTGGCGAAGACAGCCGGCGTAAAGGGCGCAAGCAGCGGCCTTGCGGAAATCCCGATCGAGAATGGCGGCGCCGGAACCCTCGTCGCCTTCGCCGCCAGTCCCAACCAGCTTGCCTATGACGGGTCGGGCGACCACTCGCCCTTCACCACGGCGCTGCTGCAGCATATCGGCGAATCCAACATCTCCGTCACCGAGGCCATGAACAGGGTGACCAGCGACGTCTTCAAGGCGACGGCCGGCAAGCAGCGGCCCTGGATCAATGTCTCGCTGACCACCGAGGTGGTGCTTCACAAGGTAGACCTCAACGCGCCGCTGATCGTCGGCGAGGCGGCCGCGCCGCAGGCCGAGGCCGGCTCCGGGACGCGCAACACCGGCGCCTCTGGCAAGAGCGACGACCAGCTTGCCCTCGATGTGCTGCGCCAGAAGATCCCCAAGCTGGCGACGGACGGGCCGGTGTTCTTCAATCGCCCGATCAAGTTCGGCGACCCGGCCATCGACGGCAAGAGCATCGCCCAGTTGATCAAGAGCGAGCCGCTGTTCAGCCCTGTCGACGGCCTCGACAAGTCCGTATGGCAAGGCAAGCACTGCGACGGCTGCCACGAGTGGAACCAGGCGCGGCTTTGCGAACAGGCGAAGAATTTCGCCGCCAATGACGTCTCCGTGCTGCGCCTGCAGCATCCGCTCGGAACGCGCTTCAAGGTGGCGCTGGCCAGGTGGGCGCAGGGCGGCTGCCAATGAAAGCTCGCATCCGGTAGGGGGCGCTGCCCGGACGGCCGCCGCGCTTCAGGCGTCGGCCGATTGCCGCTGCGTCTCCATCTCCACCATCTGGATGCCCATCTCGACGAAGGCCGACAGCACGGCGAAGCGGTCCGCGAGCGAGACGCGCGCCAGCCCGGCCAGGATTCCGGCGTTGACGGCATGGGCGGCGGGAAATCCGGTCGACATCATGTTGGCGCTCGGGTCGCGCCATGCCGCCGCAAGGGCGATCCAGGCGCCGGGCGTTGCCGGCGACGGGTCCAGGACCCCGCTCAAGGCCGCTCGATAGTGGGGGTTGGCGGGTTCGCCGACCCAGTCGTGGACCAGCGCCAGCAATTCGATATCCCCGTCGGCCAGGAGTTCGGCGACATTGCTGAGGCATTCATGTGCCCACCACACGGCGGCCCGCTCGGGCAGCAGGTAGGCGCAGAAGGTGACGGCTTCCTCCGGCACGCGCCCGTCGAGCAGCTCGCGGCAGAAATCCAGCGGAGGCCGGTCGGCGGCTGGCGCCTTCATGTCCCGTGCGATCGCGGGACAGGCGAGGAAGAGATCCCTTGCCGTTCTGTATCCGAGTTCATTGGCCATGGCCGCCACGCCCCCAGCACCGACGCCAGCCACTCAACCCCTCGGCCGAGTGCCGGTCAAGTCTCGAACCTTAGCAGCCGGCAGCCGAGGCAAGCGTGCGTTTGTTCACAGACAACCGCCTTCCGATTTGATATTGTCCGCGCCAGCAAAAATCCGCCCGGACAGGGCCCAGATCAGGAGTGACGGTCATGCGGTGGGGCAGCTCAGCCTTGGCATTGGCGGCCGTGCTTTTTTCGACGCACGTTTTCGCCGATCCGCTTCAGAAATCGGAAGATATCGTCAAGTTCTTCAGCGCCCAGGGCAACCTCGGCGCGGCGCGCGGCATCTGCGTCGGCACCGAGGAGGAGTGCAAGAGCAAGGCGGACAAGTCCGGCGCGTCGGAAAAAACCGGCCTCGACATGATGATCAATTTCGCCCTCGATTCCGCCCAGCTCGACCAGACCGCGCGCACCGAGCTCGACGAGTTCGCCAAGGCGCTGAAGGACAACCGGCTGAGCACGTTCAGCTTCGTGGTCGAGGGCCACACAGATGCGACCGGCTCGGATCGCTACAATCAGGATCTGTCGCAGCGTAGGGCGCAGTCCGTGGCGGCCTTCCTGACGGCGAACGGCGTGGACGCCGCCCGCCTCGAAGCGATCGGTCTCGGCAAGTCGCACCCTCGCGTCGCCAATCCCTACGATCCGGTGAACCGCCGGGTGGAGATGCGGATCAGGACGGAATAGCCGCCGATCCGACGCGCTTTCCGCAGGCCCGGTGTCGGGCTCCGTCGCGTCGGCTATACCGGTTTCCGTGAAACGATGAACCGCGCTAGGCGTCACAGCGTCGTCTGGATGGAGTTGATGAGGGCGGTCACCGCCTGCTTGTATTTCTCGAACTCCGGCGAGGTCTGGCGGATTTCGGTCGTGGTGCTCGGCTGGCTCTCGTCCGTCGCCACCCGCGTCACCTTCTGCCCCATCTTTCGCTCGGCCCAGTCGATCACATAGCTCGCGCTCTTGCCGGTGAGGAACGGGTTGGCCTGGATGACGGCCGATCCGAGCACGGCGCTGAGCTGCGACGAGCCCGGCGCCGCCAGGACCTGGTGCGCGCCCTCCATGCCGAGGAAATGGCAGAGATAGAGGCGCCCGGCGGTGATCTGGTGGCCTCGCGCGCGCAGATAGGCTTCGCCCTCGCGCGCCAGGTTGCGCACCATCTCGCGCGACAGCGTCGCGTCGTAGCGAAGCGCCAGCAGGTCGGCGGTCGAGAGCGATTGGGCGAGGTCGGGGCGATAGGTGTTCATCATCCGGATCCAGGTCTTGGTGATGAACTGGCCGGCGCCGGTCGCCGAGGAGAGCGGGTTCTTGGCGCGGGAGCTGCCGCCGCTTTCGACATGCACGATCCGGTCGGTCAGCGTCTCGACGGCGGAATCCGCCGAACCGCCGGAGCCGGCTGATGTGTCCGCGGCCACCGTGGTGACGGTGCCCAGCGGGTCGATCGCCTCGCCGTTCTGGTAGAGCTCGAAGTGCAGATGCGGCCCGGTCGAAAGACCGGTGGTGCCGATATAGCCGATGACGTCGCCGGCCTTCACCTTGGTGCCGACGCCGCTCGCGATGGCGAACTTCTGCATATGGGCGTAGCGCGTCTCGCGTCCGTTGACGTGGGAGATCTTCACCAGGTTGCCATAGCTGCCGCCGTCGCCCTGGAAGGTGATCTCGCCGTCGAAGGCGGCCACGATCGGCGTGCCGACGGGCGCGGCCCAGTCGACGCCCTTGTGGATGCGAACCGTGCCGAGGATCGGATGCTTGCGCGGGCCGAAGGTCGAGGTCATCACGCCGCTCACCGGCGTGACCATGCCGTTGGTCACCGTCAGCGAGCGCACCTCGTCATTGCCGGTGACGCAGGCATACTGGCCGTCGCTCTGCGGGTAGACGAAACAGTCGAGGCTCTTCTGGGTGCCCTGCACGCCGACATAGAGGACGCGCCCCGAGGACGCATCCTGCCCGCGCGGCGTCTGCGAGTAGATCAGCACCAGCCTCTGGTCCTCGCTGGCGAAGGCGTCGAGATCCTGCCCGCGCGACAGGTACATGATCGCCTCGCCGATGACGCTGGTCGGCACCTTGTTGCGCGCCGCCGTCGAATAGATCGCGTCGAGCAGCCGGTACTGCCGCTTTGGTCCGCCCTGGTCGGAGGAGCCTGAGTAGTTGAAAAGGTCCTCGCGCACCCAGGGGTCGACGCCCGACACGAAGGCTCCCGCCGTGCTGCGCGTCAGCGTGCCGACATAGACGTTCCTGGCGTAGACGGAGACCTGCATCAGCGACATGGTCGTCGTCTCGCGGCTTGGCCTGAAGCCGCGCATGGCCACGACGAAGCCTGCTTCCAGCCCGTCGCGGTTGAACAGTGTCTTCAACGCCTCGCCGGCGAGCTTGGCGTCGTCGGCGGAGAAATGCGCGTCGAGCACCACGCTGTCCAGGCTGCGGTCGTTGAGGATCTTCACGAACGTGTCCTCGGTCGCCTCGAAGCGCTGGTATTCGCTGGTGACGGTCGCGACGGTGGTGTTGTTCTCGATCGCGGTTTTCTTGAAGGCCGGCAGGGCGGCCTCGCCCTGGTCGATGGTCTCGCCCCAGCCGGCCTCGGGGTCGTCCGCATCGACCTTTTGCGCCGGACCGGCGGCGGCGTCGCTCTCGTCGGGCGCGGCCTGCAGGTCGTTCTCCAGGTCGCCTTGCTGGTCGTCGGCCGCGGCCGCCGGCGGCTGGGCGGGCTGCCCGGCATCCGGCGCCGCTGTCGGCGGCTTGGGCGCTCCCTGCCGCTGCGCCTGGAAGAAGGCGAAATCCTCCTGTGTCGAGGGGATCGTCGTCATGAATTTCTCGCTGGCGCTCAGCATCACGTCGGACAGGATCTCGATCTGCGGCGAGGTCCCCGAACTGTCGAGCTCGGCCGGCCGCGCGACCGCATGGCCCTTGGTTGCCGTGTCGGCGTCGGGCGCCAGCGTGATCCACATCGGGTCGCCGGCAAGGTCGATGATGGCCGGCACATAGACCGAGGCGTCGGGCGGCACGTCTTCCATGCCCTCGACGGGCTGCAAGTCCTCGTCCTCGTCGCCGAACGACCAGTAGTCTCTGGTCAGATAGAAACCGGTGGCGATCGCGACCACGGCGAGCGTGGCGACGCCCGCCAGGACCTTGCGCCAGAGCCTGCGCCTGCGTTCGGCAAGGCGCGCCTGCTTCTTCTGCCTGAAGCTCGTGTCGATCGCGTGCGTCACGGGCTGTTTCCGGTCAGGAAATAGGTCCAGCGCACCTGCTCCAGCGTATCGACCTCGACGAAACGCGCCGCGATATGGCCGCGCTGCCAGCATTCCTCGATGCCGCGAATCGAGAACCGGCGCCGGTCGATGCACATGTCGATCGATCCGTTGAGGATCGCATGGCCGAAGACGTCCGTCGCGTAGAGGTAGATGTAGCGGTTGGTCAGCTCCTCGCGGATGACGTTCACGCACTGGTTGGCGCCGATGGTCCACCAGCCGTCGGTCTGGTCGGCATTGTCGACCTTCTGCCCGACCGCGAGATTGACGACGTCGAGCGTCTGGTTGCAGACGGTGAACTCGGCGCGGGCCTTGTCGACCGGGAGGATCGAGAGCAGCGCCGCGCCGAACAGCGCGGCAAGCATCATGCGGGCCGAGACGTCAGGCAAGGCTCGAAGTCGCCCGCGCGGCTTGCGTGGCGAAAGCGGGCTCGGAGAACGCGGGCGTCGCGGTTCCATCGGCGTGCATGCTACCCGCCGAGCCGGAAATACTTGGCGGCGGCGGAGAATTGCGAGCCGTCGGCCTCGATCTCCTCGAGGATCCTGGGCAGCAGCTCGGAGGCCGGCGTCGGCCTGGAGAACATCGCGGCCTGGATGTCGCGGGGCCCGGTGATGACCAGCATGATCTGCGGCACCGACTTGCCGGCCGCCTTGTCCGCGGCGCCGAGGCCGATCGGGATGCTGAAGGTCGCCTTGTCCGGCTGCGCCACGATGCGGTCGTCGAGATTGAATGCGATGCCCTTGTGGTCGATCAGCATCACGTTCGAGACCAGCCCGCCGCGCGTCACCAGCGTGCCGCTGATCGGGGAGCCGTCGCGCACCGATGTCCGGTCGAGGGCGAGTTGCGGCCGCTCGGCGCCGTTCCGGTCGAGAAAACGCAGGAAACTGGTCACTTCGCATTGCGGCTGGTCGATGAGACGCACGCTGATGTCCGGCTCGAGATGGAACCTGGACTGGAAATCGTTGAGCATCTGCTCGAAGGGCTGCACCGCCGTGCCGAAGCCCTCGATGGCGGCCGCGCCTTCGCTCGCCGATGTGAGCGTGGCGTAGAAGCAGTCGCCGCCGCTGAAGTCGCGCACCCACGAAGCGCGTTGCGCCGCCTCGCCATTCTCCTTTGCCGGCTCGGGCACCTCCGGCTTGGGCACGTTCATGGCTATGGCCGTGTTCCCGGGCTCCTTGCCGGAGGGCGGCGGCTGCACCGGTTGCACCGGCACGCTCGGCGCGGCGGGCTGGGCGGCCGACGCTTCCGGAGCCGGCGGCTGGACGGGAGGGGGCGTCGCTGCCGGACCTTGCGCGACCGCGGGCGGGGAAGCCTTCGGCGGGGCCAGCTTGGACAGGGCATCGACGAGGTCCGAAACGCTGGTCTTGCCCGCCGCCGGTTTTGCTTCCTGCGCCGAGCCGGCATCCGCTGCCGGCTGGCTCGCCGGCTCGGCCGTCGCCGGCTTCCCGGTTTCCGGCGTCTTCGCCGCCACGGCGGCCGCCGGTGGTTTGCCGGCCAACGGTTGCGCCGCTTCGCGCCCGGTCGGTTGCGGAGCGGACGCCCGATCGTCGTTGGCGACATTTTCCACCGTTGCCGCCGGTTTCGCGGGCTGCTGGACGTCCTCTCCCGTTGCCGGCTGGGGCTTGGATGCCTGCATGGAGGTTCCGGTGGGCTTTGCCGGTTTCTCCCCGGTGGCTGCATCCGCTTGTGTTTTTTCAGGCTCCTTCCCGGCTTCCGTTTGCGTCGGCGTCTGTTGGACGGACTTTGCCGCTTGGGCGGCTGCCGCATTGTCCGTTTTCGCAGGCGTCGGTTTCACCACCTGGGCCTGAGGCTTGGTTGTCTCGGTCGCCGGTGCCGGTGTCGGCGCGAGCGGCGCCGGCTTTTCCACCGCCGGCGGGTCCGGCGTCATCACGCCGCTGAAATAGAGCCCGGCGCCAGCCGCCAACGCCACCGCCACGGCGCCAACGGCGAAGACCGGGGTGCGCGAGGCTTTTTCCTGCCTGGCGGGTTCGGCCGCTCGCGGCGGCGCCGCAGCCGCCTGGGAAGGCCGTGGCTCCGACAGATGCGCCGGGCGGACATGCTGGACGAAGCGCTGTTCGCCGGGGCCGGCCGAGGGCGCCGCGGCCGGGTTCGGCGGCGCCGTCCATGCGGCCTTCGGCGCGCCCGATCTTTCGCGCGCGGCAAAGCCTGCCGGCGGCGGCAGCGTCGCATCGACATCGGCATCCCGCGTCGCTCTGGCGATCTCGGCCATGCTGGCCGGCCGGTCGCCGGGATCGGGCTGCAGCATCGCTTCGATGAGATCGCGGAAATCCGGGTCGATCTCCGACAGGTCGGGAACGGTCCGACGTTTCTCGATGACTTCATATTGCGAGCCGCTCATGTCGAGCGGCTTGCCGCGCAGCGCGGCCGCCAGCACCAGGCCCAGGCTGTAGATATCGGATTGCTCGCTCACCTCGCCGCCGAAGAGGCCGAGCTGTTCCGGCGAGACATAGTTGTATTTGCCGGCAAATTTTCCGCCGATCAGCGTCTCGCCGCCGACTGTCGCCGAGCGCGCTATGCCGAAGTCGATGATCTTGGCGCGCTCGACCCGGCCCCCCGGCAGGATGATGTTGTCGGGCGACAGGTCGCGGTGGATGGCGCCGGCCTGGTGCACGGCGCCGAGGCCCGAGGCGAGGCGATGGCAAAGCTTTCGCACGTCCTCGGCCGGCATCGGGCCGCGCCGCATGATGTCGAACAGGGACTGGCCGTCGACGAACTCCATCGCCAGATAGGGCCGGCCGATCCCCGGATCGATGGTGAAGACGTGGTAGCGCACCACCGCGTCATGCGACAGGTGGTTGAGGATCGAGGCTTCCTTGCGGAACAGCGACAGGATCGTCTGGTCGCGCGCGAATTCCGGCAGCACGATCTTGATCGCGACATGGTCGCCGGTCTGGATGTTGTGGCCGCGATAGACCTCGCCCATGCCGCCCGACGCGATCCGCTCGTCGAGCTCGTATATGCCGCTGAGCTGCGTGCCCACGCCGGTATAGGCGACGTTGGTCGCTATGCGTGTCTTGTCGTCGTCGCTCATCTCGCCAGGCCCCCCGCTCCGGACCGATCCGAATGGAGCGCGCCGTTGCGCCCGCCGCCGATCTTCACCAGCACGATCGTCACATTGTCGGTTCCGCCGCGCGCCAGCACCATGTCCAGCAGCTGCTGGCACGCGGCCCGCGGCGAGGCTGCGGATTTGACCGCCGCCTCGATCTCGGCATCGCCGACATGCGCGGTCAGGCCGTCGGTGCCCAGCACGAAGACGTCGCCCGGCATCAATTCGCCCTGCTGGAAATCGATCTCGAGCTCGTCGCTGACGCCGACCGCATGGGTGATGACGTTGCGGCGCGGCCAGGTGCGCGCTTCTTCCACGCTGATCATGCCGCGGTCGAGCAGTTCCTGGACCTCGGTGTGGTCCTTCGAAACCTGGAAGATCGCGCCGTTGCGCACCAGGTAGATGCGGCTGTCGCCGGACCACAGGCAGGCGAAACGCCCGTCCATGGCCAGCAGGGCCGCGAAGGTGGAGCCGATGGTGATGCCGCGCGATCGCGATATCCCCCGGATCTCGGCATTGGCGCGGCTCAGCCTGTCCTCGAAGCGGGCGCGCAGGTCCGGCGCCGAGCTGGCGATGCCGATCGTGGCCAGGTGGTCGACGATGCTGGCCGAGGCGACCTCGCCGGCCTCATGCCCGCCCATGCCGTCGGCCACCACCCAGAGGCCGGTCTGCGGCTCGATCAGGTAGTTGTCCTCGTTGTGGTCGCGCACGCAGCCCTTGTGGCTCACGCCGAAGCTTTCGATAGGAAGGGCGACAATGCTCAATTTGCCACCAAGCGCTTCGCGAGCGTCCTCTGTGACCGACCATGGGCCGCGAGCCCGGGCCACTTTGCCACAAGCCCGTACATTAGAGTACCGAAATGAAGCCCGGAGGCGGCGATGTCCTGGGACGGAGCCATCTCAAAAGGCCTTCGGGCAGGTGAAGCCGGACAAGGCCGGCAGCAGGAAGGGATTGGCGCCGGATCCGGCCTGGATCGTGTAGGCGACGTCGCGCCCGCCGATCACGAAGCGCGCTTCGGTATTGCCGCCATTGCTGGTGATGCTGGCCTTGTCCAGGAGACGCTTGAGCGCCCAGGCGCCTTCGAATTTGAGCATGGACTCCCGGCCCGGCATTTCCGGCTCGAGGCTGAGCGTGGCGGATGCGGAAGCGGTGCCGTTCGGCCATGTCAGCGTGCCCGGCGCGTTGGCCGCCTGGCTGCTCTGCACCGTCTGGCCGTCGACATTGAGCACCGCGCTGTCGGCGTCGCCGTTCAAGGAGAAGGGCGTGAAGGTGATGCTGACCGACGGCGTCGACCCGCCGGAAGGGAAGAAGGCGGCGCGGATCTCCGCCGCCGACTGGAACGCCTTCAAGGTCGACTTCGCCAGCTCGCGGCCGGAGCGCGCATCCTGCTTCCATGTCCACTCCTGGCCCGTCATGTCGATGAGCGGCGCGAGGTTCTGCGCGAAGAACCGGTCCATCAGACCGCCCGGCGCGAACAGCCTGGCGAAATCGGCCATCGAGATTTCCTGCGCGCCGTCGCTGGCGAAGGGATAGCGGCCGCTGACGGCTTCCTCGCAGGCCCGCGTGACCGTCTGGTCGAGGCTCTGGTTCAGGTTGGCCACCGAGGTTTCGGCGACATTGCCCTCGAATTCGGCCACGGCGCCGTTCACCATTCTCGCCAGCGGCTTGGGCAGGCGCGAGACATTGGCGCGCAGCGTCGAGATCTGCAGCTGCAGGTTGGCGTTGACGCGTTCGCCCTGCTCGGGCGCGTCCGCCACCGTCTTCAGGCTCTGGTAGATGTCGTGGAAGTTCTGCGTCAGCGCATCGAGCGGCCTGCGTCCGTCCGCCCCGCCCGCCAGCGCCTGGAACGACCGGAACTGGGTCTCGACGCTTGCGCCGGCATTCTGCGCGGCGGGCGAGCCCGTGCCGGCGCGGCTCTGCGACTTGCCGCCGGCGGCCTGCAGGCCGATGCGGGCGAGGCCCTTGGCCACGCTGGCGAGGTCCTGCTGCGCCGTGCCGGTCTCGCCTCCGGCAGCGGCGTTGTCCTTCGTCAGCGCGGTCTCGTCGGCGATCGCGGTAAAGAGCTGTGCGAGCGGCGAATCCGGCGAGGCGACGGCGGACAGCGCGATATATTGCGGCTTATCCTGCAGCAGCGCCTTGAACTTCAGCTGGTCGAGCACGCCGTTCCAGGCGGCGGCGAATTCCTTGCCGTAGCGCTCGACGAGCTCCGGGCCGAGCTTGGGCAGGTCCTGGTCGCTGCCGCCCTGTTCGCCGCCGCCGCCGAGCACCCACCGGTCGTCGACAAGCATCTGCGCGATACGCGAAAGCTGCGGCAGGAAGAAATGGTTGAACCCGGCCTTTGTGTAGAGCCCGGCGACATGAAGGTCGGCGAGCTCGCTGCCGTCCATGCGTTCGAACAGGAGGCTCGCTTCCGGCCCGGCCTTGGCCGCGACGGAAAAATCCTCCAGCCTCGCGGCGTAGACCGCGGACCTGATCAGCGCCGAGGCCCGGTCGGCCAGGCTCATGCGCCCGAGCGAGCGTTGCGCGGCCTCGACCAGCGGCTGGTTCAGCTCGAAGACCGGATCGTAGGCGTTGTCGAGCGCGAGCATCGCGCGCAGGTGCTTTTCGAGCTGCGCGCGGCCTTCGCGGTTGTTCTCGCCCGGATAGCGGTTCTCCTCCCAGTCCTGCTTCATCCAGGAGACGATCAGCTCGTCGTCCACCTTCGGCGCCTTGCCGCCAAGCATCAGGTAGATCTTGAGCGGCTCGTAGAGTGCGATCGGATCGGCCATCCTGGCCTGGATCGTGCGCTCGGCCTGCACCAGCAGCCTCGAGCGGAAGGTCCGCTCGAGCGCCTCCCGGTAAGCGGTCCTGGAGGCCGACAGCAGCCTCTCGCGCTGGCTGAGCCCGAACGTCTCCTCGATCGGCTTGCCCTGGTCGGCGTTTTCGAAGCCGGCCGGCAGGTTGCGCAGCTGGTCGAGCGGACCGATGACGTTCTCGAGGTCGACATCGCTCACCGTCGTGCTCTTGAGCAGGGAATCGGCGCTGTCGCGATAGTGCGCCATGGCCTGCCTTGTGGAGTCGATCAGCGACTTGTTGGCGAGGAAGCTGAGGCCCAGCGCGCCGAGCACCGTCAGCGCCGCCAGCGCGATCGCGGCAAGGCCGCCGAACCTGGCGAGCCGCGCCCGCCGCTCCGAAGCCCTGTCGAAGGAAACCCATCCCGATTCCGGAAAGATCACATTGGCCAGCAGATCGTGCAGGAAGAAGCTCTTGCCGGTTCCGGAGAGCCGCGGCTGGGAAGCTCCGCCGAAACTGCGTCCGATCGCGCCGAGCACCTGGTCGAAGGGCGTCCCTTCCTGCGTGCCCGACGAGAGATAGAACCCGCGCAGGCTGGCATTGACCTGCGAGCGCGAGGCGTCGAAGAGGTTGGCGATGAAATGCGTCATCCGCTCCCTCAGCGCGCCGAACTGCGCCGGAAAGCCGAAGATGGCGATTCGCGCCACCGGGTCGGCCTCGTCCTGCAGGCGGTCGGCCACTTCCTCCGCCAGCCGCCGCGCCAGCCCGTCGAACTCGGCCGGCGTCTCGCCGGCCATGTTCCTGGTGCGGTCGACGGTCTGGAACGTCGCGCCCCACACCTTGCGCCGGCGCGCCTCGTCGAAATCGCCGAAATAGTCCATGAAGCCGGCGACGAGATCTGCCTTGGTGAAGAGCAGATAGACCGGGAACTGGATCTTCAGCGTCTCGTGCAGTTCGCGCAGGCGGCTCCTGATTTCGCCGACATGCGCGTCGAGCTGCCGGTCGTCGAGGCCGACGAGATCGGCAAGGCTGATGGCGAGGATGACGCCGTTGATCGGCTGCCTGGCGCGGTGCTTCTTGAGCAATCCCAGGAATGCGAGCCAGCTTGCCTTGTCGCGCTCGCTGTCCGATTCCTGCGTGGTGTAGCGGCCGGCCGTGTCGATCAGCACGGCCTCGTCGGTGAACCACCAGTCGCAGGCGCGCGTGCCACCGACACCGGCTACCGGCTGCGCGTCGCCGGAGCCGGCGAGCGGAAATTTCAGCCCGGAATTGACCAGCGCCGTCGTCTTGCCGGCGCCTGGCGGGCCGATGATGATGTACCAGGGGATGTCGTAGAGGAAATCGCGCTTGCCGCTCGTCCGCTTCAGCGTCGCGAGCGCTTCGCTCATGCGCGCTTCCAGCACCTGCGAGTCGTCGTTGCGCTCGTCGGTCCGAACGATGGCCGCTTCGAGCGCCTTTTGCGCGCTGAGCCGCCGCCAGAAGCGGACGCCGTAGAACAGCGCGAGCCCGGCGACGGTCACGCCGATGATCGTCGCCCGCAGCCACACGGGCCCGAGCGGGCGCGTGTCGGCGAAGCGGACCAGCGGTCCGGCATACCAGACGGCGGCCGAGAAGCCGGCCAGGGCGAGCACGCTGAATATGCGCAGCATCCAGCGCATCAGCCGCCGTTCTCCGCCGAGCCGGTCTGCAAGGTTTCCTGTTTCGGGACCATCACGTCGACGCGGCGGTTCTTGGCGCGGCCGTCCGCCGTTCCGTTGTCGGCGATCGGTTCGTCCTCGCCCTTGCCGTCGACGCTCAGTCGCGACGGATCCTTCATCTGTTTGGCCAGCATCGCCTGGACGGCTTTCGCCCGGGCGACGGAAAGATCGAAATTCGATTTGAACGTGCTCGATTTCTTCGGCTTCACATTGTCGGTATGGCCGACGACCCTGACCGGGCCGGGCTCGGCATCGAGCGCCGCGGCGATGGCGGCCGCGACCGGCTGGAACTGCGCCTTCAGATCCGCCTGCCCGGGGGCGAACAGGAGCTGGTTGTTGATCTCCACGATGATGAATTCGCCCTTCGTGCAGACGCTCAGTCCGCCGCCGGATATCTCCTTGGCGAGCGCTGTCCGGATACGGTCGATCTGGGTGGTGTCCGGAACCGTGGGCGGCGGCGGGGCGGCTTGCGCCGGCTCGGCGAGCGGCGCCACGCTGGCGCGCTCGATGGTGACCGGCGTCGAGGGGTTGAGCGCCAGCAATTCGCCGGCGGTCGCGTCGCCTTCGTCGGTGATCAGAATCCGCAGCCCGAAGAACGCCGCCGTCACCAGCGTCGCCGCGGCCGCCGCCACCGCCCATAGCGGCAGCTGTGCCCTTCGCTTCGGCATCATCGCCGCCAGGCCCTGCCAGCGGGGCGAGATGTCGTCCGCCGCGCGCGGCCTGAAATAGCGCAGCGTGTCGTAGACGTCGCGCCGGACGCGCTCGAGCGTGTCCCGTTCGCCGGGCAGCCCGCGATACTGGCCTTCGAACCCCAGCGACAGGCAGGCATGCATCAGTTCGAGCAGGTCGTAATGCGCTTCCGGCTTGGCGAGGATGCCGTTCAGCGCCTGGTAGAAGCCGGCGCCCGTGGGCTTGGTGTGGAAGAACCGCGCCACGAGGCTGTGCGCAAGCCAGGCATCCCTGGCCGGCCAGGGCAGGTTGCCGACAAGGTCGTCCGCCGTCTCGCACAGGGCGAATTTCGCTATTCGCGCATCTTCCTCGGCGACGCCCGATTTCGTCAGCGCCCGCTCGAACGTCTCGACGCCGTCGGCGATATGCTCGGCCAACGGCGCCGCTTGCCGCTCGACCGGCTTCAGCCGCAGCTGGCCGAGCAGCATCAGCAGCGGCGCCGCCGCGGCGAGGATCGGGTTCGCCGCGGCATATTTCACGCCGTCCACGGCGTCGAACAGAACGTCCTGTTGCAGCGTCGGCTCGGTCGTCGCCGCAGATGGGGCAGAGTCCTGGAAGACCACGGTTCCGGACGACCAGCCCGGCGGCGCCTGCCGGCCGATGCCGGGGTCGAACACCGTCGAGTCCCGTGGCGGCGATGGACCGGCCGCGGCATTCGGCGAAGCCGCGCTGTCGGGAGCGGCGGCCGGTCGCGGCCTCGGCCTTGGCGCGCGGATGACGGTCTTGTCCGCCGGCCCGGGAGGATCGTCCTTCGCGCTCATCGGCGGTCCACCGTCGAAGCGTCCCGGACATGGTTTCGGCGACGCGGCGGATGCGCTTCACGCAAGGTTTCGGCGGGCCGGACGCAAAGGCTCATCTCGCCGAAACATGACATTGCTGCACACGCCCCAAGCCACGCCGTCTACCAAGCCAAACCACCAAAGCCACGCTGCTTTGCCTGTCAGGCGGCTTCCACGCGCCATCCTAGTCTCACGGGAAGCCGATTGAAATCGGAAAGCAGGATGCTCAAGGAGGCGGCCTGTTCTATGAGCCACCTCACACAGGTCGCGGCGGCGGCGTCGAGGCCGCCGGTTGCCGCCCGGCTATTTCGGCTTGCCGGCCTTGGCGTAGGCCTCGGCGAAATAGGCGAGAAAGACATCCAGCATGCCGTTCTCGTGCTTGTCCTCCATCGTCCGCCAGGTCGCGATGACGGCATCCCATGCCTGGCTCTTGCGGGACGAAAAGGACGCCGGCGGAAGCTTGCGGGCGATCGCTTCCGGCGACAGGTCGTCGAGCAGCCTGGAAAGCGCGGCCTGCATGGCCGAATAAGTCGCGAGCTCATGCGTCTTCAGGTCGCGGAACGCATCCTCCACGCTGCGTGTCGCGTCGAGATAGCCGGCACGGCGCTTCGCGAACATGATCTCCAGTATGTCGTCGGTGCCCGGCACGAACTTCAACGGATTGTTGTCCTCGGCCCCGATCATCGTGCGGTGCGAGCTCTTGGCGAGCACCTTGGCCGCCGCGCGCGCCTTGAGCAGCAGCGACAATTGCTCGACCGTGATTCTCAGCACCGCGCCGATCTCGGCGGCGACGTCGTGCGGGTCGCGCGCTTGCAGGAGGTCCGGCGCGATGCCGGCCGCCCTGGCTATGTCCCGCAGCAGAGCGTCCGTCTCCACGGGCCGGACGGATGCGCCGGCCGGGCCGGGCTGGGGGAGAGGTTCCCCTTGGGGCTGGCGCTGCTCTCCGGGGCTGAAATAGGGCGCGCTGCCGGGCGCCTGCGGGCCGCCCGTCGACGGCGGCAATTCGCGCTGCGTCGATCCGGCGCCGGCCACGGGATAGCCGGTCGCGGCGCGCTCTTCGCCGATCGACACCGCGATGACATAGCGCCCGACCAGCAGCCGGTCGCCTTGCGCCAGCCGGTGCGGCGCGGCCATGCGATGGCTCGATCCGTTGATGAAGGTGCCGTTGCGCGAGACATCGTGGAGCCAGAACGCGCCCGCCTGGCAGCGGACCTCGCAATGGCGGCCGGAAATGAACTTGTCGGGGTCGGGAAGGGTCCAGTCGCAATTCTCGCGCCCGATTTCGAAGCCGCGGTCGCGGGCGGCGTAGCTCGTCGCGACGCCGGGCGGCAGCCGGTCGATATTGCTGATCCGAAGCGATATGAACATCGACAACCGCTGGCGAGCCTATCCCCGTTTCATGCAATCCCGGACGCGGACCGCCGCGCTTTCCCCGGAATTGCCCAAGCCATTCTATCGGACCATTCTAGCAGCTTGCGGCGATGGCGGGAGAGGCACGTTTCACATCGGCGCATCCGGTCGCGGTTTTGCCGTCGCCGTTGTTTGGCGGCCATCAAACATGTGCTAGGCTCGCAGCCGGTCCGGTGCGGTGAATTCGAAAAGTTCCCGAACGTGATGCGCTTAACATAGCGGGGGCTTCAATCCATCATACTGGCGGCCGCGTCCTGGAGGGGCACGACCCATGCCGAACGAACGTGCCACGGTTGTGCAGACGCCGCTCGGCGGCGAAACGCTGACGTTCACGCATCTCATCGGCCGCGATGAGATCAGCCGATGCTTCGCCTATACGGTGGGCTTCGTCAGCAAGAACCAGGATGTCGACCCGCTGAAGATGCTGGGCGGCGCCGTTTCGGTGGAAGGCGAATCCGATCCCAAGCGCTGGTTCAGCGGCCTCGTGTCGGATTTCAGGCTGACCCGCATCGAAGATCGCCTGGCCTACTACGAGGCGATCGTCCGGCCATGGCTCTGGTTCCTGGGCAACACCACCGACTGCCGCATCTTCCAGAACATGACCGCGGTCGAGATCGTCGAGAAGATATTCTCCAAATACGGCATCGCCAAGTTCGAGAAGCGCCTGCAGGGGTCCTACCCCCAGCGCGAATATTGCGTGCAGTATGACGAGACCGACCTCGATTTCGTGCAGCGGCTGCTGGAGCACGAAGGCATCTTCTATTTCTTCGAGCATGACGAGGGCAAGCACACGCTGGTGCTGTGCGACGCCATGAGCAAGCTGAAGCCGGCGCCCGGCTACGAGAAGGTGCCCTACAATTTCGAGGGTCACGGCTCGCGGCGCGACGTCGAGTACATCACCGAATGGATTCCGGGCAGCGCGGTGCGGCCCGGCGCCTACGCCCATACGGACTATGATTTCGAGAAGCCCGGCGCGGACCTGATGGCGAAGTCCGCCCAGCCCTTCGGCCACAAGGAGGCCTCGGGCGAAAACTACCGGCAGCCAGGCGCGCATCTCGATGTCGGGCGGGGCGACACGATCGCCGGGATCCGCCGCGAGGAGCTTCAGGCGGTGCACCAGCGCAGCACGGCGGTGGGCACGGTGCGGGGCCTTTTTTCGGGCTGCAAGTTCACGCTCGAAAGTTTTCCGCGCGAAGACCAGAACCAGGACTATCTGGTGGTGAGCGCCGAATACCGCCTCTTCGACCCGGGCTATCGGACCCAGAACGAGGCCCACAGCGAGAACTTCAAGGTCGTGCTGGGCGTGGCGCCGACCAAATTGCCCTACCGGCCGCCGCGCATCACGCCCAGGCCGATCATGCGCGGCCCGCAGACGGCGACGGTGGTCGGTCCTTCGGGCGAGGAGATATTCACCGACAAATACGCGCGGGTGAAGGTGCAGTTCCACTGGGACCGTCTCGGCAAGAAGGACCAGAACTCCTCCTGCTTCGTGCGCGTGTCTCAGACCTGGGCGGGCAGCGGCTGGGGCTTCATCCAGATCCCGCGCATCGGCCAGGAGGTCATCGTCGACTTCATCGAGGGCGATCCCGACCTGCCGATCATCACCGGCCGCGTCTACAACGCCGCCGAGATGCCGCCCTACGCGCTGCCGGGCAACGCCACGCAATCGGGCTGGAAGTCCAATTCGTCGAAGGGCGGCGGCGGTTACAACGAGCTGATGTTCGAGGACAAGGCGGGGTCCGAGCTTGTCAACTTCCAGGCGCAGAAGGACCACCACCTGCTGATCAAGCACGACCGCAACAAGACGGTGCAGCACGACCAGTCCGACCGCATCGACCATGACGCCAAGCACTCGGTCGGCCACGACCTCGACGAGGACGTCGGCAACAACAAGACGGTCAAGGTCGGCGTCAACCAGACCACCCATATCGGCAGCAACGACACCGAGACGGTGGGCGCGAACCGCTCGCTGACGGTCCAGGCCAACGAGACCATCCATGTCGTCGCCAACTCGACGGAGAACATCGACGCCAACCATTCGCAGACGGTGGCCCTCACCCAGACGGTCACGGTGGGCGTCGCGCGCGTCGATACCGTGGGCGCCACGGAGGCCCGCACGGTCGGCGCCTCGCAGACCAACACGATCGGCGCGTCGCGGACGGTGACGGTCGGCATCAATCAGGGCCACAGCATCGGCGCCGCCGACAGCTGGGACGTCGGCGCCGCGCAGACCGTCAATGTCGGCGCGGATCAAAGCGTCACCGTCGGCAGCAACCAGACGTTCAGCGTCGGCGCCGGCCGCAGCGCCAGCATCGCGGATGACGATGCCACGACCGTCGGCGGAGCGCATTCGCTGAGCATCGCCAAAGGCAGTGCGATCGATATCGGCGAAAACAGCTCGATCAAGGTCGGCAAGAAGCTGGTGATCGATGCCGGTGAGGAGATCCTGATCAAGTGCGGCTCCGCCAAGATCATGATGAAGAAGGACGGCTCGATCGGGATCGACGGCAAGGACATCTCCGTGAACGGATCGGGCAAGATCACGATCAAGGCGTCCAGCGACATCGTGATGAAGGGTTCGAAAATCAGTGAGAACTGAGGATTCGGAAATGAGCGAGACCCACCAGCGCATCGAAGGCGTCGTGATCGGAATCTTTCTGGGATTCGGAGACGAGGGCCCGCTCGTCGTGTTTCCCGGCAACCCACATGAGACGGCTGTTCCGGCCCGTAGCCTGACCGAGCTTCACTCCGGCATGATAGGCGCAGAAGTCGCTCTGATGTTCCAGGAGGGCGATCCC
>Ga0153956_1001556_pt1 | contig 19698 bp, 17 predicted proteins | sample TSFL040MetaG_FD_104704 | JGI IMG/M metagenome (GOLD analysis project Ga0153956, IMG submission 104704) | Attine ant fungus gardens microbial communities from Florida, USA - TSFL040 MetaG | ecosystem: Host-associated > Fungi > Mycelium > Unclassified | place: USA: Florida, Wekiwa Springs...
AGCGGACTTCTGAACCTGAACCACACGAGAATCATAAACTTGCCAGTGTCCCTTTAATTCCGAAGTTCGCATCAAAGGTCGCCGCAAGGACATGCGAACTTCGGAATCGGGACACTAGCGCCCTCGGCGAAAGCCATTGTGCCGGACCGCGCTCGCGAAAAAGCGATACCCGCCTCGGCGCGAAGCACGGTACAAGGAACACTCCGGGCGGGCAGGACAAGGCATTGAACAGAAACGTGACACATCCGCCCGCGGGGCATCCTTTAACCGGCATGCAGCGCGCGCGCGCCGGCGCGGTGTGGCTCGCCGCCGTGCTGGCCGCCGGTCTGCTGATTCCCTCCGCGATGGCGCAAGCCATTCCGATGCCGCGCGCGGCGCCGAAGACCCGCGACAATCCGCCCGCCGTCGCTCCGCACAACGTCCAGCCGGCCGGCCCACAGGTCACGGGAACCACGCGGCCGCCCGATCCGATCATTCCCGATCGCCGGCGCAACGTGCCGGCGAGCATTTTCCAGACCTTCAGCGCGGAGCAGAAGGCGGCCGCCGCGCGCGTCAGCGCCTATCTGTCGTCGCTGCAGACGCTGGCCGGAAATTTCGTGCAGGTCGGCCCCGACGGCGGCCGCACCACAGGCGAATTTTATATCCAGAAGCCCGGCAAGGTGCGGTTCGAATACGATCCGCCGTCGCCGATCGCGATGATTTCCGACGGCTCGTCGCTTGCGGTGCGCGACACCAAGCTCGCGACCCAGGACATCTACCCGCTGTCGCAGACGCCGTTGCGCTATCTGTTGTCCGATCGCATCGACCTGATGAAGGACACCAACGTCGTCAGCGTGACAATGGACGATCTCTATATCAGCGTCACCATCGAGGAGAAGCAGGCGCTGGTCGGCACCTCCAGGCTGATGCTGATGATCGGCGCCAAGGACGGACAGCTCAGGCAGTGGACCGTCACCGACCCGCAGGGCTACGACACGACAGTCGCGATCTACAATCTGAACACCACGGCGAAACTCGATCCGGGCCTGTTCAAGATCGACTTCACCCGTTATCCGACGACGTCGAACAACTAGGCGACCTTGAGGGGCTTGATATGGCTGACGTCGGTCTCGCGCTCGGCATGCCAGAGATCGTAAGCGACCTGTAGTCGGAGCCACGTTTCGGCACTGCCGCCGAGCAGTTTGCCGAAACGCACAGCCATCTGTGGCGAGACCGGCTTTTTCTCGTTCAGAATGTCATGCAGGTGCTGGCGGGAAATGCCCAACAACTCGGCAATTTTCGACTTCGTGCGACCGGTCTCAGGCAGAATGTCGGCCAGAACCGCACCAGGATGCGAGGGACAGCGGTTCGGACTACGTTTCGCAAGATATTCGGCCATGAACGCCTCTGCTAGTGATATTGTTCGAAATCGACACGGAACGCGTCACCGTCGATGAATTCGAATGTGACGCACCACGGGCCGTTAATGTGCACTGTGAATCGGATGGGTTGAAATCCTCTCAAGGCGTGAAAATCGAAACCCGGCAAGTTCAGGTCTTCCGCTCGCGCCGCCTGATCGAGCACATCAAGTCGGATCAAAATCCGACGATGAAAACGGCGATCGATCCTCGCCGTCGTCCCCCTCATCCAGAGCTCGGCGAGCGCCTTGTTCCTGAAGGTTTTGATCACGGCGGCAACTGTAAACAACCAGACGACATATGTCAACTGATTGCTTATTCCTATCCCGGCACATCCAGGTGTCGCGGCGACGTCAACTTTACCCACTCGAATGATTGCCTCGCTACGTTCGCAATGACAATATATGGAGCATCTTTCCTCCACCAAATCTCCCATGCAGCTCACCCTCACCACCTGGAACATCAATTCGGTGCGGCTGCGAATCGATCTCGTCGCAAAATTTCTGAAAGTGCAGCGGCCCGACGTGCTGTGCCTGCAGGAAACGAAATGTCCCGACGACGCCTTTCCGCTGAAGCGGTTCAGGCGGCTCGGCTACGAGCATGTCGCGCTGAACGGGCAAAAGGGTTATCACGGCGTCGCCATCGTCTCGAAGCTGCCGTTCGAGGTCACGGATGCGCGCAGCTTCTGCGGCAAGATCGATTCGCGCCACGTCAGCGCGACCTTTGGCGGCAAGGCGGGTCTCGCCGCGCCGCTGGTGCTGCATAATTTCTACGTGCCGGCGGGCGGCGATGTTCCCGATCCCGCCCTCAACCCGAAGTTCGATCACAAGCTGAAATTTCTCGATGAGATGCGTGACTGCGCGCCGTTGCATCCGCGCGACGGCGATCGCCACGTCCTGGTCGGCGACCTCAACGTCGCGCCGCACGAGAACGACGTCTGGTCGCACAAGCAGCTTCTGAGGATCGTCTCGCACACGCCCGTCGAATGCGACAAGCTGCTCGGCGTGCAGGGCGCGGGCGACTGGGTCGACATCGCCCGCGCCCGCATTCCGATGTCGGAGAAGGTCTATACGTGGTGGAGCTATCGCTCGGCGGACTGGATCGCCGCCAACAAGGGCCGCCGCCTCGACCACATCTGGGTCTCGGAAGCGCTGCGCGGCGGCATCCGGGATTTCCGCATCGCCCGCGATGCCCGCGGCTGGGAACGGCCCTCGGATCATGTGCCGGTGACCGCGGTGCTGGAGGTGTAGCGCGCCGCGGTCGCAAAGCGGCCAACGCGTCGGGTTGGGGGCGACGAGGCGATCGCGCGATGTGTGAACACCCCGACCCCGGCTTCAGCTTCGCTGGCCGACCCTCCCCACAAGGGAAAGGGATAAGGGACGATCAAATGCTCAGCTTCGCGCCCGCCATCACGATGTCGCTGGTCGCCTGCCGCGTGCGATTGGCAAGTTCGTCGCGAAGCCGGCGGGCGGCGGCCGGATCGCTGTCGAGCACGCGCTGGAACAGCGTGCGCGGAATCCGGATCAGCGTCGAATATTCGAGCGCGGTGGCGGTGGCCGGCCGTGACATGGGAACGATCAGCGCCAGTTCGCCAATCAGCGTGCCGCGTTCGGCGATCACTTCCCGGTTGCCGTCCTGTTCGTGAATGCGGAATGCGCCGTCCTGAACGACAAAGCCGCCGTCCGATTCGTCGCCGGCGCGAAACAGGATCGAACCGCGGGCAAACTGCTGCTGCTCCGAGCTGATCGCGAGCACGCGCAATGCGCCGCCCCCCAACAGGCGCAATGTCGGGATCCGCTCGAGAAGGGCAACGTCATCTTCGATCGACATACGAAACCGGGTCGGCGGTCCACACCGGGACCGGCCAGGGGCTGATACGAATCGTCAGCCAAACCGTATCACGGCACCAGCTTGTAGCCACCGGCTTCCGTCACCAGAATCTCCGGGTTGGCGGCGTCCTTCTCGATCTTCTGGCGCAACCGGTAGATGTGGGTTTCCAGGGTGTGCGTGGTGACGCCGGAATTGTAGCCCCACACCTCCTGCAGCAGCGTCTCGCGCGACACCGGCATCTGGCCGGCGCGGTACAGGAAGCGCAGGATCGCGGTTTCTTTCTCGGTCAACCGCACCTTTTTGGCATTGGCTCCGGTCAACATCTTGGAGCCGGGCCGGAAGCTGTACGGTCCCACCGAGAACACCGCGTCCTCGCTGGCTTCGTGCTGGCGCAGTTGCGCGCGGATGCGCGCCAGCAGCACCGCGAAGCGAAACGGCTTCGCGACATAATCGTTGGCGCCCGATTCGAGGCCCAAAATCGTGTCGGAATCGGTGTCGTGGCCGGTGAGCATGATGATCGGCGCCTTGAAGCCGCCCTTGCGCAGCGACCGCACCACCTCACGCCCGTCGGTATCGGGCAGGCCGACATCCATCAGCACCAGATCGGGAGCATGGGTTTTGGCGGCGCTGGCGCCCTTCGCGCCGGTGTCGACGGCGGACGCCTCGAACTCTTCATGCAGCGACAATTGTTCGACCAGCGTGTCGCGCAGGTCGTTATCGTCGTCCACGATCAGGATTTTGCGGGCGTTGGCCATGGCGGTGCAATCCTCTCAGCGGCAGGACGGGGCGGCGCAGGTGCCCGGCCGGCACATTGCCGGCCAACTCCCGGTGTCCTGTAATCGTGGTTCGTCTGGACGTATGAACTTGTTACCGATTCACAAGCCACACTGGACTGTACTCCAGAATCGGAGGGCATTTGGATGAATGTCCTGTAATGACTTTCAAAGGGGCCGACCCCGCGGGCGGGCCCCGCGGAGGTCTGCCATTCCATGAGAATTGTAGATTTTTCAATGCCTTGTGTGACAAATTTCCGTGATCGGCCGCTGACGGCGATTCGCATCCGGCCCGCCGCCGGGCAGCCGAGCCGGGGCTGGCTGGTCGCGGACGGACTGGTGATCCCGGTGGCTCTCGGCCGTGGCGGCGTCCGCGCCAACAAGCGCGAGGGCGACGGCGGGACGCCGCGCGGCACCTTTCATCCGCTGAAATTGTGGTGGCGCGCCGACCGGCATCCGCGCCCCCGGACGTTTCTGCCGGTTCGCGCGATCGCTCCCACGGATGCCTGGTGCGAGGATGCCGCCGACCGGCACTACAATCGGCCCATCCGGCTCGAACGCGGCGCGGGCGGCGACCGGCTCGCGCGGGCCGACCACCTCTACGACTTCATCATTGAAATCGACCACAACACCCGTCCCCGCATCGCGGGACGCGGCAGCGCCGTATTCCTGCATCTCGCCCGCGACAATTTTGGATCGACCGCGGGGTGCGTGGCGATGACGCGGCCCATGATGCTGCGGCTGCTGCGGCGGATCGGGCCGCGCACCCGGATCGAGATCGGGTAGCGCGGTCTCTGACCCCCACCCGGCTCGGTTTCGCTTTGCTCAACTTCGCCACCCTTTCCCGCAAGGGGAGAGGGACAAATCTCACCGCTTCCCGAAAATTGCCGAGCCGACCCGCACGTGAGTCGCGCCGAACCGGATCGCGATCGCAAAATCCGCACTCATGCCCATCGACAGTTGCGTGAGTCCGTTGCGTTTGGCGATCTTGGCGGTGAGCGCGAAGTGCGGCGCCGGCGCGTCATCGGCGGGCGGAATGCACATCAGCCCTGAAATCCTCAATCCGTAGACGCCGCGGCACGCCGCGATGAAGTCGTCGGCGTCCGACGGCGCGATACCGGCCTTCTGAGGCTCCTCGCCGGTGTTGATCTGCACGAACAATTCCGGCCGGCGATCCTGCCTGACGATTTCCTTGGCTAACGCTTCGCAAATGCTGGGACGATCCACCGAATGGATGGCGTCGAACAGGGCGACAGCCTCCTTCGCCTTGTTCGATTGCAGCGGGCCGATCAGATGCAGCGCAAGGCCGGGATGCGCCGTCCTCAAGTCCGGCCACTTCCCCTTCGCCTCCTGCACGCGGTTCTCGCCGAAAACCCGCTGCCCCGCGGCGATCACCGGCACGATCGCGTCGGCATCAAAGGTTTTCGACACCGCCACCAGCGTGACCGACGACCGTTCGCGCCGCGCGTCCGTGCAGGCGCGGACGATCTCGGCCTCAACCGAGGCGAGCCCCTCGCTTGGTAAATGAGCCGTTGCGGACGTGGGGCCTTCAGTGGTCATTTGATTCATCAAATTTCCAATCTTCGCAAATCGATCCAACTTTACCCATTCCAGGAAAGGCTTCTTGAACCGTTGGCTCGGCATTCTGGCGGTCCGATTCCAACATTCGCGTCGGGGACGCGCGGCGAGGTGTGTCGCGAATGTCAGATTTACGCCACGAGGCGAGGGTCAGGGAACTGTGATGTCACGGATCGGCTTCAACCGCAAACGGGCCAAACTCAAGGCCGTGATGGGAGTCCGCGCGCGGCTTGTGCTGCTGGCGCTGATCCTGGTGGTGCCGCTGATGGCCGATCGCGTCCGCTCGCTGGAAAGCGACCGCGCCAAAACGATATCCACCACCAACGCCGAATTCATGAAGCTCGCGCAGCACACCGCCAATGCCCAGCGCGAGGTGATCTCCTCGGTCGAGGCCGTTCTGAAATCGTCGATTCACATCTACTCGTCGGCCGCGCGCGTGGGCGACGCCTGCGGCATCATGCGCGCCAGCCTGCACGTCGACCTGCCGTGGATCAGAAACGTTCTGGTGCTTGATCGCGACGGAAAGGTGACCTGCTCGACGGTCACGAACATGGAGGGTCTCGACTTCAGCGATCGCGACTACTTCAAGACCGCCAAGACGACCGGCAAGCTGGTGATCAGCGACTACCTCTTCAGCAGGGTTTCGAAGATGCCGATCTCGGTCGCCGCCTATCCCATGGCGTCGTCGAAAACCTACAATGGCGGCGTCATCATCGCGGGGATCAACCTCGGCTGGATGTCGAAGATCATGGACGATCTCGGCGGCAAACCAGGTGTCTCCGCAATGCTCATCGACGGCGGCGGAACCATACTGGCGGCGCCCTCCGATCAGGCCAGCATGATCGGCAGCCAGATCGGCGATCTCCGTCTCCTGTCCACTATCGAGAAGTCCAGCGCCGCGTCGAACGACGATACCGGCAGCTTTCATTTCACCGCGGCGAACGGCAAGCAGCGGCTGATTTCCTTCACCCACGTTCCCGGCACCAATTCCCGTTTGATCGTCAGTGTCGATGAGTCCATAGCATCTGCGGCGATCAATCGCGAAATTCGCACCGCCTATGTCCAGTTTGGCTTCGTCGGCTTTATTGTTCTGCTTGGCGCGCTGATCGCCGCCGAGCGGCTGATCGTTCAGCCCATCGACCTGATGACGGCTGCCGCGATACGGTTCGGCCGCGGCGAACGCACCGCGCGCGTGGCGCGGGCGCACCTGCCGGCGGAATTTGTCCCGCTGGCGCGCGCCTTCAATGCCATGGCGGCGCAACTCGGCGAACGCGAGAACGAACTGCTCACCGCCAACGACCGTCTCACGGTGATGGCGTCGCACGATATGCTCTCAGGCCTCGCCAACCGGCGCGGATTCCAGAGCCGCCTCGATTTCGAATGGTTCAAGGCGCAGCAAACCGGCGAGCAATTGTCGCTGCTGATGATCGACGTCGATCATTTCAAGCTGTTCAACGACACCTATGGCCATCTGGAAGGCGATGCCTGCCTGCAGCGTGTCGGCGAGGCCCTGACCCGGATCGCCAGTCAGACGAAGGGCTTCGCGGCGCGCTACGGCGGCGAGGAATTCTGCCTGATGCTGCCGGCGACCGGCGTGGACACGGCTATCGCGGTCGGCGAAACGGTGCGCGCCGCCGTCCAGGCGCTCGCGCTGCCCCATACCACCAGCAGTTACCAGACCGTCACGGTCAGCATCGGTGTCGCCCATACCTCTCCGAACGAGGCCCAGCAACCGATCGATCTGATCGAAGCCGCCGACGCCGCGCTCTATGCGGCCAAGCACCGCGGCCGCAACGCCGTCGTCGAGCACGGGTTCATCCGGGCAACCGAAGCGTCGATGAAGCTGGCGGGCTGAAACGTCCCGAAGTCCGCGCCGCCGGCGGCATGACTCCATAAATTCCGCTTCGTCAATCGAAATTCGCCGCCGCGGGTTCGCGGCCCGACATCTTTCGGAGATGAGAGATTGTCGCTGGAATGTGCCAATATCCGCCGGACTCGAATCGGGGGCATGGATTGTGGCCGCAATTTATCAATTCAGTGCCGCTATATGACGCTCGACCAACACAGCGCACGCAATTCAATCCGGACTGGAATGGCATGACACATCGGCTGACGACGCGATCCACCATGGCGATGCATCGCTGGTTGTCTCCCGTCATTGCAACGCTTGCGGCGACGGCCGTACTGGGGGCGCTGACCACCGGCGCTTCGGCGAAACAACAGCGCCGCACCCAACCCACCGAGGCGACGGCGCCGCGCGATGCCGGCGATCCGATCATGGCGATCGTCTCGATCAAGACTCAGCAGGTGACGTTCTACGACGCCGACGGCTGGATCCTGCGGGCGCCGGTCTCGACCGGGGTCGGGGGCCGCGAGACGCCGGCGGGCGTCTTCGCCGTCATCGAGAAAGACAAGGACCACCACTCCACCATGTATGACGATGCCTGGATGCCGAACATGCAGCGCATCACCTGGAACGGGATCGCGCTGCACGGCGGTCCGCTGCCGGGATATGCGGCCTCGCACGGCTGCGTGCGAATGCCATACGGCTTTGCGGAAAAGCTGTTCGACAAGACATGGATCGGGATGCGGGTCATCATCGCGCCGCATGACGCGGCCCCGGTCGCGTTTTCCCATCCCGCGCTGTTCGTGCCGAACGCGGAGGCCGTCGCGGCCGCCCCGGCCAAAGCCGAAACACTGACCCGCGAGGCTGCGCAGGCCGCGACGGCGGCCAACGAGACGAAAAAGGCCGCGGCAGCGGCGACGCGCGAGACGAAATCGCTCACCGTATCGCTGCGCAAGCTGGAACGGCTCAAGAAAAGCAGCGACATCGAACTCGCGCGCGCCGACAAGGCGCGCGCCGCCGCCAAGACAGACCAGGCCAGGGCGCATGCGGAGGAGCGAAAGCAGAAAGCCGACGCGAAGGCCGCCGAGGCGGCCGCGCAACTGGACACCGCCAGGGCGGACGCGCAGTCGAAGCTCGATGCCGCCGCCGCTGCAAAGGACGCCGCCAACGCCGCCCAGGCCAGGAAGGCCGAGACCGCCAAGGCGGCGCTCGATGCCAGGCTCGCACTGGAACCGGTCTCGGTCTACATCAGCCGCGCGACGCAGAAGATTTACGTCCGGCGCAACACCCACAAGCCGGCGCCCGACGGCGGCGGCGAGGTATTCGACGCCACCATCGAGGCTCCGGTGACGATCCGCGACCCCGGCAAGCCGATCGGCACGCATATTTTCACGGCGGCGGCGCGCGACGGCGCCGGCCTGCGCTGGACCGCGGTCACGATCGACGATGGCGATGACGCCAAGGATGCGCTCGACCGCATCACCGTTCCGAAGGACGTGATCGACCGCATCGCGCCGACGGCGTTGCCACGGTCCTCGATCATCGTCTCGGACGAGCCGCTGAGCGCCGAGACCAACTATCGCACCGAATTTGTCGCGGTCCTCAGCAACCAGCCGCAGGGCGGCTTCATCACCCGCAAGCCGACCCCTCGGGAGGATGACCTGATGGCAAGCGGCGACCCAGGCGACGACGGCTTCAGCTCCGTCTTTGGTTCCGGCTGGAGCGCGCAGCCTGTCGATCCGCGTCCCGCCGACCGGCGGCTGCGCGGCCGTCAGCTCTATCGTCCGCCGCAACAGAACTGGTGGGGCGGCGGCTGGTAAGACGGGCCGCTCAGCTCCGCTTCGGAATCTCGACGCCGCGCTGGACCGCCGGACGCGCCAGACCGCGCGCAAGCCATGCCGCGACGTTACGGAACGCATCGAACCCGACGAGCTCGCGGGCCTCGTAAAATCCGATCAGATTGCGGACCCAGCCGATCATCGAGATATCGGCAATGGTGTACGTGTCGCCGACGAACCACTGGCGCGTCGCCAGATGCCCATCCATGACGCCGAGCAGCCGTTTCGCTTCCGCCACATAGCGATCGCGAGGGCGCTTGTCCTCGAAGTCCTTGCCGGCGAACTTGTGGAAGAAGCCGACCTGTCCGAACATCGGCCCGACGCCGCCCATCTGGAAGTGCAGCCATTGCAGGGTGTGCCAGCGTTGCGCGGGATCCTTCGGCAGCAGTTGTCCGGTCTTTTCCGCGAGGTATTGGAGGATCGCGCCCGACTCGAACAGGCCGAGCGGCTGGCCGCCGGGACCATTGGGATCGAGAATCGCCGGAATCCTCCCGTTGGGATTGAGTGACAGGAATTCCGGGGTTTTCTGATCGTTCCTGCCGAAATCCACCAGATGCGCCTCGTAGGGCAACCCGGTCTCCTCGAGCATGATCGAGACCTTCACGCCGTTGGGGGTCGGCAGCGAATAGAGCTGGAGGCGGTCCGGATGAACAGCCGGCCAGCGTTTGGCGATCGGGAAGGCGGAGAGGTCGGGCATGTGAGCTCCTGAGCGTGCTGACCCGCGGCTTACACCTGAAAAGATGGGCCCGTGCAATCCCTGCGCCAGCCGCGCATCTCACCCATCCCGAACGTGCAAACCATTGACCCGGCGCGGTCTTTCATGGCCTAGTCCGCCATCTTTCGACTGCCCGCAAATCACGAAAAACGCCGCGATTCCATGACCTCAGACCGTTACAACGCCCGTGACGCCGAACCGCGCTGGCAAGCCGTGTGGGACCGGCAGGCGATCTTCCGAACCAAGAACGACGACCCGCGCGACAAATACTATGTGCTGGAGATGTTCCCGTACCCGTCCGGGCGCATCCATATCGGTCATGTCCGCAACTACACTCTCGGCGACGTGATCGCCCGCTACATGCGTGCCAAGGGCTACAACGTGCTGCACCCGATGGGCTGGGACGCCTTCGGTCTGCCTGCCGAGAACGCCGCGATCGAGCGCAAGGTCGCGCCCAAGGCGTGGACCTACGACAACATCGCCGCGATGAAAAAGCAGCTCCAGTCGATCGGGCTGTCGCTCGACTGGTCGAGGGAGTTCGCGACCTGCGATCCCGGCTACTACAAGCATCAGCAGAAAATGTTCCTGGATTTTCTGCGCGGCGGTCTCGCCGAGCGCGAGAAGCGCAAGGTCAACTGGGATCCGGTCGACATGACCGTGCTCGCCAACGAGCAGGTGATCGACGGCCGCGGCTGGCGCTCCGGCGCGGTGGTGGAGCAGCGGGAGCTCAGCCAGTGGGTCTTCAAGATCACCCGCTATTCGCAGGAATTGCTCGACGCCCTCGACACGCTGGACCGCTGGCCGGACAAGGTGCGCCTGATGCAGCGCAACTGGATCGGCCGCAGCGAGGGCTTGCATTTCGAGTTCACGCTGATCGGCGCGCCGCAGGGTTTTGAGCGCCTGCCGGTGTTCACCACCCGTCCGGACACGATGTACGGACCGACCTTCGCGGCGATTTCGCCGGACCATCCGCTGGCGAAAAAACTGGCGGAAACCGATCCGAAGATCGCGGCCTTCATCGAGGAATGCCATCGCATCGGCACGTCGCAGGCCGAGATCGATACGGCGGAAAAGCTCGGCTACGATACCGGCGTCAAGGCGCGGCATCCCGGCGACCCTTCGATCAAGCTGCCGCTTTACATCGCCAACTTCGTGCTGATGGACTACGGCACCGGCGCCATCATCGGCTGCCCGGCGCACGACCAGCGCGACCTCGACTTCGCGCGCAAATACGATCTTCCCGTGATCGACGTGTTCGTGCCGCTCGCCACCGGCGAGCGCGTCGGGAATGTCGCCTTCGTGCCGCCGAAAACCGAAACCGTGCGCTATGTCCAGTGGGCCGGCGAACCCGGCGTGATGACATGCGACGACGCCATGAAGCGCTCGCTCGCGATGTTCGTGAGCGAAGGCTGGGGCCGCCGCGAAATCAATTACCGCCTGCGCGACTGGGGAATCTCGCGCCAGCGCTACTGGGGCTGCCCGATCCCGGTGATCCATTGCCCGACATGCGATGTCGTTCCGGTGCCGGACAAGGATCTGCCGGTGGTGCTGCCGGAGGATGTCTCATTCGACAAGCCCGGCAATGCGCTCGACCATCATCCGACGTGGAAGCACGTCACCTGCCCGCAATGCGGCGGCAAGGCGCAGCGCGAAACCGATACCATGGACACGTTCGTGGATTCGTCATGGTATTTCGCACGCTTCACCGATCCGTGGAACGAGAAGGCCCCGACCACGCCCGCGGTCGCCAACCGCATGATGCCGGTCGACCAGTATATCGGCGGCGTCGAGCACGCGATCCTGCATCTTTTGTATTCGCGTTTCTTCACCCGCGCGATGAAAGCCACCGGCCACATCGGCATGGACGAGCCGTTCAAGGGCATGTTCACCCAGGGCATGGTGGTGCACGAGACCTATCGCAAGGCCGACGGCGGCTGGGCCTCGCCCGACGAAGTGAAGATCGAGATCGCCGGCAACGGCCGCCGCGCCAGCCTGATCGCGTCAGGTGAAGATGTGAGCATCGGCGCCGTCGAGAAGATGTCGAAGTCGAAGCGCAACACCGTCGACCCCGACGACATCATCGGCAGCTACGGCGCCGATACCGCGCGCTGGTTCATGCTGTCGGACTCGCCGCCGGATCGCGACGTGATCTGGAGCGAGGAAGGCGTGCAGGGCGCCTCGCGCTTCATGCAGCGGCTGTGGCGGCTCATCAATGAATCGGCCGAGGCCGGCAAGGCCGCGCCGCAGACCCGCCCCGCCGCCTTCGGCGCGGACGCGCTGGCCTTGCGCAAGGCGGCGCACGGCGCGCTCGACAAGGTGTCCACGGGAATCGAGCGGCTGCACTTCAACGTCTGCCTCGCCAACATCCGGGAATTCGCCAACACGCTGGCCGATACGCTCGGACGCGCCGGCCCCCGGACACCGGACCTGTCGCCGGATTTGGCCTGGAGCCTGCGCGAGGCGGCGACCATCCTGGTCCAGGTGTTCAGTCCGATGATGCCGCACCTTGCCGAGGAATGCTGGCAGGCGCTCGGACAAAAGGGACTGGTTTCCGAGGCGGCCTGGCCACAAATCGAGCGCGATTTGCTGGTTGAAGACACCATCACGCTGCCGGTTCAGGTGAACGGCAAGAAGCGGGGCGAGGTGACCGTGGCCAGCGGTGCCCGGAATCCGGAAATTGAGGCTGCCGTTTTGGCGCTCGATGCGGTAAAACTGGCCCTGGCCGGCAAGCCGGCCCGGAAGATCATCGTTGTCCCGCAGAGGATTGTGAATGTGGTGGGGTAGGTTGCCGGCTCGGCCGGCTCGATCAAGGGCCAACCCTCGCATCGCGGCCCGGCTGGCCATCGTCGCCGCGCTGGCGGGGCTGACGGCCGGCTGTTTCCATCCGATGTACGCCGAGCACGCCGACGGCTCGCCCGCCCTGCGCGAAAAGCTGATGGGCGTGGAGCTGCTGCCGATCGCCGAGCCCACCGCCTCGCGCAACGCGCGGATCGGGGTCGCGATCCGCAACGCGCTGGCGTTCAAGCTCTATGGCGGCGCGACCGGCATGCCGGCGACGCATCAGCTCAAGATCCGCTTCACCACCAGCCGCTCGTCGCTGATCCTCGATCCGCTCACCGCCCTGCCCTCCAACGAGAGCTACGGCATCGACGCGACCTACCAGTTGGTGGAAGTTTCGACCGGCAAGACGGTTCTGAACGCGACGACGTTCGCCCGCACCTCCTACGACATCCCCGGCCAGCTCCAGCGCTTCGCGCGCGCCCGCGCCTATCGCGACGCGGAGGATCGCGCCGCGCAACAAATCGCCGACAACATCAACACGCGGCTGGCGGCGTTCTTCTACGCCGGCACGTGAGCAGATTTCGGCTCTTCAGGATATGCAGCACCGTCGCTGCGTCATTGCGAGCGAAGCGAAGCAATCCAGAAGCCTGAGTGAGTCCGGATTGCTTCGTCGCGACGCTCCTCGCAATGACGAGACTGATGGCACGAGCTGAACATGGTCGCGCTGCGCGGAAAAGACATCGACAGCTTTCTTGCCCGGCCCGATGCCGGACGTCCCATCATCCTGCTCTACGGTCCCGACGCCGGTCTGGTGCGCGAGCGCGCCGACGCCCTGATGGCGTCCGCCGTCGACGATCCCAACGATCCGTTTTCGCTGGTGCGGCTGGATGGCGACGAGCTCGCGGCCGAACCGTCGCGTCTTGTCGATGAGGCGATGACGGTGCCGCTGTTCGGCGGCCGCCGCGCGATCCGCGTCAAGGCAGGCTCGCGCAGCTTTGCCGGCGGCGTCGACACCCTGGCCGATTCCCCCATCAAGGATTGCCGCATCGTGATCGAGGCCGGCGAATTGCGGCCCGAGGCACCGCTGCGCAAGGCCTGCGAGCGCGCGAAGAACGCGGTGGCGATCGCCTGTTATCCCGACACCGAGCGCGATCTCGCCAGACTGATCGACGACGAATTGCGCCTCTCCAATCTGAAGATCGCACCGGACGCCCGCGCCACGCTGATGTCGCTGCTCGGCGGCGACCGGCAGGCCTCGCGCAACGAGCTGCGCAAGATCGTGCTCTATGCCCATGGGCAGCGCGAGATCACAACCGAAGACGTGATGGCGGTCGTCTCCGACGCGTCGGACTTCAAACTCGATCCGATCGTCGACGGCGCGTTTGCCGGACAACCCGCGACGGTCGAAACCGAATTCGCCAAGGCGATGGTCGCCGGCACCTATCCGGGCCTGATTATTTCCGCCGCGCAGCGTCAGGTCGCCGCCCTGCACAGGGCCGCGCTTGCGATGGAGAACGGCGCGTCGGCGTCATCGGCTGCCGAGAGCGGATTTCCGCGGCTGCATTTTTCGCGCAAGACGGCGGTGGAAACGGCCTTGCGCAATTTCAGCGCCACGCGGCTCGCGCAGGTGATGGATCAACTCGCCGTCGCCGCGCTGGACGTGCGCAAGCAGTCATCGCTCGCCGCCGTCATCGCCCAGCGCGCGCTGATGTCGATCGCGGTGAACGCACGGCGAAGGGGATAGAGGCCGCTCAGTGTAAGCAAAAGATGTGGAAGAGGAATTCCGTTCGTCGTTGCGAGCGAAGCGACGCAATCCGGTTCTTTCCTCGCGGCTTCCGGATTGCTTCGCTCGCAATGACGGAGACGACGGCTATCCCTGTCCGTCCAGCCGCTTCAAAATCTCGTCGAGCTGGTCGAGATCGCGGTAGCGAATCTGCACGACGCCGCCGGGATTCTTGTGATCCACCGTCACCGCGAGACCGAGCGCGTCGCTGACGCGCTTTTCCAGCGCGATCGTATCCGGGTCTTTCTCCGCCTTGCCGGCGCGCGCCTTCTGCGGCTTGCGCTCCGGCACGCCCTCCTCGTGCGCCAGCGCCTCCGCCTGCCGCACGTTGAGACCTTCCGCGACGATGCGCTTCGCCGCCGTGGACGGATCGGGCACGCCGATCAGCGCGCGCGCATGTCCCGCCGACAGTTCTCCGGACGCGATCAGCGCCTGCACATCGTCGGGCAGTTTCGTCAGCCGCATCATGTTGGCGACATGGCTGCGGCTCTTGCCGACGATCTTCGCGATGTCGTCCTGGGTGCGTTTGAACTCGTTGGCGAGCGCGTGATAGCCCTGCGCCTCTTCCATCGCATTGAGGTCTTCGCGCTGCACGTTCTCGATGATCGCGATCTCGAGCGCGACGTTGTCGTTGACGTCGACCGGGACGATCGGAACCTCGTGCAAGCCGGCGAGCTGCGACGCGCGCCAGCGGCGTTCGCCGGCGATGATCTCGTAGCGGTCCTGCGCACCCTTCACGGGGCGTACGACGATCGGCTGGATCACGCCGTGCTGCTTGATGGAGTCGGAGAGCTCGCCGAGCTCGACATCGGAAAACGCACGGCGCGGATTGCGCGGATTGGGTTTCAGGAATTCGATCGGCACCTTGCGCTGCGCACGCGGACGCTCAACGTGCGCCGCCTCGCCGCCGACATCGCCGATCAGACTTGCAAGACCGCGGCCCAGTCGCGAACGCGCTTCATCCGCCATCGCCAGCTCCCTTGGATTCACGCGCAAACTCCACTGTCTTCCATTTCATCCTTCGAGGCTCGGGCTTCGCCCTCGCACCTCAGGATGATGCTGTTGGTGTTGCGATCATTTCAAGAAGATCGCGCCTGTTATCGTCACTCTGAGGTGCGCGCTCCTGCGCGCATAGAGGGACGACGATGGTCAATGCGTCGTGCGCAGCTCGCGCTCGCGCTGGATCACTTCGGTCGCGAGTTTCAGATAGGCTTCGCTGCCGGTGCACTTGAGATCGTAGACCAGCACCGGCTTGCCGTAGGATGGCGCTTCCGAAATGCGCACGTTGCGCGGAATCATGGTGTCGTAGACTTTCGAGCCCATGAACTGTCGCACGTCCGCGACGACCTGGTTCGACAGGTTGTTGCGCGAGTCGAACATGGTGAGCACGATGCCGTGGATCGACAGGTTCGGATTGAGGGTGGAGCGGACCTGCTCCACCGTCTGCAGCAGTTGCGACAGGCCTTCGAGCGCGAAGAATTCGCACTGAAGCGGAACGAGGATCGCATCCGACGCCGCCATGGCGTTGACGGTGAGAAGATTGAGCGACGGCGGACAGTCGATCAGCACGTAGGTGTAATCGGTGTTGTCCGGGGCGTCGCTGTTGAGCGCCGCGATCGCGTCGCGCAGACGGAATGCACGATCCTTGGTGGTGCCGAGTTCGAGCTCGAGGCCGGAGAGATCCATGGTCGAGGGCGCGATGTGCAGGCGCGGCACCGCCGTCGCCACCACCGATTCGCGCAGCGGCGATTCGCCGATCAGCACGTCGTAGGTCGAGCAGTTGCGGTCGCGCCGGTCGATGCCGAGGCCGGTTGACGCGTTGCCCTGCGGATCGAGATCGACGATCAGCACACGCTCGCCGATGGCCGCCAGCGCGGTGCCGAGATTGATGGCTGTCGTCGTCTTGCCGACGCCGCCTTTCTGGTTTGCAAGCGAGATGATCCGCGGATGGCCGGCCGGCCGGCCATCATCTTTGCTGTCCATTCGATATATCTCATCAATCACGGTCATGACGCGCCGACTTACTTTGGCGGGGGGGACATGCGCCGCTCGATCCGGTCGAGTTCGACGATCCAACCGTGTCCGCCGGTGCGGCTGGAATGCAGATGGGGCTCAATATTCCAATATTTAGTAGCTTCCGTCAATTCAGCTTCTACATCTTGACCCTTGGGAAACAGCGCCTTGGCATCCTGTTTCACCAGGGGCTCCGCGAAGCCGAGCAATATTTGTAACGGCGCCAGCGCCCGTGCGGTCACGCAATCGATGCGGCCATCCGATCTTTCCACATAATCCCCGATATCCATCAGGTGAATGACGCCCGGCGCGCCGGTGACCCGGATCGCCTCGCGCAGGAAGGCGGCCTTTTTGGCATTGCGCTCGACCAGATCGATCCGCGCGCCTTCGATATCGGCCAGCGCGCAGGCCAGCACGACGCCAGGAAAGCCGCCGCCGCTGCCGAAGTCGGCCCAGAGTTTCGCATCCGGCGCGAGCGACAAAAGCTGAAGGGAATCGGCGATGTGGCGCGTCCACAGATGCGGCAGCGTCGAGGGCGAGACCAGATTGGTTTTCGCCTGCCACCGCGCGAGCAGATCGACGTAGGCATCCAGCCGCGCTTCCGTTTCACGTGAAACCGGCGTCAGCGCCAGCGCGGCGGCTTTATCTGCCGCGAGCGGCTGAGGTTGTGGCTGTTTTGGCATTGAGGTCGCCATCATAGGCGACAGTCCGATTCTCGGCCAGATTCGTTTGCAGCCCCCCGACGCTTTTTATAGCGTTTTCGAGCGAAGCGGATACCGGTTCGCGTCAAGAAAATGCGTCACATCAAAATCATAGAGCCCCGCTTCTGATTCCATCAGACGCGGAAAGGCTTTAGCGGTCGGCCAATGGCCGAGCTGCCTGCCGACGCTTTATGCGGCAGGTCTGTTTCACGTGAAACATCGTCGGGGACAGGATGAGGCGACGCAGGCCAACTCAGGCTGACTCAGGCCGACTTGGCCTTGCGCGCCTCCCGGCGCAGATAGGCCGCCAGGATTCCAAGCGCCGCAGGCGTGATGCCGTCGAGGCGAGCCGCCTGCCCGATCGTGCGCGGCCGAGCCTTTTCGAGCTTGCCGCGCGCCTCGTTGGACAATCCCGGCACGGCATCATAGTCGATGTCCGTCAGCACCAGACTCTCATCGCGGCGAAAGGCTTCGACGTCCGCGGTCTGGCGCTTCAGATAGACGTCGTACTTGGCATCGATCTCCAGATGCACGGCGATTCCCGGATCGACAGCCGATAGCTCCGGCCAAATTGCCGTCACCTCGCTCCATCCAATCTCCGGATAGGACATCAGTTCAAACGCCGAGCGCCTGACGCCATCCCGATTGAGCGACAAGCCGTGCCTGGCGGCCTCATTCGGCGTGATCGCGAGCGATTTCGCCAGGGTCTTTGCAGCATCCAGAGCCGCCATCTTGGTCCGGTGCCGCGCCGCCCGCTCCGTGCCGACGCATCCAAGGGCGATGCCTTTGTCCGTGAGCCGCTGATCGGCATTGTCGGCGCGCAGGGTCAGCCGGTATTCGGCGCGTGAGGTGAACATCCGGTAGGGCTCGGTGATCCCGCGGGTCACGAGATCGTCGATCATCACGCCGAGATAGCCGTCCGCCCGGTCGAACGCGATCTGCCGGCCATTCCCCGCCGCCAGCGCCGCATTGAGGCCCGCAACGAGCCCCTGCGCCGCGGCCTCTTCATAGCCGGTGGTGCCGTTGATCTGGCCGGCCAGGAAAAGCCCCGCCATTCGCCTGGTTTGCAAGGTCGGCTCCAGCTCGCGCGGATCGACGTGGTCGTATTCGATGGCATAGCCCGGCCGGACCATGCGGACGTTTTCGAGTCCCGGGATCGACGCCAGAATCGCCTGCTGCACGTCTTCCGGCAGCGAGGTCGAGATGCCGTTGGGATAGACGGTCGTATCGTCGAGGCCTTCCGGCTCCAGAAAAATCTGGTGCCCGTCGCGATCGCCGAAGCGAACGATCTTGTCCTCGATCGAGGGGCAATAGCGCGGGCCGGAGCTCTTGATCTGGCCGGAATACATCGGCGAGCGGTGTACATTGCTTCGGATCACGTCGTGGGTCGCCGGTGTCGTGCGCGTAATCCCGCACTGGATCTGCGGCACCGCGATCCGGTCGGTCATCACCGAGAATGGCTCCGGCGGATCGTCGCCAGGCTGCATTTCCACCGCCGGCCAGTCGATGGTGGTGCCATCGAGCCGCGGCGGCGTGCCGGTCTTGAGACGGCCGAGCGTAAAGCCGATACGCTCGAAGGATGCGGACAAACCCAGCGCCGGCGCCTCCCCGACCCGGCCGGCCGGCCAGCTCGTCTCGCCAAGATGGATCAGACCGCGCAAGAAGGTGCCGGTGGTCACGACAACGGCTCCGGCCCCAAGCTCCCGGCCATCCGCCAGCCGAATGCCTGTGATCCGGCCATCACGGGTCAAAAGCTCGTCGGCTTCGCCCTCGATCACCTCAAGCCCGGCGGTCTCCCGGATCGAGGCCTGCATCGCAGCCGCATACAATTTGCGATCGGCCTGGGCGCGAGGGCCCCGAACCGCAGGGCCTTTGCGGCGGTTGAGCATCCGAAACTGAATGCCGGCGGCGTCCACCGTCCGACCCATCAGTCCGTCCAGAGCGTCGACCTCGCGAACCAGATGTCCCTTGCCGAGACCTCCGATCGCCGGATTGCAGGACATCGCGCCCACTGTGGCGAATTGATGCGTCACGAGAGCCGTGCGGGCGCCCACGCGCGCAGCCGCGGCGGCGGCCTCACAACCGGCGTGGCCGCCCCCGATCACGATGACGTCGAACGATGTCCGCATTCCGCATCCGTCGCGCATTTCGGGCAACTTCTAGTGTCCCGATTCCGAAGTTCGCATGTCCTTGCGGCGACCTTTGATGCGAACTTCGGAATTAAAGGGACACTAGCAAATTTATGATTCTAGTGTGGTTTAGGTTCAGAAGTTCGCTTGAAAAGCGTGTCGAGAAAATGAAGCGAACTTCTGAACCACCACACTAGTGTCCCGATTCCGAAGTTCGCATGTCCTTGCGGCGACCTTTGATGCGAACTTCGGAATTAAAGGGACACTGGCAAGTTTATGATTCTCGTGTGGTTCAGGTTCAGAAGTCCGCTTCA
>Ga0153956_1001557_pt1 | contig 19694 bp, 18 predicted proteins | sample TSFL040MetaG_FD_104704 | JGI IMG/M metagenome (GOLD analysis project Ga0153956, IMG submission 104704) | Attine ant fungus gardens microbial communities from Florida, USA - TSFL040 MetaG | ecosystem: Host-associated > Fungi > Mycelium > Unclassified | place: USA: Florida, Wekiwa Springs...
GAGCCGCGCCAGCGCGAATTCGCCTTCCGCGCGGGCGCCAACATCGTGATGTACACGCTGACCGGCAACTACAAGGCCGATCAGGTTCATGCCCCGGCGCTGATCGAAAGGCTCGGGCAATGACCCAATACGGCATCGCCTTTACGCCATTGGTGCCCACGCTCGTGCTGTGGCTCGGGCTGGCGGCCACACTGCTGATCGCGGCGGTCTCGCTGCTGCGCCGGGCGCGCGGCGCATTGTGGCGTGCGGCTGCGCTGGCGATGATCCTCCTCGCGCTCGCCAATCCTTCATTCACGCGCGAGGAACGCGAGCCGCTGCCTTCGGTCGCCGCCGTCATCATCGACAAGAGCCCGAGCCAGAGTTTCGGCGACCGCGCCAAACAGACCGATACGGCGCGTGATGCGCTGCTGGAGAAGCTGCGCGCCATCAAGGGTCTCGATGTACGAGTCACCGATGCCGGACAGGCCGACGGCGAGACCGACGGCACCAAGCTGTTCTCGGCGCTCTCGGCGACGCTCTCCGACGTTCCCACCGACCGCATCGCGGGCGCGTTCTTCATCACCGACGGCCGCGTGCACGACATTCCGGCCAATGCCGGAACGCTCGGCTTTCAGGCCCCGGTTCATGCGCTCGTCACCGGACATTCCGGCGAGCGCGACCGTCGCATCGCCATCGTCTCCGCCCCGCGCTTCGGCATCGTCGGGCAGCCGCAGACCATCACCTACAAGCTCGACGATCAGGGCGTGACCCATGAGCGCGCCGAGGTCACCATCCGGCGCGACGGCGAGGTGTTGAGCCGCCGCACGCTCGAGAGCGGCGAGACCGGGCGCATCCGGCTCGACATTCCCCACGCCGGGCAGAACATCGTCGAAATCGAAGCCTCGCCGCTCGAGGGCGAACTGACGCCGGTGAACAACCGCGCGGTCGTCTCCATCGACGGCGTGCGCGACAAGCTGCGCGTGCTGCTCGTCTCGGGCGAGCCGCATGCGGGCGAGCGCACCTGGCGCAACCTGCTGAAGTCCGACGCGAGCGTCGATCTCGTCCACTTCACCATTCTGCGCCCGCCGGAGAAGCAGGACGGCACGCCGATCAACGAATTGTCGCTGATCGCATTCCCGACGCGCGAACTCTTCCAGCAGAAGATCAACGAGTTTCAGCTCATCATCTTCGATCGCTATGCCCGGCAAGGTGTTCTGCCGACTGCCTATTTCGACAACATCGCGCGTTACGTGATGAACGGCGGCGCGGTTCTCGTGGCGGCCGGTCCCGACTATGCGAGCCAGACCTCGATCTGGCGCACGCCGCTTGATGCGGTGCTTCCGGCCGAGCCCGTCGATGTCGCCGAGAAGGCCTTTCACGCGCGCCTGACCGATACCGGCAAGCGTCACCCCGTCACGCGCGGGCTGGAAGGTGCGGCAAGCGAGCCGCCGCATTGGGGCCGGTTCTTCCGCATCGTCGAAACCCGCAACCCTACCGTGCCGCCCGTGATGGAAGGCGCGAACGGCGAACCGCTGCTGCTGTTGTCGCGGCAGGGCGAAGGCCGCGTCGCGCTGCTGCTGTCGGACCAGATCTGGCTGTGGTCGCGCGGCCATGAAGGCGGCGGCCCGCATCTCGATCTGCTGCGGCGGCTGTCGCACTGGCTGATGAAGCAGCCAGAACTCGACGAGGAAGCACTGCGGCTGAAAACGCAAGGCCGCGATCTCGTCGTCACGCGCCAGACCATGGCCGACACCGTGAAGCCGGTGACGATGACATCGCCCTCGGGCAAGACCCGCGAGATCACGCTCGCCAAGAGCGAACCCGGCGTGTGGCGCGCGACGCTGCCCGCCGATGAACTCGGCCTGTGGCAGGCGACCGACGGCGCGCTGAAGGCGCTCATCAGCGTCGGCCCCGTCAACCCCAAGGAATTCTCCGAAGTCACCTCGACGACGCAGACGCTCGCGCCGCTGACGAAAGCGACCGGCGGCGACACGCGGCGGATTTCCGAATCCGGCACCGTCGAACTGCCGCGCATCCTGCCGATCCACGGCTCAATGGTGTTCGAGGGCTCCGGCTGGCTTGGGCTCAAGATGCGCGACGCCAGCGTGGTGCGCGGCATTGGCGCCTTCCCGGTGTTCGCGGGCCTGATCGGGCTCCTGCTGCTGCTCGGTGCCTTCGCGGCAACCTGGCTGCGCGAGGGGCGGTAACCGCAAAGCCACACCCTGAGGACAGTATCCGGCGGCGGTTGACATCCCCAGAGCTTCCGATGTTACATTGTAACATCCGGTGGCGTTGAGCCCCGGCCTTGGGGGAAATGACGTCCGATGGAGTGGGTACGCGCGAAAGCCAAGTGGCTGTCGTTGCTGGCGCTGTTCGCGCTGGCGATGCAGATCGGGCTGTCGTTCGGCCATACCCATGTCGCGGCGTGGTCGGCGGATCGCACACAGATCGCCACCAGTTCCTCGACCGGTGCGCCATCCGCCCATCACGATGCGGCCGATGCGATCTGCGCGGTCTGCGTCACCGCCGCGATGGCGGCAAGCGGCCTGCATGCGGCAGCCCCCGCGCTCCCGCTGCCTGTGTCGTTCTCGACGGTCGTCTTCACGCCGCTTGAAGCGAAAAACGCGCCGCGTTCACGCACGGCTGCATTCCACTCGCGCGGCCCGCCCCTGTCCTGACCTGAACTCTCCGTCTCGGCCATTCGTCCACGGCCGGATTCCCGTTCAATCCGCGGATGCTTTCAAGACATCTGCGGCGTCAGGATAAAACCGAAAATGCCCCGCTCCCCTCTTCGCGCTTCGTTGGCCAGCGCCTCGGCGATCTCGCTTGCCGTGTTCAGCCAATCCATCCACGCACAGGAGGCCACACCTCCCGCGGCTCCTGCCCCTGCATCTCCTTCCACGCCCGCTCCTGCCGCGTCCAGCAGCACGGTGTTGCCGGAAATCATGGTGCATGCGCCGAGCCCGATCGACCATCACCGGCACCCCCCCGTCGTCGCGGCAAGGCATGGCAGCGGCCCGGCGCGCAATCACGGCAAGCCGAAAGACAAACCGGCGCCCGCCGTCGCGGAGACCGCGCCCGCACCCGCGCCGTCGCAAGGCATGCTGCCCATCGTCACCGATCAGTTCGCGACAGTGACGGTCGTACCGAGCGAGGAAATCCGGCGCAGCGGCGCGCAGACCTTCGGCGACCTTCTGAACAACAAGCCCGGCATCACGGGATCGTCCTTCGCGCCGGGCGCCTCCAGCCGCCCGATCATCCGTGGTCTCGACGTCAACCGCGTCGGCATCGTGGAAAACGGCGTCAGCAGCAACGGCGCGTCCGATCTCGGCGAGGATCATTTCGTGCCGATCGATCCGCTCACCACCGATCAGATCGAAGTCATCCGTGGCCCCGCGACGTTGCGCTACGGCTCGAACGCGATCGGCGGCGTAGTCAGCGCCGTCAACAACCGTATTCCCGACGCGCTGCCGTGCAATCCGGTCTCACAGGCTCAGACTTGGGGCTACGCCGTGAAGGCACCTTCGGCATCCGGCTACTGCGGAAACTTCGAGGCGCGCGCAGGCTATTCCAGCGTCGACAACGGCCGCGAAGGCGCGGTGCTGCTCAATGCCGCGAGCAGCAATTTCGCGATCCACGCCGACGGCTTCGACCGCAAGACCGATGATTACAGCGTTCCCAATTCGCCCTACCGTTTCGAGCCGGGACGGCCCTTCAACGGCACGCAGCCGAACTCCAGTACGCATTCGTATGGCGGATCGGTCGGCGGCACTTACTTCTTCACCGGCGGCTACATCGGCGCTGCGATCCAGCAGAACAATTCGCTGTATCATATTCCCGGCATCGACGGCGAAGAGCACAACACCCGCATCGACGCCAGGCAGACCAAGTTCACCGCCAGGGGCGAGTATCGTCCCGACGCCGCAGCGATCGAGGCGATCCGGTTCTGGGTTGGTGTGACCGACTACAAGCATAACGAGATCGGCCTCAGCGAGGATGGCACCGACGGCGTGCGCCAGACCTTCACCAACAAGGAGCAGGAAGGCCGCGTCGAAGTGCAGTTCGCGCCGGTGGATCTGAAATTCGCGGCGATGACCTCGGCGCTCGGCGTGCAGGCCTCGCATCAGGAACTGACCGCACCGAGCCCGGACGATATCGGCAGCCCCTTCAACGGGCTGTGGGACCCGAACAGCAACACCCGCGTCGCGGGCTATTCGTTCAACGAATTTGCCTTCAGCAACAGCACAAAGGCGCAGATCGCGGGCCGCATCGAGCACGTCAACCTGTCGGGCTCGACGCCGTCCTACATTCCGGAATTGTTCAACGACACGTCGGCGATCGGGCCTGCGGTGTCGCGCAATCTCAACTTCAACCCCGCAAGCGGCAGCGTCGGCCTGATCCAGAACCTGCCTTATGGGTTGGTTGCCAGCATCACCGGGCAATATACCGAGCGCGCGCCGAAACCCGCCGAACTGTTCTCGCGCGGCGGCCATGATGCGACAGTCACGTTCGACATCGGTAACCCGAACCTGAAAGTCGAGACCGCGAAGTCGGTCGAGATCGGCCTGCGCAAGAACACCGGCCCGTTCCGGTTTGAGTTGACCGGATACGACACCCACTTCAACGGCTTCATCTACCGCAATCTCACCGGCAACACCTGCGACGGCACGGCGTGCGTGGCGAACGACAGCCTCGAACTCAATCAGGCGATCTATTCGCAGCGCAACGCGCATTTCCGGGGCGCGGAATTCCAGTTTCAGTATGACGTGATGCCGCTATGGCTCGGCACGTTCGGCGTCGAGGGGCAATATGACATTGTTCGTGCAACCTTCGACGACGGCAGCAACGTGCCGCGCATTCCGCCACAGCGACTGGGCGGCGGCGTGTACTATCGCGACGCCAACTGGCTCGCGCGCGTCAACCTGCTGCATGCGTTCGCGCAGAACGACGTCAGCGGAATCGAAACATCGACGCCGGGCTACAACCGCCTGAAGGCCGAACTGAGCTACACCACCAAGCTCACCAAGACGGACTGGTGGGGCGTGCAGGAACTGCGCGTCGGCATCGTCGGCGACAATCTGCTGAACGAGGATATCCGCAACGCCGTGTCCTATACCAAGGACGAGGTGCTCTTGCCCGGCATGGGCGTGCGGCTGTTCGCGAATATCAAGTATTGATCTCTTCTCCCTCTCCCTGCTTGCGGGGAGAGGGGCAATCTCCGCCCTTCCAAGAAAGCAAAGGCCCCTCACCCGGATTGCTTCGCAATCCGACCTCTCCCCGTAAACGGGGCAAGATCAAAAATCATCGTGTGAATTAAGCCCGCGCGTAATTCCAATCCGGGCGCACCGCGCCGGTGGCGCCCTCGAAAGCGCCGTCCACCAGCTCGCGCACCAGAAGCCGCGCCGGGTCCACCGGACCCGGCATGGCGGTGACACCGTTCGGAATCCGCTTGAAGCCCATGCGGCTGTAATAAGGCTCGTCACCCACCAGCACGACAAGCCGATGACCTTTCGCCTTCGCCTGATTCAACGCGTGATCCATCAACGCACGGCCAATGCCGCGCCCCCGGAACGGCGGCTCGACCGTCAGCGGCCCAAGCAGCAGCGCGGGCGTCTCACCGATGCAGATCGGCAATTGCCGCACCGAGCCGACCATCAGCGTGCCGATCCGCGCGGTGAACGACAGATCGAGCATATGATCGACATGCTCGCGCAGCCGGTAAGCGCTGAGCACGAAGCGGCCGGGGCCGAAGGTGCGCTGGTGCAGCCGTTCGATCGCCTGGGCGTCGTTCGGCGTCTCGGCCAGAATGGTCAAAGAAAGATCGGTCATCGCCCGCGCGAATAGCATTTGCCGCAGCCCCGGTCCATTGGTCAGTTTTCCGCCCGGACGCAGATTCGCCTTCTTTCGTTAGCTCCAGTCGGCCGGAATCGGCCGCTGTTCCAGCACTTCGGCGATCCTGAGCCGCGTGCCCCGCGTGGTGTCCGGCGGCAGACCGGCCGGATCGAAGAACCCGCAGGCGATGATCTCGTGGTTCGGCTCCGGCATTTTCTCCTGCCGGAAATCGCGCACCACATAGACCGCGACATGGTCGCGCCGCGAGACATGGCGGTTGAAATAGATGCCGTGCAGAACCGGCTCGCCGGTCACCTCAATGCCGCCCTCCTCCTCAAGCTCACGCTCCAGCGAGTGCAGCATGGTCTCACCGGTCTCGACCCCGCCGCCCGGCAAATGCCATCCGGCAACATAGCTGTGCTTCACGAGAAAGACGTGGCCCTGGCCATCAAGCACCACCGCGCGGGTGCCGAGCGTCATGCCACGTGCGAACCGCGCGTAAAAATGAAACAGGTGGCGGATCACCGGTTCGAATTTCAGCCGCAACGATTGCATCGACATGAAGAAGATCACCTGACGGGATGCCCGCACGAGGGAGATGTCTCTTACTAGATCGTTTTCCGCTTCAATGAAAACGCCTCGTCGGTCACGGCCAGACTTGCGTAGCCCCGCCCTTCCGGCCACAACCGTCTCAGCGCATCGCCCGAACCAGCGGCTCATCCAGGGTTTCATGGCCACCTTCACCCTCGCCCATCTCTCCGATCCGCATCTCGGCCCGATGCCGCAAACGCGGCTTGGCGAACTCCTGGGCAAGCGCGCCATCGGCTACGCAAACTGGAAGCGCAACCGCCACGCGGTGCATCGCCGCGACGTGCTGGCGCAACTGATGGCCGATCTTCACGCACACAATCCCGACCACATCGCGGTAACGGGCGACCTCGTCAATATCGCGCTGCCCGCCGAATTCACGCAGGCCCGCGCATGGCTGGACAGCGTCGGTTCCGCGCAGGACGTCTCGCTGGTGCCGGGCAATCACGACGCCTACGCGCGCGCCGCGCGCGGCCAGTTCGCGCTGTCATGGGCCGACTACATGCGCGGCGACGATGCCGCACAGGTTGGTTTCCCCTATCTGCGCCGGCGCGGGCCGCTCGCCTTGATCGGCCTCACCACCGCGGTGCCAAGCGCGCCGTTCATGGCGACGGGCCGGATCGGCCGCGCACAAACTGCCGCACTCGACGAGATGCTGACGCGGATTCAATCCGAACCGCTGTGCCGCGTCGTACTCATTCACCATCCCTTGCACTCGACACGCGGACGATGGAGCGCGCGCCTCACCGACGCGCCCGCGCTGATCGACGTTCTCGCGCGCCACGGCGTCGATCTCGTGCTGCACGGTCACGATCACCGCCACGCCACCGTCTGGTTCGAAGGCGCCCGCGGCCGCTTCGCCTCGCTTGGCGTGCCGTCTGCATCGGCCTCAAGCGGCGGGCATCATCAACCTGCGGCGTATCAGTTGATTTCGTTCAAACGCGAGAGCGACGGCGCATGGCACATCACGCGCCGCGTGCGCGGCCTCGGTGCGGACGGCATCGTCGAGTTGAAGAACGAGCGGCTGGCTTAAAGCAACATCGATTTAGACAAGATCAATCACGCGTCATGGCGGGGCTTGTCCCGGCCATCCACGTCTTCCTTCATTGAAAATTCTAAGACGTGGAGCCCGGCATAAAGCCGGGCATGACGGATCAGTATATTTCCGCCAAACCGTGAAACGCTCCAGCTCACACGCTCCGCATCGCCGCGATCAGCGCGATCCCGAACAGCCCCGCCATGCCGATGACGATGCCCGCCACGAACGGCCAGAACCGGCTCGCGGGTTGCGCTGCGACCACTCCGCTTCGCGCCGGGGCGACGACGTCCGCGGGCAGCGCCGAGACCAGTGCACGGTCGCGCTCGATGATCCGGCGGGCGATGTAATCGGTGACGGCATCGACCATCACCGGCACGTCGTGCGATTCGGCCAGCACGGTGCGGCCATAGCGGGTGTCCTGCACGAATCGGTAGATCCGCTTGTCGCGCCCCATCGCCACATGGGCGATCGAATCGATCCACAGCCGCGGCGTGTCGCCCTGGCTGATACCCCGATCGAACAGATCGACGCCGGGCGGAATCTCGCCGAACAACTGGTCCAGCGCCTCGTTGAGGATTTCCAGCCGCGCGGCCTCGGCATCGCGCAGATCGACCACGACGCCGGTACGATCCGCCGCCTCGATTCGCGCCTTATGCAGCGCCGCGCGCAGGCTCCCCGCTTCGAGTTTCCTTGCTCCGTCGAGACCCTGTTCCGCCATGCGGGTACCCTCACTATCCGAGGGATTAACCTAGCAGTAACCAAACCCGCCCGCTACGGCCTTGAAAAGCCCGCCAGAATTCGTCCCCTGCGGCATCAAGAAAAAACCCCGCCCTTTGAGGGGGCGGGGCCAGTCGCGAGTTCGACGCAAATTGCGCCTCACCCTGGGAAAGATTGTTACGCGGGCACCCGCTGCGGCTCCTCGACGATGGAAAAGCGCACGCTGCCGCGATGACGGTTTTCTTCCGAGACCGTGCGCCAGGCGTCCTCGGCCTCCTTGCGGGTCTTGAACGGTCCCTGCACCTGAGCCGAGCCGTGGACGAGCTTGTGGAAGTTCATCGATCCGAACTCGCCGCCGATCACCCAAAAACTGCTGCCGCTCATCTGAGCCTCCATTGGTTAGGTTGCACTCGTCAGAATTGATTCATGGTGTTGTGAATGCCGCCCGCCTTCAGGGCCGCTTCACCCGCGAAGTATCCCTTGTGGTCGTCGCCGATGTCGGAGCCCGCCATGTTCTGATGCTTGACGCAGGCGACGCCCTGACGGATTTCGGCACGCTGAACGTTTTTCACGTAACCGAGCATCCCCTGATCGCCGAAATAATCCTTGGCGAGATTGTTCATCGTCAGGGCTTCCGTGTGATAGGTCGGCAGCGTGATGAGGTGGTGGAAGATACCGGCGCGCTTGGCTGAATCCGCCTGGAAGGTGCGGATCAACTGGTCGGCCTCGAGCGCCAGCGGCGTGTCGTCGTATTCCACCTTCATCAACTGAGCACGATCGTACTTGCTGACGTCCTTGCCGGCCGCCTTCCATTCGTCGAACACCTGCCAGCGGAAGTTCAGCGTCCAGTTGAATGACGGCGAGTTGTTGTAGGCGAGCTTCGCGTTCGGGATCACCTCACGAATGCGATCGACCATGCTCGCGACCTGTTCGATGTTCGGCCGCTCGGTCTCGATCCACAGAAGGTCAGCACCGTTCTGCAGCGACGTGATGCAGTCCAGCACGCAGCGGTCCGCACCCGTGCCCGGACGGAACTGATACAGGTTGCTCGGCAAGCGCTTGGGGCGCAGCAGCTGGCCGTTACGGCTGATGATGACGTCGCCGTTGCCGATCTTGCTGGCATCGACTTCGTCGCAATCGAGGAAGCTGTTGTACTGGTCCCCGATATCGCCCGGCTGGTGGCTCACCGCGATCTGCTGGGTCAGGCCCGCGCCAAGCGAGTCGGTGCGGGTGACGACGATGCCGTCTTCGACACCGAGTTCGAGGAACGCATGACGGCAGGCGCGGATCTTGGCCAGGAACACCTCATGCGGCACGGTGACCTTGCCGTCCTGATGGCCGCACTGCTTCTCGTCGGACACCTGATTTTCGATCTGCAGCGCGCAGGCACCCGCTTCGATCATCTTCTTGGCGAGCAGATAGGTCGCCTCCGCATTGCCGAAGCCGGCGTCGATGTCGGCGATCACCGGCACGACGTGGGTCTGGAAGCCGTCGATCCTCTCGATCGCCGCCGCTTCCCTCGCCTTGTCGCCCGCCTCGCGCGCGGCATCGAGTTCGCGGAAGATGTCGTTGAGTTCGCGCGAGTCGGCCTGACGCAGGAAGGTGTAAAGCTCCTCGATCAGCGCGGGCACCGAGGTCTTCTCGTGCATCGACTGGTCCGGCAGCGGCCCGAATTCCGAGCGCAGCGCCGCGATCATCCAACCCGACAGATACAAATAGCAACGGTCGGTCTTGCCGCCGAAATGCTTCTTGATCGAAATCAGCTTCTGCTGCGCGACAAAGCCATGCCAGCAGCCGAGCGACCGGGTGTATTTGGTGGGGTCCGCGTCGTAGGCCGCCATATCGGCGCGCATCAGCGCCGCCGTGTAGCGCGCGACATCGAGGCCGGTCTTGAAACGGTTCTGCAGGCGCATGCGGGCAATGGCGTCCGCCGTGACGCCGCTCCAGGTCGGCTTGTCCTTCAACAAGGCTTCGGCCGCCTTGATCTCGCTTTGGTAGGACGACGGTCCCGGGATGGCGAAATCAGTGATGTTGCGCGCCTGATAGTTCATTTTCATTTCCTACATTTGTTACATCGCATTGCCGAAAGTCACCCTTGCATCCAACGCCTGACATCGAATATCGTCTAGATAGACAGAAACTCGTTCGTGATGACTTGTATGGATTTTACGGATTAGCGGCAGTTAATTTGTAAATCTTGTAATAATCAGCAAGCGCGGAGGAACCGGACATGCGCACTCCCACCGAGACGGGCAGGAAACTTTTCGTCGGCCCGCGCTTCCGCCGCCTGCGCAAGCAGCTCAATCTGTCGCAAACCCAGATCGCGGAAGGGCTCGGCCTGTCGCCGAGCTACATCAACCTGATCGAGCGCAACCAGCGCCCGGTGACAGCGCAGATGCTGCTGCGCCTCGCCGAGACCTACGATCTCGACCTGCGCGACCTCGCGACCTCCGACGAGGATCGTTTCTTCGCCGAACTGAACGAGATTTTTTCCGATCCGCTGTTCCGCCAGATCGATTTGCCGAAGCAGGAATTGCGCGACCTCGCCGAATTGTGCCCCGGCGTCACCCACGCACTTCAGCGTGTCTATGCCGCCTACACCGAAGCGCGACGTGGCGAGACGCTGGTCGCGGCGCAGTTCGCCGACCGCGACAAGGGCGGCGGCCATGATTACGAGGCCAATCCGATCGAGCGCGTGCGCGACCTGATCGAGGCCAACCGCAATTACTTCCCCGAACTGGAAACCGCCGCCGAAACGCTGCGCGACGAGATCGATACCGATCCGCAGGGCCTGCGTGCGGCGCTCATCAACCGGCTGCGCGAAAAACATTCGACCACCGTGCGCATCATGCCGGTGGACGTGATGCGCGAAACGCTGCGGCGCTGGGATCGCCATCGCCGCCAGGTGCTGATCTCCGAACTGGTCGACAGCGCGGGCCGCACCTTCCAGCTTGCGATGCAGCTGGGCCTGTCTGAGGCTGCCGCGCAGTTCGAAACCATCATCAACCGCGCAGGCCCGCTCGACGACACCACGCGCAAGCTCTACCGCATCACGCTCGCGAACTATTACGCGGCGGCGGTGATGATGCCCTATCAGCCGTTCCTGAGCGCGGCCGAAACGCTCGGCTACGATCTCCACGTGCTGACGCGGCGCTTCAACGCGGGCTTCGAACAGGTCTGCCACCGTCTCACCACGCTGCAACGTCCGAACGCACGCGGCGTGCCGTTCTTCCTGTTGCGGGTGGACAATGCGGGCAATGTCTCGAAGCGGTTTTCGTCGGGCACGTTTCCGTTCTCGAAATTCGGCGGCACATGCCCGCTCTGGAACGTGCACTCCACCTTCGACACGCCGGATCGCCTGTTGCAGCAGATCATCGAACTGCCGGACGGCAGCCGCTATTTCTCCATCGCGCAGACGCTGCGCCGCCCCGCCGTGCCGTGGCCGCATGTGCAGCCGCGCTTCGCCATCGGGCTCGGCTGTGAGATCCGCCATGCCTCCAAGCTCGTCTATACCGCGGGCCTCGACCTCGACCGCGCGGAAGGCACGCCGATCGGCGTCAACTGCCGTTTGTGCGAGCGGGAAAACTGCAGCCAGCGCGCCGAGCCACCGCTGACACGCACGCTCATTCTCGACGAGACCACGCGGCGCGTGTCGTCGTTCTCGTTCTCGAGCGCACGAGACATGTGAGCCGGACCTATCTCTGCGGTCCGGCGCGCCGAAAGTTGCATCACCCGATCACGGGAGCGTGCCTTGCGCGTGCCCGCGGGCGCACTACATCCGGCCCACCGTTTCACCGCAGGATTTTCTGCAAGGCTTTCCGGAAGGACTTCCCATGTCGTTTTACGATGGTACCGCTCCCGTCTTCACCCATGCGCTGATCGCGCTCTCGAAAGTGCTCGCCAAAGGCGAAGCGCATGCGAAGGAGCAAGGTATCAACCCCGAGGTGCTGCTCAATGCGCGCCTCTATCCGAACATGTTTCCGCTGACGCGGCAGATCCAGTTGGCCTGCGATTTCTCCGGCAAGGCCTGTGCGCGGATCGCGGGCACCGAAGTGCCGTCCACGCCGGATACTGAGACCACCTTCGAGCAATTGCAGCAGCGCATCGCCCGGACCGTCGAGGGCATCAAGTCGATTCCCGCCGCGAAATATGAGGGCGGCGACATGCGCGACGTGACCTTCGCCACCGGCAAGGACTCCACCAAGACGCTGCCGGGGCAGAAATTCCTCAACCACGTCGCGCTGCCGAACTTCTTCTTCCACGCCACGACCGCGTACAACATCCTGCGCCACAACGGCGTCGCGCTCGGCAAGCTGGATTTCCTCGGCGCGAACTAAAGCGTTTCGGATTGACTCGGCATCGTCATGCGCGGGCTTGACCCGCGCATCCATCTAAAAAGAAGAACCGTTTCGATAAGATGGATTGCCGGGTCAAGCCCGGCAATGACAAGTCTCGTTCCCACCAATCACGTCCGCCTCACCTCTCGCCCACCGCAAACCTGAATCAAAAGACCGGCGCATCGCGCCGGTCTTTTTCATTCCGCAAGCCGAATGGTTTCCGGAAACAGCCAGGTTCTCATGTGGTCGCGATTCAGGCGATCGCGGCTTCCGGCTTCACTTTTCCGCTCAACAATTCCCGCGCCACGCGCTCGGCTTCACGCGCGCTGCGAAACAAGCGGCCTTCCAGCGGATTGAAGCGATTATCGGATGCGAAGAACCGGAAACCAGCCTTGTCCCTCACCACGATCCCCGCCGGTTCGGAACTCACTTCGATGATATAGGTATCTGACATTTCGTCCTTGCCCGGATTGCTCCGGCCTCTTGATGGCGCACTAACGCAAGATGGCTGAAAAGGTTTCAGAGAAATATGCGTTGACACGCAGCGATCATCGCGCACTCCGCATCAGCGGATTGGCGCGGCGAGACAGCGCTCGGAGACGAGCAAAGATGCGAAGAGAAAAGATTCGAAGAGAAAAGATTCGAGGAGAGATGTCCGGCATTCGAAGTCATCGTGATCAGGATCAGCATGATAAAGGCTGCCTTTCGCTCGGTTGCTTCGTGCCATGAGCATATAACGAATTTACGACATCGCGAACAACGAAGTGATGCAACGTCGAAATTAACACTGCATATGCTGCGATGCAGCCGCACGCGAGAATAAACGCTGCGTCGCGACACGAATCACAAACGAGATTTTTATAAACCGAAATCACCTCAACGACGTGATTCAATTTTCAGCATTATTGCACTGCGCATATGCAACGCGCCCAAATCATTGGCAGGAATTTCTTTCCTATCTCGCGAACGATCCCGCGTAATTTCATCGTTGGTGTATTGGATGTCAGGCGCGCTGCATCGCTGCACGATCTTCAAAAGCGAAGCGGCCTCCTGACGCGCATCAATCACGAATCATGCGCCATGCAATTCGCCGGACTCCGGCACGCTCCAACACACGTCCAAGAACACCGTCGTGGCGCGTTCAAAAATTCCGAATGCGGAATTCGCGCGCGCCGAGAATGTCAGGAAAACGCTACCGCAGGAAAATCATGCGCAAGACCGCGCGGTTCCATACCTCCAAGGAGGCCGTGCGGCGCCGGTAAATTCCGCGACTAGATTACATCTAGAGTATTGACCCCCCGGAATGCCGGGCCTATCGTCAATATTGTTCCGAGGGGGGCTCCGTCACAGGAGCTGAGATACCGCGATGGTGCGGTGACCCTTTGAACCTGATCCGGGTCATGCCGGCGAAGGGACAGGGATGTTTCAGAAACCAGCGTCGTCGGACGCAACCCATCATATTCAGGACGCGGCCAACCCTCAGGGTGCAGGCCGCCACATCACCATCGTCGGCGCGGGCGTCGCTGGCGCATGGCAGGCATTGTCGTTCGCCAAGGCGGGCTACAGCGTCAAGGTAATCGAGCGCGATGACGCGGCGATGACGTCTGCCACCAGCCATTTCGCGGGCGGCATGCTGGCCCCCTGGTGCGAACAGGAAACCTCCGAGCCCGTTATCACCCGCCTCGGCACCCGCTCGCTCGATTTGTGGCTCGCGGAACTGCCGGACACGCCGTTCAACGGTTCGCTGGTCGTGGCGCATCCGCGCGACCGCGCCGATTTCGATCATTTCGCCCGCACCACCAGCGATTATCAACGGCTCGATGCCGAAGCCATCGACAAATTGGAGCCTTCGCTTGAAGGCCGCTTCCGCGAGGCGCTGTTCTTCCCCGCCGAAGGCCATGTCGAGCCGCGCCGCGTGCTGCCGCAACTGCATGAGAAGATCACCAAGGCCGGTGGCGAGATCCGCTTCAACAGCGATTGCGCGCCAGAAGACTTCGCAAGTGACGGCGGGATCGTCATCGACTGCCGCGGCCTCTTTGCGCGCGACGCGGTCCCCGACCTGCGCGGCGTCAAAGGCGAGATGATCATCATCGAGACCGACGAGGTGTCGCTGTCGCGCCCGGTGCGCGTGATGCATCCGCGCTGGCCGCTTTACGTCATCCCGCGCGGTGACAATCGCTTCATGATCGGCGCGACCTCGATCGAGAGCGAGGATGATCGCGTCAGCGTGCGCTCCGCGCTCGAACTCTTGTCGGCCGCCTACGCGCTGCATCCGGCGTTCGGCGAGGCGCGCATTCTCGAGATCGGCGCGGGCCTGCGCCCGGCCCTGCCCGACAATCTTCCGCGCATCACGATCGACGGCAACCGGATCAACGTCAACGGGTTGTATCGCCACGGCTTCCTGCTGGCGCCAGCACTTGCGGAGCTGACGGTGAAATACGTGACGCGCGGCCTGATCGACAACGAGGTGATGCAATGTTCGTGACCGTGAACGGCGAGCGCCGCGAGATCAAGGCGACGCATGTGCAAGCGCTCCTGAGCGAGCTTGAATATGAAGGCGCGCATGTCGCGGTCGCACTGAATTACGACGTGGTGCCGCGCGCCCGCTGGGGCGAGACACCGCTGAACGACAACGATCAGGTCGAGATCCTCACGCCACGGCAGGGGGGATGAGGATGATTTCGAACAACACCTCGTCATTCCGGGGCGCGAGCAAAGCGAGCGAACCCGGAATCTCGACAATTCAGGCAATGCACCATCACGACGGGATTCCGGCTCGGACCGCTTCGCGGCCCGTCCGGAATGACGCTTGGAGCAAAGACAGAAAATGGTGAAATTCTACGACAAGGAATTCTCCTCGCGCCTGTTGATCGGCACGGCCCTCTATCCGTCGCCGAAGATCATGCAGGATGCGATCCGCGCTTCGAAAAGCCAGATCGTCACCGTCTCGATCCGCCGTGAGATGGCGGGCGGCAAGACCGGCGATGCGTTCTGGTCGCTGATCCGCGAACTCGGCGTCACGGTGCTGCCGAACACCGCGGGCTGCAAGAGCGTGCGCGAAGCCGTGACCACCGCGAAGCTCGCGCGCGAACTGTTCAACACCTCATGGATCAAGCTCGAGGTCATCGCCGACAACGAAACGCTGCAGCCCGACGTGGTCGGCCTGGTGGAGGCGGCGGACATCCTCGTGAAGGACGGCTTCCAGGTGTTCCCCTATTGCACCGAGGACCTGTCGGTGGCACAGCGTCTCGTCGATGCGGGCTGCCGCGTGGTGATGCCATGGGCCGCACCGATCGGCAGCGCGCGCGGCATCACCAACCGCGACTCGCTGAAACTGCTGCGCACCCGCCTGCCCGACATCACGCTCGTCGTCGATGCCGGCATCGGCGCGCCGAGCCACGCCGCCCAGGCGCTCGAACTCGGCTTCGACGCCGTGCTGCTCAACACCGCCGTCGCCAAGGCCGAACGTCCGGTCGAGATGGCGAACGCATTCCGCCTCGCCGTCGAGGCAGGCCGCGCCGGATTTGAAGCCGGGCTGATGGAAGCCCGCGACCTCGCCTCACCTTCCACTCCTGTCGTTGGGACACCGTTCTGGCATGCCGTATCCTGATCGCTTTTATCCTGTCGTCGATACGGTCGCGTGGATTGCGCGGCTGGCGAAACTCAACGTCGGCACCGTGCAGTTGCGCGCGAAGGACCTCGACGACGCCAAGGCTCACGCGCTGGTGCGCGATGCGCTCGATGCCGTGCGTGGCACGTCGACCAAGCTCGTCGTCAACGATTACTGGCGCGCGGCCATCGACAACGGCGCGCGGCATCTGCATCTCGGCCAGGAAGACCTCGCGGACGCCGATCTGCCCGCGATCCGCAAGGCGGGGCTGACGCTCGGCGTCTCGACCCATGACGAGGAAGAACTTTCCAACGCGCTCGACGCCGATCCGGATTATGTCGCGCTCGGGCCGATCTTCTTCACCACGCTGAAGTCGATGCGCTTTAAGCCGCAGGGCATCGAGCGCATCACCCGGTGGAAGCAGATGATCGGCGGCCTGCCGCTGGTCGCGATCGGCGGCATCAAGCTCGAACACGCCGCCGATATTTTCGCGGCCGGTGCGAACTCCATCGCCGTCGTCAGCGACGTCACCCAGAACGCCGATCCGGATGCGCGCGTGCACGCTTGGCTCGATGCAACGATGGAGGCCGCGTGACGCAAAAAACCTTCTCCGTCATTCCGGAGCGCAAGCAGAGCGAGCTAACCCGGAATCCCGATCCATCATTCCACTTCTAGAGTCCGGATCGGTTCGCCTGGCGAACCGTCCGGAATGACCTGACATAACCCTCAAGGAGGATGCCATGAACAAGCCTATCGCAGATATCAAAGCAGCCGTTACCACCGGCCCGTTGCCGTCATCGCGCAAGATTTTCTCGACGCCGGATTCCGCGCCGGACCTGCGCGTGCCGCTGCGCGAGATCATCCTGTCGGAAGGTGCGGGCGAGCCGAACCTGCCGGTGTACGACACCTCCGGCCCCTACACCGATCCGAACGTGCTGATCGACGTCAATGCCGGTCTGCCCCGCACCCGCATGGCGTGGGTGAAGGAGCGCGGCGGCATCGAGGAATATCAGGGCCGCGAGATCAAGCCGGAAGACAACGGCAATGTCGGCGCCAAGCACGCCGCCGCCGCCTTCAAGGCGCATCACAAGCCGATCCGTGGCGTCGGCGATGCGCCGATCACGCAGCTTGAATTCGCCCGCGCGGGCATCATCACCAAGGAGATGATCTACGTCGCGGAGCGCGAGAATCTGGGGCGCAAGCAGCAGTTGGAGCGCGCGGAAGCCGCCCGCGCCGATGGTGAATCGTTCGGCGCGGAAGTGCCGCTATTCATTACGCCGGAATTCGTGCGCAGCGAGATCGCGCGCGGCCGCGCCATCATCCCCTCCAACATCAACCACGCCGAGTTGGAGCCGATGATCATCGGCCGCAACTTCCTCACCAAGATCAACGCCAATATCGGCAACTCCGCCGTCACCTCCTCCGTGGAAGAGGAAGTCGACAAGATGGTGTGGGCGATCCGCTGGGGCGCCGACACCGTGATGGACCTCTCGACGGGGCGCAACATTCACACCACGCGCGAATGGATTTTGCGCAACGCGCCGATTCCGATCGGCACCGTGCCGATCTATCAGGCGCTGGAGAAGTGCGACGGCGACCCGGTCAAGCTGACGTGGGAACTGTATCGCGACACGCTGGTCGAACAGTGCGAACAGGGCGTCGACTACTTCACCATCCACGCGGGCGTGCGCCTGCCCTACATCCACCTCACCGCCAACCGCGTCACCGGCATCGTCTCGCGCGGCGGCTCGATCATGGCGAAGTGGTGTCTCGCGCATCATAAGGAAAGCTTCCTCTACACCCACTTCGAGGAAATCTGCGACCTGATGCGCAAATACGACGTGTCGTTCTCGCTCGGCGATGGCCTGCGTCCGGGCTCGATCGCCGACGCCAACGACCGCGCGCAGTTCGCCGAACTCGAGACGCTCGGCGAACTCACGCAGATCGCGTGGAAGAAGGGCTGCCAGGTCATGATCGAAGGCCCCGGCCACGTGCCGCTGCACAAGATCAAGATCAACATGGACAAGCAGCTCAAGGAATGCGGCGAAGCGCCGTTCTATACCCTCGGGCCGCTGACGACCGACATCGCGCCGGGTTACGACCACATCACCTCCGGCATCGGCGCGGCGATGATCGGCTGGTTCGGCTGCGCGATGCTCTGCTACGTCACGCCGAAGGAGCATCTCGGCCTGCCGAACCGCGACGACGTGAAGGTGGGTGTGATCACCTACAAGATCTCGGCGCACGCTTCCGATCTCGCCAAGGGTCACCCGGCGGCGCAACTGCGCGACGATGCGCTGTCGCGCGCGCGCTTCGACTTCCGCTGGCAGGACCAGTTCAACCTCGGCCTCGATCCGGAAACGGCGGTCGCCTATCACGACGAAACGCTGCCGAAGGAAGCACACAAGGTCGCGCATTTCTGCTCAATGTGCGGCCCGAAATTCTGCTCGATGAAGATCACGCAGGACGTGCGCGACTATGCGGCGACGCTCGGCGACAACGAGAAGGCAGCCCTCGGCCTTCAGGCCGGAATGTCGATCAAGGGCGTCGTCGAGGACGGCATGGCGCAGATGAGCGAGAAGTTCGTCAAGATGGGCGGCAACGTCTATGTCGAGGCGGACGCCGTGAAGGACAGCAACAAGGCGCTGTAAGCACCTTCGCTACTCCACGAACGAAAAGGCCGGGCATCTGCCCGGCCTTTTTTCGTGAACGAGAACGCGTGACGCCTTCGTGTCAAACCGCAGAATTGAAGTGGTCACGAAAACGCTGTTAAAAAAGGCGCATTCGCGACAAGGTGCCCTACAGCGCGGGAAACAAGATGATGATGGAGGCAGGCAGCGGCTGGATGGCCGAAGGATCGCCCGCACGACTGCAACGAACTCGTCGAGGCCTACAATCGCGGCCCTGGAATCCGACCTCAATGCGAAATCAATAAAAAGGCGGTGCGGCTTTCGCCGCCGCATCGGCCTCGGGCGTGAGGGAAAGAGCGATCCTTACCCGGCACCTCTCCGCGAAAGCTCTTGAAACGATATGTTTTTTCGGCATCGCCAAACTCTCGCCACAAGGTTCCATGCGGTTCCAAATTCGTCAGTGCCAATAAGGAGTTATCCGGTGCTTTAAGTATTTATTAACCACACGGGACGACCCTCTGCGGCGGGGATTGGGGCTTCGTTTTGTCCATCTCGACTTCGGTCGAGCAGCATCGGAGGTACCGATGAACCAAGCACTCCTGCTCCAGACACTGGAGTTGCCCGCCAAGCCACCGCTTGCTCCGGATCAAGTCGTCCCGTTCCTGATCGGCGCAACGGTCGACGAGATCGAGCGCGAACTCGTCCTGCAGACGCTCGCGCGCTGCGACGGCAACCGCACCCATGCCGCGCGCGTGCTCGGCGTTTCGGTCCGCACGTTGCGTAACAAGATCAGGCAATACAACGCCGACAGGCTCGATGCGCCGGGATCGAAACCGGAGACGCCGTGCGACAGTTGAGCACGAATGGTTTCGCGCTGCTCCATGCGGCGCGAAACCATCCCTGTGCTGCATGCCGGAATCATCGCACCTGTCATGGTCCGCGACGAACAAACCCGGCGAAGC
>Ga0153956_1001558_pt1 | contig 19677 bp, 13 predicted proteins | sample TSFL040MetaG_FD_104704 | JGI IMG/M metagenome (GOLD analysis project Ga0153956, IMG submission 104704) | Attine ant fungus gardens microbial communities from Florida, USA - TSFL040 MetaG | ecosystem: Host-associated > Fungi > Mycelium > Unclassified | place: USA: Florida, Wekiwa Springs...
AAGACGGGAGGAGGCGTGACGTTCCCGACGTCTTCGTCACGGGGTCACGCTTCGGTGACGGATCCGTGAGGCTCCCGTGACCCTCCCGGCACGGTCCCTCCACCTCTCCCCCCGGGAACGGCCTGGGAGGGACGGCGGGGGTGACCCTGGACGAACCTCCCCGCAGTTCGTGAGGGAAGGGTCACCCCCGCCGTCCCGTCGTCGTCCCCCTCCAGCTGTTCCTTATGCGCCTCATAGGCGCATAAGGAACAGCCGGAGGGGCGTCAGCCTCTCGCCTCCCGGCTAGCTCGGCGCGCCGACGTCGGCCGGCGCCGCGTCCGCGAGCAGCTCGTGGGCGAAGCGGACCACCAGGGCGCCGTCGCCGACCGCGCCCGCGACCCGGTTCGAGGCGCCCGCGCGGACGTCCCCGGCCGCGAAGACGCCTGGGCGAACCGTCTCCAGCAGGGCCGGCTCGCGGTCGGCCAGGGGCCAGGCGATGTGGCCGGCGCAGTTGTGGGCGCCGTCGCCGCAGAGGAGGAAGCCCGCGTCGTCGGTCGCCAGCATCCCGTCGGAGACCTCGGTGCAGGGCTCGGCGCCGATCATCACGTAGACGGCGCTGGTGCCGAGGTCGCGGCGCGCGCCGTCGCTCGACTGCAGCGTCACCGATTCGACCACTGCGTCGCCGTGCAGCGCCACCACCTCGGTCTCGGTCAGCACCTCGATCCGCGGCGAGCGTTCGACCCGTTCGACCAGGTAGCTCGACATCGTCGCTTTCAGCGCCGCGCCGCGCACCACCACCCGCACGCTGCGGGCCTGCTGGGCGAGGGCGGCCGCCGCCTGCCCGGCCGAGTTGCCGCCGCCGATCACGATCACGTCTTTGTCACGCGCGCGCTCGGCGTCGGTCGGCATCGCCGCGTGGTAGACGCCGGCGCCGCGGAAGCGGTCCATGCCCTCAGCGCGCAGCTCGCGCCAGCGTGCCCCCGTCGCCATCACCAGCGAGCGCGCCAGCACGTGCTGGCCGTCGTCGAGGTCGATCCGCACCAGTCCCTCTGGCCCGTCGGCGAGCTCGGTCGCCCGGTGGTAGCTGGAGAGGACCGCGTCGAAACGGCGCGCCTGCAAGGTCGCTTTCGTGGTCAGCTCGCGGCCGCCGATCCCGGTCGGAAAGCCGAGGTAGTTCTCGATCCGCGTGCTCGTCCCGGCCTGGCCGCCCGGCGCCCAGGACTCGACGACCAGCGTCCGCAGCCCCTCCGAGCCGCCGTACACCGCCGCCGCCAGCCCGGCCGGCCCGGCGCCGAGGACGACGAGGTCGAAGCGCTGCCCGTCGACCTCCGCCCGCAGACCGAGGCTGCGCGCCACCTGCGCCGGCGACGGGTTGCGGAGCACCTCGCGCGCGTGCACCAGCACCGGCGTTTCCTCGCGCGGGATCTCCAGCCAGTTCAGCATCTCGGCCGACTCGGGGTCCGCGTCGACGTCGTACCAGCGGACCGGGAGGAGGTTGCGCTCCAGCAGGTCGCGTACTTCGAAGGCGCGGCGCGAGGCCTGCGGGGCGATCAGCCGCATCACCCCGTAGCCCTGCTCTTCGTGCCAGGCGCGCCGGGCCAGCAGCGTGCGGAAGATCAGTTCGCCGAACTCGGGCCAGTCGGCGACCATCCGCCGCAGCGCCGAGCGCTCGAAGACGAGCGCCTCGGTCGGCTCCACCGCCACCGCCGCGCTGATCGTCGGCTCCCCGGTGAAGGCGGCGATGTCCCCGATATAGGTGCGCGCGCCCGCGGCGGCGACGTGGACGTCCTTGCCCGGCTTGCGGTCGACGAACTCGACCTTGCCGCTGAGCAGAACGAAGAACGGCGCGTCCCGCACCGCATGCTCGTACAGGACCTCCCCCGGCGCGAACGAGCGCCGCTCACCCCCCTTCTTCTTCTCCAGCCAGTGGAGCTTCCGCTCGGAGAGGCGCGGATAGGTGACCTCGTCGTCTTGGTCAGGAAACGGTTCGGCGCGAACAACGCGTACCTCTTGCATATCCCAAAGCTACCGCCGGCCCGAGCCCGCCCCGCCGCCCTCGCGTCGACGGGCCGAAAACCGGACTATCTGACAGGTTTTCGGCCCATCGACATTCGGTTTGAGTACGAACATCATCCGATCTCGGAATTATGTTGTACGGATGAGACGGTGGCTGGGGATTCCGCTCGCTCTGGGCGCCGGCGCGATGCTGTGCCTGATCGCGATCGCAGCGCCGACGGCATCGGCGCACCGTCGTGATTACGACTGTGCCGACTTCGCCAACCAGGCGGAAGCGGAGGAATACCTGCTGTCAGGTGACCCCAACAACCTCGATGCCGACGATGATGGGATCGCCTGTGAGACTCTGCCGTGTCCGTGCTCGTACTCGCCCGGTGGGGGAGGGGGAGCCGGAGAAAGCACGGTGACGGTCGCGCCGCCGCCGCCACCGAAGCCACCGAAGCTGAACAAGGCGGTGGCGAGGGGCGCGGCGCGAGCCAAGGCACGCCGCTTCAATCGTCGGAACCGACTCATCGGCCGGGTCAGCTTCCAAGGGTGCCGACGGTGGTCGCGTTACAAGCTGCGTTGCGCCTTCCGAGGGTACGGCGAAACGCCCACTGCCCGGGAGACGTGCGCCATCACCGTGATCGTCAAGGGCGAAGGAAGCCACGCTCACGCGAAGCTGCGGGCCACCTGCAAGTCGGAACGGCTGCTCTACCTCACCTTCCGCAGGGCGATCCCGGAGATCAGGGCAGCCGGAGAAGAAGTGTCACATCGCGGTGTCGCAATCGTCATCGCGGAACGACTCAACGATCTCGAAATCGAAGCGATGCTCGAATGGCCGCGGCTCAAGCAGGGCGGTGATGAAGAATGTGACGCTCGCTTCATCGCCCGCCTGAACAGCTCCGACGAAGTCATCGTGCGCCACGAAGCGCCCAGTTGCAGCCCGGACTTCCTACCGCCGCCGATCTAGCACCGACGGGCCTTAAGATCGACCCGATGAAGGTCGGCACCCCGTTCGGCGAGTACCCCTTCAAGTACCGCCGCCTCCAGCGCCGCCCGGACGGTCTGGCCATCCTCGGGACGGTCGCGGGGATCGACTCCGCCGTGGTCTTCGACTGGGATGACGCACGCCGCGCCGCCATCGCCCTCGGCGTCCCGGCAGCGGCGCTCGCGCTCGCGCTGGTGGCCCGGGGACGCTGTCGCTGAGCGCGGTTCCCGCGTCCCCGTCCCAAAAATGGGTAGCCGACACAAGTGACAGCAGCTACAATCGGCCGATGCACAACCCGCTTCGTACCGAGGCGGATGTCTTTCGCCTCGTAGTCGTGATCGTGGGCGCCGCGGCCCTGGTGGTCGCCTTGACGCTCATCACCCGGCCGGTCTACGGGGTGCTGCTGGCGGCGCTCCTGATCGGGCTCGGGGTCGGCCTCGCCTGGCGGGGCACCCGGGGCAGCGAGCCGCGCAGCGTCGAGGCGCCGCGCTCGACCGATGACACCCGGCGCATCCTGGTCGTCGCCAACCAGACCGCCGCGGGGCGGGAGCTGCTGGAGGAGATCGCCAACCGCTGTCGCGGGATCGAGTGCGAGGTGCTGCTGGTGTCGCCGGCGCTGCTGGGGTCGCGCTCCCAGCGCTGGGCCTCCGACATCGACGAAGGGCTCGACCGCGCGCGCGAGCGGCTGGACCGGTCGGTGACGGCGCTGCGGGGAGTGGGGGCGGACGTGCGCGCCGAGGTCGGCGACCCCGACCCGAACATGGCGATCGAGGACGCGCTGCGGATGTTCCCCGCCGACGAGATCATCATCTCGACCCTGCCGCCCGGCGAGTCGCGCTGGCTCGAGCACGACGTGGTCGAGCGCACCCGTCGCGAGGTCGACCTGCCGATGACCCACGTGATCGTCGACCTCGACGCGGAGCGCGCCACGCTCACCCCGCGCTCGAACGCCGCCTGAGGGCCGGCGCCGCCCGCCCGCCTCGCGCCGCCCGCCCGCCTCGCAAGGCGACTTGTGCAATCTTGCCGCGGTGCCGACGATCGCGACGCCCGCCGGGATCGAGCTCGCCTACGAGACCGTCGGGTCGCCCGCCGACCCCGCGCTGCTGCTGGTGATGGGCTACGGCAGCCAGCTGATCGCCTGGCCGCGTGCCTTCTCGGAGCTGCTGGCGGCGGGCGGCCGCTTCGTGATCGAGTACGATAACCGCGACTCGGGCCTCTCCTCGAAGCTCGACGGGGTGGAGGTCGACATGGCGGAGCTGATGGCCGCCGCCGGGGCCGGTGACGCGGCGCGCGTCGCGGCGCTCGCGCCGTACACGCTGAGCGACCTCGCCGGCGACGCGGCGGCGCTCCTCGACGGCCTCGGCATCGGCCGCGCCCACGTCCTCGGTGCCTCGATGGGCGGCATGATCGCCCAGCAGATGGCGATCGAGCGGCCGGAGCGCCTGCTCTCGCTCACCTCGATGATGTCGACGACCGGCGAGCCGGAGTTCGGCGCCCCCACCCCGGCGGCGCTCGAGGCCCTGCTCACCCCGTCGCCCACCGAGCGCGCTCCTTATATAGAGGCGTCGAGCGCCAAGGGCATGGTCTGGGCGTCGCGCCGCCACGGCGACCGCGCCCAGCTCGAAGCCCTCGCCGCCGAGAGCTACGACCGCTGCTTCTACCCGCCGGGGGTGAGCCGCCAGCTCGCCGCGATCCTGGCGACCGGCTCGCGCGCCGACGGCCTCCGCGCCCTCACCGTCCCGACCCTGGTGATCCACGGCCGCGACGACACCCTGATCGCCCCCGACGGCGGCGAACGCACCGCCGAGCTGATCCCCGACGCCCGCCTCCTGCTGGTCGACGACATGGGACACGACCGCCCCGAGCCCCTCTGGCCGCTGCTGACCGAGGCGATCCTCGAGCACACCGCCGGGGTCCCTGCGTAGGGGCTTGGGGCGGGCGGGGGACGGGCGTTGTGCCCCCGGGGCTGGCGGCCGTCCGAGTTGGAGGCTCGGGCCCCTGCGGCCGTCCGAGTTGGTCCCGGGTGTCCTGGGCGCCTCATGGGGGTCCGGGCAGGCTGTGACCCCCATGAGGCGCCCAGGACGTGGGGCTTCGCGTGGGAAGACGTCAAGGGTCCGTGACGAAGACGCCGGGACGTCACACCTCCCGGGCCCCTGCGGGACCCCGGCCCGGACCGCGTTCGCAGTTAGCGACACATGTTGTCGCTAACTGCGAACGCGCCTCCTCGCGTGACCCGCGACGCCTGGGGAAAACGGGAGGAAGCGTGACGTCCCCGGCGCCTTCGTCACGGGGTCACGCATCCGTGACGGGTCCGCCCGTCCGTCGTGAGGCTCCCGTGACCCTCCCGGCACGGTCCCTCCGCCTCTCTCCCCACGGAGCGGCCCTCCCGGCCACGCCTGCCCGAGCTGTGGACGGGAGGCCTGTCCCTTGTCGGTCCCCCGCGCCGCGGGCCTTGTGGGGCTCGCGTCGTCCGAGCGGGGCGGAGTCCGTATCGTGGGTGGATCGCCACGACCCCGGAAAAGGCTCGCGCCCGCAACCGTCCCCTGCTCACCGGCCGTGTCGAATCGGTTGAGGCGCTGAGCCCGACCGTCATCCGGATCGTCTTCGGTGGGGACGGCCTGGCCGAGTTTGAGATCGGTGAGTTCACCGACCACTACGTGAAGCTGCAGTTTCCGCGTCCCGGCGCGCCGGCGGAGGAGCGGCCGAAGGTCCGCACCTACACGGTGCGCGCCTGGGACGCCGAGCGCCGCCTGCTCACGATCGACATCGTCGTCCACGGCGACGAGGGGGTCGCCGGACCCTGGGCGGCCGCCGCGGCGCCCGGCGACACCTTGCGGCTGCGCGGCCCCGGCGGCGGCTACGCGCCCGACCCCGACGCCGACTGGCACCTCCTCGCCGGCGACGTCAGCGTGGTCCCGGCCATCGCCGTCGCGCTGCCGCGGATCCCGGCGGGCCGCCCGGTCCACGTCTTCCTCCAGGTTCGCGGCCCGGAGGAGCGGGTCGCGCTCACCTCCCCCGGCGACCTCGAGGTCCACTGGCTCTACGACGACGCCGACGCGACCGTCGCCGAGGCGATCGCCGCCCTCGACTTCCCGCCCGGCACGCCCCACGCCTTCCTGCACGGCGAGGCCACGTCGGTCCGCCTCGCCCGCCGTCACCTGGTCATCGACCGCGGCGTCCCCGCCGCGCGCCTCCACGCCTCCGGCTACTGGAAGCGCACGCTCACCGACGAGGGCTGGCGCGAGGCCAAAGCCGACTGGGTCGCCCAGGTAGAGGCTGAAACCTGACGCACTTCCCCAACACCCCGAGATCGACGGGCCGAAAACCTGCCTATGTGTCCGGTTTTCGGCCCATCGACGGCGGGGGGCGGGGGGGGCTATTCGGCGATCGGAGTGAGGGGGTTGCCGGGGGCGATGCTCGCGCAGTTCTGCGGGGCCGGCGCGCCGGCGAAGCGGGCCTCCAGCCACGGGACCGCGGTGGCGATCCAGGGGACGGCCGCGGTGATGTGGCCGAGGGCGTATTCGTCGTAGAGGACCTTGTCGCCGCGTTCGCAGTAGGAGCGGGCGAGGGTGCGGACGTCGCCGGCGATCATCACGCCGTCGCCCTCGCCGATCCCCGGCTTGTTCCCCGGCGTCCCTTCGAGCTCACCGAGCGCGCCCTGGCCGATGAAGAGCGGCGCGGTCGGCGTGCCGCCCGTCCCCATGATCAGCTGGTTGACGGTGTGGACGTAGGCCGGGATCGACTCCGGCGTCGGGTATTCGGACTTCGCCAGCTGCGCCCAGGTAAGGCCCGGGTACTGGGCCAGCGCTTCGGCGATCGAGGCCTTTTCGAGTTTGGCGTAGAGCTGCGCGCCGTATTCGGTCAGGTAAGGGGTGAGGTCGATGTGGAAGGCGCGTGAGACGCCGATGATCGCCATCGGCATGACCCCCGCCCAGCTGAGGCTGCCTTCGACGTAGTGGAGGTTGTGGGCAGGGTCGACGAGGACGCCGCCGATCGCCGCGCCGACCAGCTTGGCGTTGACGTCGGGCGCGTAGGTCGGCGCCAGCTCGGCCGCCCACTCGGTGGCGATCGCGCCGCCGGAGTAGCCGATCAGGCCGATCTTCTTCGTCGACGCCAGCCCGGTCGCGGGCGAGGCGAGCGCGGCGCGGAGGCCGTCGAGGGTGTTGAACCCGTACTCGGGACCGGCGGCGAAGTCGGCGCCCTCGCCCTCGGTGTCGGCGACGACGACCGTCCGCCCGGCCAGCAGCTCGGGCCCGATCAGCGCCGACTCGACCTGGGGGATCGCGCCGCCCAGGGTGAGCCCGCCGGAGATCGCGTAGGAGGGCTCGTCGACCGGGTTCAGCGAGTCGTAGAACGACTGGTACCCGACGACCTGCGGGGTGCCGATGCTGAGCAGCGGCTTGAGCACCGAGGTGACGTTGACGGTCGGTTCGCCAAGCTGCGAGGTCGAGCGGTAGAGCAGCTGCACCGCTTTCACCGGCAGCGGCACGCCGACCACGTGGTAGCTCAGCGTGCGCGTCTTGAGCACCGTCCCGGGCGCGATTTCGGCGAGCGGCGTGGCGCCCGCGTATTCATAGAAGGGGTCTGCTTCCGGGGTCGGTGGCGCCGCCTGCGCAGCGGGCACGGCCACCACCAGCGCCGCCGCCAACAGCAGCAGCCCGAACTTCACATGTCTGAGGATGCTCATCGTCATTTCTCGCCTCCCGTCGAGTTCCTACTCAGGATTGAGTAGCGAATGGGGCCACAATACTGCTCCGTACCCAAAGTGCCAAAACCCGCAACCCCGGGTTCGGTATGAAAAATCCTCAGATCGCCTAAAGGATTGTTCGATCGCCGCCGAATAAGCACTCGTTGACGATCCTCAAGAACAAATCCGTACTGTTGCTCACCTGCGTGCTCGCGGCCCTCGGCCTGATCGCGCCTACCGTGGCCGCCGCCGACGGCACGCCGGACATCAGCCTGGTCAAGAACGCGCCTGAAACGGGCCTTCTTGGGACCACGCAGAAGGTCCAGCTCGTCGCCGAGAACCAGGCCGGGCCGGAACGCGGCTACAACCTGACGTTCCGCGACGCGCTGCCGAAAGGCGTCGCCTACGTGCCGGGATCGTCGACCAAGGTGACGCCGCGGGTGCTCGATGACCAGCCGGCCATCGGTATGACGACTCTTATCTTCGAAAACGTCAGCGACCTCAGCGTGGGCTCCCATTACGCGCTCAGCTACGAAGTCGAACCGTTGCCGACCGTCTTCAAAATCACCGGGGAACACGTCTACACGAACAAGGCCGAAGCCTTCGTCAGCAAATTCCCGCGCATCCAGCCGCGCTTCAACGCCAACGGCGAAGTCATTCCGCTCTCCTTCAGCGGCAACGACACCGACGAAGCGACCACCGAACTGACGGCGATCGAAATCGAAAAGTCGGAGCCGAGCCCGGAGGACGAGATCCTCCGCGGCGTCCACGAGCACCAGACTGTCTACACGCTCACGGTCCGCAACAACAAGGTCGGCCCGACCCAGGGGGTCGCGGGCGTCGGGCCGGGCGGGAAACCGGCGATCGTGATCGAAGACTGGTTGCCCGCCGGGCTCGAGTTCCTCGGCTGCGGCAACGTCGACAACACGACCGAGACCAGCACCAATCCCGGCTCGGCGGAAGAGTACCCCGGCTCCGGCCCGATCGATCCGGGCAACGCGCCCACGACGACGAACTGCGTCGAACCCTTCTACGTCCAGACCGAAGAAGTCGAACCGCCCGGGGGGAACCAGCCGTCGGGTGTCTACACCCACGTCAAATTCCTCGGGCCGGAATCGCTCCCCATCGGCGGCAAATACGAAATGCAGTACGTCGCCGCGGTCCCGATCCGCCAGAACAGCCTGACCTGGAACGGCGTCGACGGCGAACCGAGCGCCACGAGCCTCGGCCAGATCGCCAACCTGGACAACAACAACGGCCCGGAAACCGTCGACGAGGAAGAGCTGACCAACGTCGCCCAGGCCCACGGTGAGTACGAAGCGGTGCCGGTCCGGGACACCGACGAAATGACGCGGGCCGCCGAGGACCTGGCGATCCAGAAGTCGGTCGACCAGCCCGAAATCTATGACGGCGCGCAGAGCGTCTGGAGCCTCCACCTCGAGGCTTCCGAGTACCGACGGGTCGAACCGGTGTCGATCACCGACCAGCTCCCCGACGGCCTCTGCCCGCTTGGGCCGCAGAACTACGAAGGCCCGGCCGGTGGCCCGATCACGGAACCGAAGGCCGAATGCGAACCGTCAGCTTCCCACCCGATCGTCAAATACCTGAAGGGTGGCCCGGCGGGCAAAGCCGGGACCCAGGAACAGATCGAATACAGCCTCGCCGAAGAGGAAGCCGGCGGCGGCTTCAAGCTCGAGTTCAACGCGCCCGACGTGGAAGCGCTGCGGCGGCTCGAACCGTCCCAGGAACTGCTGCTCACCTTCCCGACCGCGACCCGCGTCTACTACCAAGAGGGCTTCAAGGACGCCAACCCGGTGCTGACCGGTGACTCGTGGACCAACGAGGTCACGACCGAAGGCCCCGACTACGCCCGCTGCTTCGTCGAAGAAGCCGGCGTGGTGAGCGCCGACCCGAACTGCGAAGCCGATGACGCGACGCCGATCTTCACCCAGGAGCCCGAAGGCACGCCCGACCACGACGCTTCCTCGGCGGGCCAGCAAGCGGCCGGCCTCGAAATCGAAAAGACGGTCCGCAAGAACCTGCCGGGCCTGGTGCCGGCGCAATGCACCGACCCGATCTCCGACTACGTCAAGGGCCTCGTCTCGGCCGACGAACCGACGCTGCCGCAGTACCGTCCCGGCGACGAAGTCTGCTGGCGCCTGGTGGTCAAATTCGCCTCGAACCTCTACGCCGGGACGCCCGTGGTCACGGACTTCATCCCGCCCGACCACACCTACGTGCAGGGCTCCGCGGTCAAGGGTCCCGAAAACACGGTGGAAGCCGAATTCGACGACACCGAAGGGGCGCTCGAATGGAAGGTCGGCGACCCGGGCGCCGAAACGGTGCAGAACGAACAGACCTTCGAATGGCGCTTCAAGACCAAGGTCGACGCGTCGTCGCAGAACGAACCCGGGGAAATCACCGGGAACCTGATGAAGTTCCTCTACTCGAACACGGCGGGTGAAACCTTCCCGTTGCGCGACCGGGCCGAAGTCGAACGCCTGGAACCGGAGCTCTCGCTGGAAAAGGCGATCACCGGAGTCGGGGGCAAAACGGTCCCGAAACCGGCTCCGGGCGGGAAATCCTCGGTGATCGCGGGCGGCGGCGAAGTCGTCCAGTACGAGCTCGACCTGGAAAACGCGGGCAACCTCGATGCCGAAGAAGCCGAAGTCTGGGACGTGCTCCCGGACGGCATCGGCTGTGACGCCGTCACCCTGCCGACGCAGGCCGCACCGCAGGCGGCCGAATGCGACGCGGCGACCGGGACCATCAAGTGGACCGGCGTCAAGGTCGCGAAAGGCGCGCTCACCGCGCTCACCTACGAAGTGACGGTGCCGACCGAAGTCGCGCCGGGTCACGCGTTCGTCAACCACGCCGGGGTCACCCGCTACCGGTCGCTGACCAACACGCCGGAAAAGTTCGAATACATCCCGGAAGACAACATCAACGAGGAACTGACGGAATCGAACACCGGGCCGCTGCTCGACGAAGCCGAAGTCAAGACCACCGCGGCGACGCTGGACAAGGAAGCGACCACCGAGACCGAACAGCCCGGTAACAATGCCGCCGACCAGGCGACGATCGGCGAGGTCATCGATTACAAGGTCACCGCGACGGTCCCGGCGAACAGCAAGCTCTACGGGCTGCCGGTGCTCAAGGACGTCCTTCCCGCCAACCTGGAAAAGGTCGGAGCGGCCACCGCCAAACTGGACGGCGCGACCCTGCCCGCCGGCAAAGTGACGCTCGAACAGCTGGCGAACGGTGCCGAAGTGCGCTTCAACGGCGCCTTCCCCGAAGCCGTCGGCAGCCAGGAGCACACGGTCGTCATGACCTTCAAAGCCCGCGTGCTGAATCTCGCCGTCAACCACCGCGGCGTCACGATCACCAACAAAGCCTCCTTCGAATTCGAAGACGTCGAAGAAGCCGGTACGAGGCGGCTTGAAGACTCGATCGGCACGCAGGTGGTCGAGCCGCGCCTTGAAGTGAAGAAGAACCTGATGCCGGCGGGCCGCGACACGGTCGTGGCACCGGGTGAAGTCGTCGAATACGAAACCGAAGTGAGCAACCTGGCCGGGCCCGGGTCCTCGACCGCCAACGAAGTCACCGTCATCGACACCGTGCCGGACGGGATGGAAATCCTCGACGCCGGCAGCGGAACGCCGGCGGGCAACCAGATCACCTGGCAGATCCCGGTGATCGCGCCGGGGGAAACCAAGGGCCTCGCCTACAAGCTCAAAGTCATCAAGCCGGCGACCGCGGCCTCGAGCTTCACCAACGTGGTCCTGGGCGAAACGCAGAGCCTCCCGAACGAACCGGGAGGCGCGACGCCGCCCGACACCCGCGATGCGACCTCCGGGGTCGAAGGCTACGAATCGGAAGATGAGAACACGGTTCGGCTGATCGGCGCGACGGTGTGGAAGGAGGTCGCGCCGACCGAAGGGACGATCGGCACCGACCTCACCTACAAGCTGCACATGTTGCTGCCGCCGGACATCAGCTACTACGACACGACGATGGTCGACCAGCTCCCCGAAGGGATCGTCTACGACGGCGAGATCGCGGCCGAATGCGTCAAGGGCTGTGGGGTGACGGTCGAAGGCGAAGAACTGACCGACCCCGCCGACAGCAGCCTGCTCGGCTGGTACTTCGGTGACCTCGCTGCCGGCCCGGAACGGGAACTGGTGGTCGAATTCAAAGCCCACATCGACGACGTCAAGTCCGGTGGCGGCAAGGTGGAAGCGCCCGAAACGCTGACCAACGTCGTCGTCGGGCTCTACAACGAAGAACCGGGTGGGAAGCCGACCGAAGTGCCGAAGCCCGGCTCGAACGACTTCAGCGAACAGACGGAGGAAGCCAAGGCGACGACCAAGGTGCTCGAGCCGAAGGTCACCCTGACCAAGGGCGTGACCGCGGTGCCGGCGCTGGTCGGCGAAATCGCCACCCAGCCTGACAGCAAGCTGACCTACACGCTGACGGTCGGCAACACCGGCACCTCGAACGCCTACGACGTCGAAGTCGTCGACACCAACACGACCGGCAACCTGCGTGACATCGTACCGGTCACCGGTGCCGAGTACGTCAAGCCGGCGGCCGGTCCGCTGGTCTGGGTCCTGCCGGTGGTCGAACCCGGCAAGCCGGTGACGCTCACCTACACCGCCGAGCTCGCGCCCTCCGCCGAACTCGAAGAAGACGAGGAAGTCAAGAACGCGGCCGAAGTGCCGAGCTACTTCGGGCTGACCGAAGAAGAACGCGATGACGCGAAGGTCTCGCGCGAGTACGAAGGCCCGCGGGCCGGGAAGAACCTCGAAGTCACGCTGCCGAAGATCAGGGTCGAAAAGACCACCGGCGTGGCCGGCTTCCCCGACGTCGCGGCCGCCGAAGTCGGCAAGCCGTTCCCGTGGCGCGTCGTGGTGAAGAACGAATCCGCGACCGCCGACGCGAAAGCGGTGGCCGTCGAAGACGTGCTGCCGCCGAACTGGACGTACGTCCCGGGCAGCACTGAATTCAAGGCGCTCGGCAGCGCGACCGTTGAACCCGCCTCCGACCCGGTCGTGACCGGCGCGGGAACCCAGACGCTGACCTGGGCGAACGTCTCCGCCAGCCTCCCGCACACGGCCTCGGTCGAAGTGCTCTTCAAGGCGACCCCGACCCTGGCGGCGGTCACGAACCCGGGTGCACCGGTGAACGAGAACACCGCCACGGGCACCTCCGAGGACCTCTCCGGCGCGACCGAAAGCGCCGATGGTCCCTACAGCGATGAAGACGAGGCCACCGCCGAACTGCTGGCGCCCAAGCTCGCGATCGAAAAGACGCCGGACGGCGCCACGACGGTGGCCGGCTCGAGCGACAAGTACGAGATCAAGGTGTCCAACACCGGCACCGGGGCGGCGCACGAAGTCGAGGTCACGGATGTGCTCTCGGCGGGCCAGACGTTCGTCGGGCCGGCGACCGCGAGTCCGCCCGACGGTTTCGCCCAGAAGTCGGTCGAAGAGGACACCCCCGGCCCCGGCGAAACGACCGTGGTCTGGACGCTCGCCGAAGTCCCGGCGAACGACGGTGCGAACGACGGTGAAGTGACGATCACGGTGCCGATCAAGACGCTGTCCTCGCTGAACGAGGGTGACGGGGTGAGTGACCTGGCGACGGTGCGCTCGCCGCAGCAATCCGAAGAACCGGATGACGAAGGCTCCTTCGTCGTCCACCGCGAAGCCGACCTCTCGGTCGTGAAGAAGGCGGCCGAGCAGACGGTCAACGCGGGCGAAGAAATCCACTACGAACTGGTGGTCGAAAACCACGGTCCCTCCGACGCGACCGGGATCGTGGTCACCGACGAGCTGCCCGACAACACGGTCTTCAAAGGCTCCGATCCGGAGTGCGCGGAAGCGGGTGGAACCGTCACCTGCGAACTGGACGAAATGAAGGCCACCGACCCGCCGCAGTCGCACACCTTCAAGTTCACGGTCGAAATCGAATCCGGCACCACCGGGTCGATCGAAAACACGGCCGAAGTCCACGGCGACCAGGACGACCCGGAACCGACGAACGACACGTCGACCGTGACGACGCCGATCAGCGGCCTCGCTCACCTCGCGATCGAAAAGACCGGGCCGGAGAAGCCGGTGCTGCTCGGCAACCAGTTCACCTACGAAATCAAGGTCGAGAACGAAGGGCCGTCCGACGCCGTCAACACGACGGTCGAAGACAAGCTGCCGTCGCAGGTGAAGTTCGTCTCGGCGACGCCGAGCGTCGGTACCTGTGACGACGCGCCCGCCGCGATCCTCACCTGCGACCTGGGGACGCTGCTCCCGCACAAGGACACGACGACGATCGTGGTGACGGTGGAAGCGGTCGAAGTCGGCGGCTTCGAGAACTTCGCGACGGTGGAATCGGACACCTCGCCGGAGCCGGAGGAAGACGAAGCGCACGCCGAGATCGTCCCGGCGGCCGACCTGACGATCGTCAAGACGGCGCCCGCGACGGTGGAACCGGACGGCACGCTCACCTACGCGCTCCAGGTCGAGAACCACGGCCCGTCGGTCGCCCACCAGGTGACGGTGACCGACCCGCTGCCCGCCGGGGTGGACTTCGTCTCCGCCGACGATGGCTGCGCGGCGGCCGGCACCACGGTCACCTGCGCGGTCGCCGGTGAACTCGCGGTCGGCGACTCGGCCGAGTTCGAGGTCACCGTCCACGTGCCGTTCGCGCTCGGCGGCCAGTCGCTCACCAACACCGCGACCGTCGCGGGCGAAGAGGGCGATCCGCATCCGGAGGACAACACGAGCACGGTCACGACCGACGTCGGGCCCGCCGCCGACCTCGCTATCGCCAAGACGATGGGCAAGGCGGAGGCCGGCAAGCCGCTCACCTACACGCTGGCGGTCACCAACCACGGCCCGTCCGCCTCGAGCGCGGTGACGGTCACCGACACCCTGCCCGCCGGCACCGGCTTCAAGTCGGCCGCGCCGAGCCAGGGCACCTGCTCGGCCGCCGGGCAGACGGTCACCTGTCAGCTCGGCAAGCTCGCCGCGGGCGGTTCGGCGCAGGTGTCGATCACGGTCGAGGTCGAGGCCACGGTGACCGGCTCGCTGCGCAACGTCGCCGCGGTCGAAGGGCCGGAGCCCGACCCGGACAAGTCGAACAACCAGAGCGCCGTCGAAGGGCCGGTCACGCCGGTGCCGCCGGCCACGCCGAACCTGAAGGTCGTCAAGACCACCGACACCAAGGCCCCCGCGGTCGGCGTGCCGTTCGCCTACCAGGTGGCGATCACCAACGTCTCCGACGTGGAGGCGAAGAACGTGAAGGTCATCGACACCCTGAGCGGGCCGGTGAAGGTCGTCTCGATCGAGACCGAAGCGGGCCACTGCGGTGCCGCGGGCTCGAAGATCACCTGCACGATCCCGAGCATCCCGGCGGGCAAGACCGTCCGCGTCACCTATTCGGTGGTCGCCGAGGCGGTCGGGTCGCTGAAGAACACCGTCAGCGCCCAGGCCGCCAACGGAGAGAAGGCGCCGGGTGACAACCACGCGGTGAAGGGCGTCCAGGTGAAGGATCTGCCGGCGTCCTACAAGCTGACCAAGAGCGCTTCGCGCAAGGTCGTGGCGGGTGGCAGGACGGTCGGCTTCACGATCACCCTGCGCAACGGCGCCGCCGCGCTGGTCAACGCCAAGGTCTGCGATCGCCTGCCCGCCGCACTGGTCTTCGTCAAGGCGGCCGGGTCACGGTACGTGAACGGTGAAGCCTGCTGGACGGCGAAGTACGTCGCCCCGAGGAAGGTGCTGCGACTGCACCTCGTCGCCCGCGCGGTGAAGGGCCGGGCGCGCCAGGTCCGCAACGTGGCGACGGCGAGTGCCGACAACGCGAAGCGCCGCAGTGCCGCCGCGACGGTACGGGTGAAGGCCGCCTTCGCCGGCAAGCCCGGTGGTGTCACTGGTTAGGGACGGGGTAGTGGGGGGCATGCGAGGCTCGCCCCTCCCCCGCTTCCTTGCCTGCGTCGCGGCCGCCGCGGTCCTGGTCGGTGTCATCGGTGCCGCCCCGGCCGCGGCGGCGCCCGCGCCCGACCCGTACCGCCTCACTCCCGAGCTGGCCCACGTGGTGCGGATCGTCGCGCCGACCTGGGCGCGGCGAGAGCCGGAGGAGATCCCGGCGGTGATGAAAGTGTCGCCGCTGGCCGAATGGGGCGGTGGCGAAGTCCAGTACCTGGTGCTGCGCTCGGCGGTGGTCGACGGCGAGCGTTGGTTCCAGGTGCGCCTGCCGGCACGGCCGAACACCGCCGCCGGTTGGATCAGGGCCGACATGGTCCGCGTCTCGACCACGTCGCTGCGGATCGTGGTCTCGGTCTCGGCCGCCGAGGTCACGATCGAGCGGGCGGGCCGGCCGGTGGTCAGCTTCCCCGCCGTGGTCGGCAAGCCCTCGACTCCGACCCCGCGCGGTCTCTTCGCGATCGACGAGCCGATCCGCCAGCCGCGCGGCTCCGAACTCGGGCCCTGGGCCCTCTTCCTCACCGCCCACTCGCGCGTGCTCGACGACTACGGCGGCGGCCCCGGCCGGATCGCCATCCACGGCCGCGCCGGCCCCCTCCTCGCCGACCCCCTCGGCGCCCCCGGCTCCCACGGCTGCGTCCGCATCGCCAACGCCCGCCTCCGCTGGCTCGCCCGCATCGCCGTCGACGGCACCCCCGTCGAAGTCACCCGGTAGGTGAGCAGCTCCGCGGGCGGGGGTTCGGGGGCGGGCGGCCGTCCGAGGGGGCGGGGGCCGGGACCCGGGCGGCCGTCCGAGGTGGGCCCTGGGCTCCTCATGGGGGTCCGGGCAGGCTGTGACCCCCATGAGGAGCCCAGGGCGCGGGAGGCCTGCGGGGGAGGGGTCGAGGGTTCGTCACGTCTTCCGGGAGGCTCGCGGGCGAGGCCGAGGGTTCGTCACGCATCCCGGAGGGTCCCGTCACAGGTCGTGGGGAGGTCGGACCTACGTGACGTCCCCGCGCGCAAGGGTCCACACCTCGCCCCTGTCCGTGACGAAGATGCCGGGGACGTCACACTTCCGGCCCCCTGAGGGTCCTCGGCCCGGACCGCGTTCGCAGTTAGCGACACATGTTGTCGCTGACTGCGAACGCGCCTCCTGGCGTGACCCGCGAGGCATGAGGAAGACGGGAGGAAGCGTGACGTTCCCGGAATCTTCGTCACGAGGTCTGACATCCGTGACGGATGCGTCCCTCCCCCGTGACGCTCCCGTGCGTCTCCCGTGGGCTCCCCTGACCCTGCGGCGTCACGCACCCTCCACCCTCCCCACGAGACCCGGCCCTCTCGTGGCGGCCACAGCCTGCCCGGGCCGCCACGAGAGGGCCGGGTCCCTCGGCCGTCCCTTCCCGGCCTCCCGGCCCCCGGCGTCGCCCCCAGGCCCCCGTCCCTCCAGCTGTTCCTTATGCGCCTCATAGGCGCATAAGGAACAGCTGGGCCCCGGGACCAGCGTCAGAGTCCCTACTGGAGTTCGAAGATGACGTGGACGGTGGCCTTGACGCGGGAGGTCCCGGGTTTGGTCGGCGGGGTCGGAGTGGGTCCTTCGGCCTTGGCTTGGGAGGCTGACTCGAAGGTCCGGGGACCGATGAATTCGGCGCCTTCGCCTTCTTCGATCGTCAGCGCCTGGCCGAGCGTGGCCCCGGCCTGGGCGGCGAGGACGCCCGCCCGCTCCCGCGCCTTGTCGAAGGCGGCGGCGAGCACCTTGGCGAACGCCGCACCTTCGTTGCCGACGCTGAAGCTCGGGCCACTGACCCCGGTGGCGCCGGCGCCGAGGCCCGTGGTGATCAGTTCGCCCGCCGTGGCCGGTTCGTGGAGCGTTACCTGGATGCCCTCGGTGGCGCGGTAGACGGTGACCTTGCCCTTTTGCACCGGGCGCACGTCGATGCGGCCCGTGCGGATGTCGCCTTCGCCGACGCCGGGGAAGGCCTTGGCGGCGGCGATCACCCCGCGCAGGCCGGCGGCGGTCGCCTGCAGGGCGGCGGTGCGCGTCTTCCGTTCGCGCTTCACGCCGAAGCCGACCCGCGCGGTGTCGTTCGGCACCTTGATGCTCGCCGCAGCGGTGACGGCGACGGTGCGGCCGGTGGCGGCGCCGGCGGCGGCGGGGAGGAGGGCGCAGGCGGCGAGCAGCGCGGCGAGGACAAGGACGGGGGTTGACTTCCGGTTCAGGCGCATGTGCCCAAACTACTCCCGGGCTACGGTTTGATCACGATCTTGCCGAGCACGTCGCCCGCGGCGAGCGCCCGCAGTCCCTCGCCGACCTCGGCCAGCGGGAAGGTCTTGTCGATGCGCGGGCGGACCTCGCTCACTTCGATCATCGTGACGAGGCGGCGGAGGTCCTCCAGGGTGCCCATCGTCGAGCCGACGACCTCGAGCTCTTTGAAGAAGACCCGGTTCAGCTCGGCCGGCGGGTCGAAGCCGCTGGTCGCGCCGGCGATGACGACGCGGCCACCCGGCTTCAGCGAGCGCAGCGTGTGTCCCCAGGTCGCCTTGCCGACGGTCTCGAGGACGACGTCGACCTTCTCCGGCAGCCGCGCGCCCGCCTCGAAGACGGCGTGGGCGCCGCACGCGAGGGCGAAGTCCCGCTTGCGCTCCTCGCGGCTGGTCGCCCAGACGCGGTAGCCGGCGGTGCGGGCGAGCTCGATCGCGGCGCTGGCGACGCCGCCGCCGGCGCCCTGGACGAGGACCGTCTGGCCCGGCTTCAGCCCGGAGCGGTCGAAGAGCATCCGGTAGGCGGTGAGCCAGGCGGTCGGCAGGCAGCAGGCCTGCTCGAAGCTGAGCGACTCCGGTTTGCGCACCAGGTTGCGGCGCGGCACCGCGACCCGCTCGGCGAGCGTCCCCGGGTGAAGCTCGGAGAGGAGGGTCCGCCGCGGGTCGATGATTTCGCCGCCGGGGAACTCGGGGTCGCCGATCACCGCATGGACGATCACCTCGTTGCCGTTCTCGTCGACCCCCGCGGCGTCGCAACCGATGATCATCGGCAGGCGTTCCTCCGGCAGGCCGACGCCCCGCAGCGACCAGACGTCGTGATGGTTGAGCGACACCGCCTTGACCTCGACCAGCGCCCAGCCCTCGGGCACGTTCGGCTCTTCGACCTGGCCGACCGCGAGCGCGGAGAGCGGGTCCTCCATCGAGGCGGCGACGGCGCGGGCGGCAAGCATCGCCTGAAAGTTATCTCTCACGCAGATGTGACGCCGGTCACCGAGTGAGCGCGGTCACAAACGCCTGTTCGCGTCTTGCCGATACTTGTATACAAGCCGCAAGCAACACGGAAGAGAACCAAGATGAGCAAGACCTGGAACGTGACCCTGTACCGCGACGGCAAGCCCGTCAGTGAGCGCCACGGTGTCAGCGAGAGCGACGCCGTCGCCCAGATCTACCTCCTGTCCCGCACCCCCACCCCGTTGGAGGCAGTCGAGGACATCACCCCGTCGGTCGAGACCGGCGAACTCAGCCTCGTCGCCTAGTCGGTGAGGCCCCGCGGAGCGCCGGCACCCGGCCGGCCGCTCCGCCCGCGTCGGCCCACGAGGCCGGCGCCACCAGCTTCGCGCCCCGTAGGTGCCCTGTCCGCTGGACGGGCGGGCTCCGGGGGGCTCGCGGCCGTCCGAGTTGCGCCCCGGGTGCCCTGGGCGCCTCATGGGGGTCCTGGCAGGCTGTGACCCCCATGAGGCGCCCAGGACGTGAGGCTTCGCGTGGGAAGACGTCAAGGGTCCGTGACGAAGAGGCCGGGGACGTCACGCCTCCCGGCCCCGAGACGAGCGCCGTGGTCGTCCTTTCGTCCGGCCGACCCGGGGCGGTCGTCCTTAGGTCCGTCTACCGGACGAAAGGACGACCACGGTCCGGCCTCCTCGTCACGGGGTCACGCATCCGTGACGGGTCCGTCCGTCCGCCGTGGAGCTTCCGTGACCCTCCCGGCACGGTCCCTCCACCTCTCCCCCCGGGAGTGGCCCGGGAGGGACGGCGGGGGTGACCCTGGACGAACCTCCCCGCAGTTCGTGAGGGAAGGGTCACCCCCGCCG
>Ga0153956_1001559_pt1 | contig 19657 bp, 17 predicted proteins | sample TSFL040MetaG_FD_104704 | JGI IMG/M metagenome (GOLD analysis project Ga0153956, IMG submission 104704) | Attine ant fungus gardens microbial communities from Florida, USA - TSFL040 MetaG | ecosystem: Host-associated > Fungi > Mycelium > Unclassified | place: USA: Florida, Wekiwa Springs...
AGCTCAAGCAGTGGAGACGCATTGCAACACGATACGACAAGATCGCAGCCAACTTCCTTGGCTTCATCAAGATCGCAAGCATCATGCTCTGGCTCAAATGACTAAATTGTCACTACAGCCTAGAGTCTTTCCGCTTCCGATGGAATCGGAGGCGGGGCTCCATGATTTTGATTTGGCGCGCTTTCTTCACGCGAACCGGCATCCGCTTCGCTCGAAAACGCTATGGCCGCCGTTCGACCCAGCCACGGCTTCAGGCCGGCCGCGCCGACCTGCGCGGCGGCCGGATGGCCAGGAAACAGCCGAGCGCAAGCAGCGCACCGACTATCCCGAGCTCCAGCACCGTCCGGTCGGTCAGCCGTTCCAGCGCCAAAGCGACCACAAACGGCGCAAGCGCCTGCACGAACAGGGCGGGCCGGGCAATCCGGCCGATCACCCGCCCGTAACCGACGGTTCCAAACAGCACCAGCGGCAGCGCACCGCGGGCGATGGTCATAACGCCATTGGCCGCGCCAAACGCGATCGCGAAAAACGACGCCACAACGAAGTTCGATCCGACCAGCGCCAGCACCGTAAACGCGATCGCCATAAGCCCGATCGCTCCGCGCGCGATCCAGAGCGGATGGGTTCGGCTTGAAAACACGAAATCCGCCAGCCGCGCGGCAACCTGCGCGGGACCAAACATCGCACCGATCGTCACCACCGTAGCGGCGTCGAGACCGTCCCGCTGCAACATCGCCAGGAGATTCGACGTCACGCCGGACAGCAGGAAGGCGTGAATGGCGAAGGCGGCCGCGAGAAAAAGAAACAGCGCGCCTTCCGGCCGCGCCGGGGCGTTCTCCGTGACCGCGGCATTGTCGGCGGCGCGGAGCGGCGCCGCGGCCGTCGCATGTGGAAGCGCAAACGCATTGAGCGGCGCGATCACCAGCGCGAGCACCGCGGCGAAGGCCAGAAACGTGCCGCGCCAGCCGAAATATTCCAGCAGCAGATGCGCCGCAGGCCATCCGACGGTGGAGGCAAATCCGCCGGCAAAGGTCACGAACGTAATCTGCCGCCGGGCCGACGATCCGAAAATCCGTGTCAGCGTGGTGAAGGCGGGATCATACAGGGTCGACGACATGGCGGCGCCGATCAGCAGCCAGCACGGCAGGTAGGTTGCCTTGCTGTCGGCAAGCGTGAGGCCGATGAAGCCGAGCGCGCCTGCGAGCGCACCGAGCGACATCACGATATTGCCGCCGTGGCGGTCGATCAGCCCGCAGGACGTCGGTGACAGAATCCCGGAAACGATCAAGCCGATGGAAAAGCCGGCCATGCAAAAGGCCAGCGACCAGCCATGGGCAACCGCCACATACGGCATGGTCAGGACCGGCGGATAGATCAAAATCCCCCAGGCGAGAATTTCCGTCACCGAGAGCACCAGAACCGCGCGGCCCGGTCCGACGACGAGGTCGCGCAAGGTCCGCACAGACTGAGATTCTCCCGGCCGGCTCACCGCTTCGGAGCGCAGCGGACATAAACCATGTTGCCGTAGCGGGTCGCCGCATCCGGGTCGATGAAGCGCGTAATCAGAACGCGGCCGTCGAAGGAGACGATCTCGCGATCCTTTTCTCCGCCGGCGGGGCCTTCCGGTCCGATATAGTTCTTGCCGCTCTGGCTGCCCTTCAGCCGCAATTCCTGCGGCGTTGCCTCGTCGGCGAGGTGCATGACCACCCCGCCATGCGCACCGGCGCCGATCACGTAGGGATTGCGGCACTGATTCTTGGCCGCGGCTTCGGTCCGCGCCCGGTCGGCCGGATTCTGATAGGAAGCGAGCCCCCAGCCCCCGACGATTTCATCGGACCGGATCGTGGAGGGAACGTCGGGAGCGACTGCCGGCTCCGGCTGCGGCGGCGGGGAATTCAAGCCGATCGAGCCGATCGAGCCGCAAGCGCCGAGCAGGAGCGCAAGGGACGCGGCCCCCCCCAGGTTCAAAGCCGCGCGTCCGCCGTATGATTTGACCATCGATATGTTCCCCGACCGAAATCCTGACCGCCGCGCCCCGAGCAGCCAAGCGTAAAAATGTCGTCGCAGCAACCTCGCCCCCGCAATCATGCGGCGCCGCGACATGGTTTCCACTATCCTACATGCGCCTCACCAACGCCTTAAGGGGTTGCTTGACAGGATCGTCGCCAAGCCATATTTCCCGCCCGATAAATTAGCACTCTCGGAACACGATTGCCAAAGTCCGGATCCGTCGGGTTCAAATCCGCAGCGTGTCTCCGTCGATGGCAATGCAAACCCTGCGAACCTTCAGAGGAAACCATTATGGCTAAAGCCAAATTTCGTCCACTGCATGACCGTGTTGTGGTCAAGCGCATCGATGCCGAGGAAAAAACCAAGGGCGGCATCATCATTCCCGACAGCGCCAAGGAAAAGCCGTCGCAGGGCGAGGTCGTGGCCGTCGGTCCCGGCGGCCGCGACGAAGCCGGCAAGCTGATCCCCATCGACATCAAGGTCGGCGACAAGGTGTTGTTCGGCAAATGGTCGGGCACCGAGATCAAGCTCGACGGCGAGGAACTCATCATCATGAAGGAGTCCGACATCATGGGCGTGCTGAACTGACAACACGCTCTCTCCGTCATCCCGAGGCGGCCGGCGCGCCGGCCCTCGAAGGATGAACGGCCCCCTGCATCAGCGGTCATCCTTCGAGGCTCGCTTCGCTCGCACCTCAGGATGACGGTTCCCGTCAAACAATTCGGAGTAAATTTCTCATGGCTGCCAAGGACGTCAAGTTTTCCGGAGACGCGCGCGATCGCATGCTGCGCGGCGTCGACATTCTCGCCAACGCGGTGAAGGTCACCCTCGGCCCCAAGGGCCGCAACGTCGTCATCGACAAGTCGTTCGGCGCCCCGCGCATCACCAAGGACGGCGTCACCGTCGCCAAGGAAATCGAGCTTGAGGACAAGTTCGAGAACATGGGCGCGCAGATGGTGCGCGAAGTCGCCTCCAAGACCAACGATCTCGCCGGCGACGGCACCACCACCGCGACCGTGCTGGCCCAGGCCATCGTGCGCGAAGGCGCCAAGTCGGTTGCCGCCGGCATGAACCCGATGGATCTCAAGCGCGGCATCGACATCGCGGTCGAGGCCGTGGTCAAGGACATCGAGAAGCGCGCCAAGCCGGTCGCTTCGTCCGCCGAGGTCGCGCAGGTCGGCACCATCTCGTCGAACGGCGATGCGGCCATCGGCAAGATGATCGCGCAGGCGATGCAGAAGGTCGGCAACGAGGGTGTCATCACCGTCGAGGAAAACAAGTCGCTCGAGACCGACGTCGATATCGTCGAGGGCATGAAGTTCGATCGCGGCTACCTCTCGCCGTACTTCGTCACCAATGCCGAGAAGATGACCGCCGAACTCGAGGACGCCTACATCCTGCTGCACGAGAAGAAGCTGTCCGGCCTGCAGGCCATGCTGCCGGTGCTGGAAGCCGTCGTGCAGTCGGGCAAGCCGCTGCTGATCGTCGCCGAAGATGTCGAAGGCGAAGCGCTGGCCACGCTGGTGGTCAACCGTTTGCGCGGCGGCCTCAAGGTCGCGGCCGTCAAGGCGCCGGGCTTCGGCGACCGCCGCAAGGCCATGCTCGAGGACATCGCGATCCTGACCGGCGGCCAGCTCATCTCCGATGAACTCGGCATGAAGCTGGAAAACGTCACCGTGAAGATGCTCGGCCGCGCCAAGAAGGTCGTGATCGACAAGGAGAACACCACCATCGTCAACGGCGCCGGCAAGAAAGCCGACATCGAGGCACGGGTCGGGCAGATCAAGGCGCAGATCGAGGAGACCACCTCGGACTACGACCGCGAGAAGCTGCAGGAGCGTCTGGCCAAGCTCGCGGGCGGCGTCGCGGTGATCCGCGTCGGCGGCGCGACCGAGATCGAGGTCAAGGAGAAGAAGGACCGCGTCGAGGACGCGCTCAACGCCACCCGCGCGGCCGTGCAGGAAGGCATCGTGCCCGGCGGCGGCACCGCCCTGCTCCGCGCCAGGAAGGCGGTCGGCCGCATCAGCAACGACAATCCTGACGTCCAGGCCGGCATCAACATCGTGCTGAAGGCGCTGGAAGCTCCGATCCGCCAGATCGCGGAAAACGCGGGGGTCGAAGGCTCGATCGTGGTCGGCAAAATCCTCGACAACAAGACCGAGACCTTCGGTTTCGACGCCCAGAACGAAGAGTATGTCGACATGGTCGCCAAGGGCATCGTCGATCCGGCCAAGGTGGTGCGCACCGCCTTGCAGGATGCCTCGTCGGTCGCTGGTCTGCTCGTGACCACCGAAGCCATGGTGGCCGAACTGCCGAAGGAGCCGGCTCCGGCGATGCCGGGCGGCGGCGGCATGGGCGGTATGGGTGGCATGGGCTTCTGAGCCCGCCCGCACCGACAGACCTCGTTATCGAAGGCCGCCTCCGGGTGGCCTTCTTTTTTGAATACGCTCGCTTCATAGCGCTTTCGAGCGAATCGGATACCGGTTCGCGTGAAGAAGGCGCGTCAAATCAAAACGATAGAGCCCCGCTTCTGATTCCATCGGAAGCGGAAAGGCTCTCGGGCGAGACCAGATTCGCGGACAGGAAAGCCGGCATGCGTGCGCGCTCGTTACGTCTGATCGCCTTGATCGTGGCCTGGCCTACGGTGGTGATGGCTCAAGGCAGGTCCGCGCCGAAAGTCCCCGGCGTCGAGACCCGCTACTTCACGTCCATCGACGGGCTGATGGACGGCAATGCCGACGTCATCCTGAAGGAAACCCGCCAGGGCAGGATCGTCACGGCCGCGGTTCTCGATGTCTGCTACCCCGCGGAGAAAGGCTCGGATCGCAAGGACCGCTTCGTGGTCAACCTCGCGGTGAGCGGCTCGACCCTGACCGGCGCCACGCAGACTATCGGCGACAAGCTGCCGGTAACGGTGAAGCTCACCCGCACGCCGACCGGCGATACGTTCGAGTTCAAGGGCGACATCCATGTCGGCCAGACCGTCACCGAGGTGACGTCGACGGATAATTCCGATCTCAGCGAGGCCGAGTTCAACGGCAACCAGTCCACCGACGACGGCATTGCCGCCGCACCGAAGGATTTTACCGAGGTGTCCCCGGAAGCCCTGGCGGTGAAGGTGAAGCTCGACGCCGTCGCCGACCTGCTCAAGGGACTGAGAGGGAAGAATGTCGAGGTCGCGCTGAACAGCCTCGGCGTTGGCTGCGAGTCGCTTCGCGCCGGCACACAGGTCATCAACATCAATGTCGATCCGGAGCGCGCGCCCGCGCTGCTCGCCCGGTTGAAGACGTCGCCGGGCGTTGTCGCCGCGGGCTGGAGCAGCGGCACGTTCGACATGGAACGCACCATCCGCTTTCCGGCGTCGGGGTGGCGCGATGGAGGCAAACTCAACCGTGACAAACTTGCCGCCGCGATTTCCGGCGTGCTGGAAAAAACGCTCGCCGCAAAGCCCGTATCGGCAAAATGGAGCGACGTTACCGGCAAGCTGACGCTCACGTTCAAACGTCCGAGCGAGGTCGTCCCGGCCCTCGCGCTTACCGACACGATCGAGGTAACCGCCTTGGCTGGCCTCGACAAACCCGACGGCTCCGATCACATGATGCTCTGGATCGGCACCCCTTCGACGACCACCGCGGACGAATCCCCTGGTCCCAGACTCGACCTGGTCGATCTCTCCCCCGGCGACGAAGAAGGCGGCGAGAGCGACGACACCGGATCGGTGAAGGCGTTGGCGCAGCGATTCCGGGCCCAGCGCTGGGACGACGATAAATCGGCCTGGAAATAACGGATCGCCGATTTTCCGTGTTATGGGATGCGCAAGCCCGCGGTATCCGACGCCACGCTCTCGCGATCTTGCAGGGCTGCCATTCCATTCGGCCGACGCGTGTTTGACATGCCCTCCCGCAGCGGCAATGAACGTAGGAAGACAGGGACCAACGCTGCGGGATTCCGGGATTGATGATGCGCTATGACGTAGTGGTGATCGGCGCGGGCCTTGGCGGCCTGACGGCCGGCGCGATCCTGGCGCGCGAGGGACGCAAGGTTCTCGTTATCGAGCGAAGCAACTCGGTAGGCGGCGCGGCCTCGAGCTACAAGGCCGGCGAACTCTTCGTCGAGGGCTCCCTGCATGAAACGAGCGATCCCCGCGATCCGCGCGATCCCAAGCATGCCGTGCTGACACGCGCAGGCGTTCTCGATGCGGTGACGTGGTCGCCGAGCAAGGTGTTCTATGAAGTTCGCGGCGGCCCGGTCGCCCCGCCGCTTCAACTGCCTGCGAGTTTCGACGGCGCCCGTGACGCACTGACCGCGCGGTTTCCGGAAGCCCGCGATGGAATCGCGCGTCTCCTGCGCGAGATCGAACAGGGCCCGCCGGAATCCGAAGCCGCGATGTCGTTGCTCCACAAGCTCGACAGCGTGTTCGGAAGCAACGAAGCCGTCAAATGCGCCGTCGCCGCCAATCTCGCCTACTATCACGACGATCCGGCGGCGCTGTCGTGGAGGCATTTCGCGACGGCACAGGGCCACTATCTCCGGAGCGGCCCCTGTTTCGTCAATGGCGGCTCGCAACGGCTATCGAGCGCGCTGGCCCGCTCGATCAAGCGCGCTGGAAGCGACGCCCTGCTGCGCCGGGTCGTCAGCCGTGTGTCGCTCGGCGCTGATGGCGTCCATACGATCACGCATACCGGGAAGGACGGCGGCGACCCGCGCACCGTCGAGTCCTTGAATGTGGTCGGCAACGCCGCGCCGGAGGCGCTGGCCGCGTTGCTGCCGGAACAGGCAGGCGCGCGGTTACGCCATCACTACGCGCCGATGACCCCGTCGATCTCGCTGTTCGCGCTGACGCTCGGATTATCCCGGCCGCCGCGCGAAGTCGGCTTCACCAGCTATTCGACGCAACTGCTCCCGTCATGGATGGCGCGGTTGGCGGATTATCCGCGTGGCACGACGCTGTTCGCGGACGAGCCCGGCGATCGCATGCCCCCGATGGCGATAGCGGACTACGGCGCGATCGATTCAGGCGTTCCGGCTCCGCCGCATGTGCTGTCCATCTTCGGTCCGGACCGGTTGTCGAACTGGGACAGTTCCGACATGGATCGCTACCGCGAGAAGCGGGCACGCTGGCAAGCGGCGATCGTCCGCCATCTCGACGGATATTATCCCGGGCTGGCGGACGCGGTGATCGCCTCATCGTTCAATACGGCGCTGTCGACCCGGCAGTACCTCAACGCGCCGGGAGGCGCGGTTTACGGGTTTGCGCCGACGGTCGCGCAGGCCAGCGCCGAACGCTCGCCGCGAACACCGATCGGCGGGCTCTATCTGTCGTCGGCCTATGCGGACAGCGGCGGCTATACCGGCGTCATTCAGGCGGGCGCCGCGTGCGCGGACATGATCCTGCAGGGCGGCCGCTAGAGGGCGCCCGCGCGGATCGCGAGTATCACATCTAATTCGTGTTGAGATGAAACCGCAGCGTCGTCGGCCCGGCGAACGACACCGCGTCGCCTTGCCGCTTCCAGGTGCCGGCGGCGGACAGCGCGGCAACCAGACCGTCATCGGCCTGCGCCTTGTCCGGCGGACAGGACCGATCCTCCAGCGGGCCGGGAGCGAAGATGACGGTGTTGCCGGCAACCGAAAACTGGCCTTTGCCGCCCTTGCACCACAGTTCGAGTTTGACCTCGCCGCTGTCGCCGATCTCCAGCGACGGCACCCGTCTCGAGCCCGGCATCGGCTTCGCATCCAGCGTCATCTCGAGGCCGAACGGAAATCCCTCTTGCGCGGCCGCAGGCAAGACGCCGCCGGCCGAGACGACGAGCATGACCGCCGCCGTGCGAAACCAGAACCCAAATCCTGAAGCCATCTGTCCTCGTTGAATGCTGATGGGACACCAAACAGAACCCGCGATGTTCTACAGTGCGGACTCCGCGACGTGAAGCCCGCTTTTGTGGCCGAAATCCGTCAGACCTGTCCAAACATTCATGAAGCCCGCATTGACCCGGCGACCCCGCGCCGTAATGTTTATCGAAAGCGTTATTGCGAATGCCGGATGCGTCACGTTCGCGCGACGGATCGTGTTAATTTGGATCAAGGATCTATAAACAAGGCTCGCCGGCCTATTGCGATCATGACGCTATTCGCCATCGCGCTCTCCCGTCCTCTCAAGCGATTTGCAGTCCTTCCCGGAGACATCGACCCGTGCACAACCTCGGTACGACGCTGAAAACCGTATGGCGCATCGCCTCGCCCTATTTCCGCTCCGAGGACAAATGGGCCGGCCTCGCACTTCTCGTCATTGTCATCGTCATCGAACTCGGCACCGTCGCCATCGACGTGCTTCTCAACAAGTGGCGCAACCGTTTCTACGATGCACTTCAGCAGCACAACTGGAACAACTTCGTTTCGGAGATCATCTATTTCAGCGTGGTGGTGGCGATCTTCGTCGCCATCGCGGTCTATCAGCTCTATCTCAATCAGTGGCTGCAAATCCGCTGGCGCAAATGGATGACGACGAGATACCTTGGCGAATGGCTCAGCGACGCCAACCATTACCGGATGCAGCTCGAAGGCGACGTCGCCGATAACCCCGACCAGCGACTGACCGAAGATATCAAGATGTTCGTCGAGCAGACGCTCGGGATCGGTCTCGGTCTTCTGAATTCCGTCGTGACCCTGGGATCGTTCGTCGTCATCCTCTGGGGCCTGTCCGCCGCGGCGCCGCTGCATGCGTTCGGCCAGCAATACAACATTCCCGGTTATCTGGTGTGGGGCGCCTTGATCTATGCCATCGTCGGGACCGTCCTGACGCACTTGATCGGAAAGCCGTTGATCGGTCTCGATTTTCGTCAGCAGCAATTCGAGGCGGACTTCCGCTTCAATCTGGTCAGGGTTCGGGAAAATTCCGAACAGATCGCGCTGCTTCACGGCGAGCCCGCCGAGCGGCGGCACCTGCTGGAGCGATTCGGACTGATCGTCGAGAACTGGATCGGGATCATGAACCGCACCAAGAAAATCACGGCGTTTACCGCGAGCTACGGACAGGCCACCCAGATCATTCCCTACATCCTGGTCGCGCCCGCCTATTTCGCCAACAAGACCCAGCTCGGCGGCATGATGCAGGCGGCGTCCGCGTTCCTCAGCGTCCAGGGCGCGCTGTCGTTCTTCGTCAGCGCGTACCGGCTGCTCGCTCAATGGCAATCGATCGTGATGCGGCTCGATGGCTTTGAAAGATCGATCGCGAAGGCCACCGCGCTTCGCGAGCAATCCGGCATCGCAAGACTTTCACAGCCCGGCACCGATATCGCTTTCGACGACCTGCTGGTGCGCTTGCCGAACGGCAAGCCGCTGGTGTCGGCCGACGGGTTCAGCTTGCGCAACAAGGCCGGTACGCTGGTCACCGGCCCATCCGGTTCGGGCAAATCCACCCTGTTCCGCGCCATCGCGGGAATCTGGCCGTTTGGCTCCGGAAAGATTGCGATCCCGGCCAATGCAACGCTGATGATGCTGCCGCAGCGGCCGTATTTCCCGATCGGCTCGCTCCGGGCGGCGATCGCCTATCCTGCCGAAGCCGGCGCGTTCGATGCGGAGAAGATCGCCGCGGCGGTGACGGCGGTCGGACTTCCGGCGCTGACAGCGCGGCTCGACGAGGAAGCACACTGGAACGCGATGCTGTCGCTCGGCGAACAGCAGCGTCTTGGCGTGGCCCGCGCTCTGCTGCACCAGCCGGACTATCTGTTCCTGGACGAGGCGACCGCCTCCCTCGACGAACCGTCCGAAGCCGCGCTTTACCGCCTGATCGCAGCAAGACTGCCTGCGACGACCGTGATCTCGATCGGCCACCGCAACACGCTCGAGGCGCTGCATCAGGACAAGGCCGCGCTGCAGCCGGCTGACGACCGGTTTGCGATTCGCAGCGTGAAGGAGCCCGCGGGCACCGCCTGAGCGGGCGCGATCAATCCGTCCCGTCGGTCTTTTTCCTGCAAACGCAAAAGGGCGGCAGATTGCTCCGCCGCCCTTCCGCTTCCTGGAGGGAAGAAGATTACTTCAAGCTGGTCATCGCGGTCAGGTCGGCCGACAGCTTGGCGATGAACGTCGAACCGCACCAGTTGGAGCCGACGCCGCTCGGATTGATATTGCTGAAGCTGCCGTTGGCGCCGGCCGTGAAGTCCGAGGTGAAGGCGTTACAATCGGCCTTCGACAGATCGCTGTCGGAGTAGCGCAGGTCCAGCGTAAACACCTTGTAGGTAAAGCCGATGCCGATGTTCCAGGTGTTGTAGTCGGCATACTTGATGCCGTTCGGGAACGGACCTGCGAAGCCGGCCGCGGCAACCCCGGTGCCATAGAACGAGTCCGACGTTCCGAGCCACTGACGGCCGAACTCGCCCGATACGTACATGCCGATGCCGGTGCTGCCGAACGCGGTGCTCGGCGCGGTGTATTTGGCGGTGATCGAGGAGTAGTTGCCCCAGGCGCCGGTGTTCAGGAAGTTCGGCGAATACCATTCGTTGAGGCCGACCGCGAAACTATCGTTGATGGTGTAGTTCACCTTGGCGTAGCCTTCAAAAAAGCTGACGTCCTTCTTGATAACGTTGCCATTGAGCAAGGCATTGGTGGCGCATTCGTTGCTGAGGAGATTGCCGGCCGTATCGGCCGCAGCGCCGTAGTAACAGGTGCCGCCCGGATACAGGTAACCCCAGACGCCGAAGTCGAAGGCGAAGGCGCCGAAGGTCGGGCGGACACCGCCGTAGATATCGACTTCCGCCGCAGCGCGGTTGGCGAAGGAGATGCTCTCGAACGACGAGCCGACGTAGAGCTGCATATCCTTGGTCACGTTGTAGCGCGGCTCGAAGTACGCGGTCACCGACGGCTTGTGATTCGACTGGGTGATGCCACGAAACACGTAGTCGCTCATGATGCCGGCGCCGAATGCGATATCCCATGGATCGAACGCGACCGGCGGCGGCGCCTTGTAGGCATTCACGGCCATGTCCGCAGCCAACGCTGAACTGGCCGTCATGGCCAGCGCCGTTGCGACCAGGAGTATTTTCTTCATGAGGATCCCCATCCGTTTGAGCTCAGCCCGATCTCGAACGCCGTGGAGGCAGGCGAGACTCGACGGCGACGCATTCTTTTCCGTGGCGTCAATCTGCGGTCCAAATGGAGAAATGGAGAAGCCGAAATGGCAGGCATTTGCTGCCTTATTGGGCGTTCTGGCCGCTCCAGGGCCGATCCGCGACACGTCGCCAGCCAGTGTTGCAAATTATCATCACACCATGATCGCACGCCGGCGGCAGATCTTGCTCAGGCGGCAACTGGAGCCGGCAAGAAAAAGGGCCGCAGCGTTGCTGCGGCCCGAGCCTGAGAACTCGATAAAGACAGTGCGGCCTGCGCCTAATTGCCGTCGCCGCCGGAACCTGATCCATGCGAATGATCCGTCGCATGGTCCGTGTGGCTGAAGGAGGGCGCGGACTCGGGCATGGCCCAGCTCGGCGCCGCGGCCGGAGCGGCAGGCGCCGGTGCAGCGGGTTTTGCGGCAGCCCTCTTCGCTGGCGCCCGTTTTGCGGCAGCTTTCTTTGCCGAAGCCTTCTTTGCCGAAGCCTTGCGCTTGGCCGCGGCCTTTTTCGGCGCGGATTTTCTGGCGGCTTTCCTGCCTGATTTTTTCGCAGCCTTCCTGGAGGCCTTCTTTTTAGAAGACTTCTTCGCGCCTTTCTTCGATGCCTTCTTCGCGGATTTCTTTTTCGCCGCTACGGCTTTTTTGGCTTTCTTGGCCTTCTTGGCCTTCTTGCTCTTCGCCTTCCTGGATTTCTTAGCCATCGTCGTCCTCCTGTTGCCGCCGATCAAAAGCCAACCAATGCTTTCGGCGGATCGCACACGGACGCGTCGCACCGAAAGATCAGTTCAATCCCGGCCGGGGGCCGCCTGTCGCCCAATCGAGAAGTTCAATCGTGTGAACAACAGGGACCGACGTTCCACCGGCAATCTGAACCATGCACCCGATATTGCCGGCGGCTATCACGTCCGGCTTGACCGTCGCGATGTTGGCGACCTTCCGGTCGCGCAATCTGTTCGCAATGTCAGGCTGGAGAATGTTGTACGTCCCCGCCGAACCGCAACACAAATGACTCTCGGGCACATCTTTCACCACGAATCCATTCTTGGAAAGCAAATCTTTCGGAAGCTGCGTGATTTTCTGTCCGTGCTGCAGGGAACAGGCCGAGTGATAGGCGACGACGAGATCGCTGCGGCCTTGCGGCGCGGGCAGATCGAGGCTCGCGACATATTCGGTGATGTCGCGGGCCAGCGCCGAGACCCTTGCCGCCCGCTCGGCGTAGTCGCGATCCTCGCGCAGCATGTAGCCGTAGTCCTTGATGACGGTGCCGCAGCCAGACGCCGTCACCAGGATGGCATCGAGACCGCCGGCGGCGGCCTCCCCAATCCACGCCGACACATTGTGGCGCGCGCGCGCCAGCGCGTCGGCATCGTCGCCCATGTGATGCGTCAGCGCGCCGCAGCATTGTTCGTCGGCGACCAGCACGACCTCGATGCCGTGGCGTGTCAGCAGATTGATCGCGGCCTGGTTGATGCGCGGCGCCAGCACCTGCTGGGCGCAGCCCTGCAACAGCGCGACCCGTCCCCGCCGCTCGCCGACGGCCGGAAATACGTTGCCCGCACCCGGTCCCGGCGCCGGCAAGGACGATGGCGCCAGCGCCAGCATCGCCTTGATCCGCCTGAAGAACGACGGCGTCGCCGCCCCCGGTGCGGACCGCGGCAGGAAGGCCGCGAAGGGACGCGCCAACCGCGCCAGGATCATGCTGAGACGGAACAGCTTCGGCCGCGGCAGCACGAAGGCGAGACCTGCGCGGAGCAATCGCTCCGAAAGCGGCCGCGTGTACTCCTTCTCGATCCGGACGCGGGCCTGATCGACCAGATGCATGTAATTCACGCCGGACGGACAGGTGGTCATGCACGACAGGCACGACAGGCAGCGGTCGATATGTTTGACGACCTCCGTCGTCGGCGGTTTGTCCTTCTCCAGCATCTCCTTGATGAGGTAGATGCGTCCGCGCGGACTATCGAGTTCGTCACCGAGCAGCACGTAGGTGGGGCACGTGGCGGTGCAGAACCCGCAATGCACGCACTTGCGGAGAATCGTGTCGGCTTCCGCGATATCCGGATCGGCCAGTTGGGCGAGCGAAAATTCTGTCTTCATGAGAGGGGCGCCCGCTTCAGCCGGCCGGGATTGAGAATGCCTTTGGGATCGAAACTCTGCCGGACCCGCTCGGCCAGCGCGGCGACGCCGTCCGCTTGCGGATTGAAGACATCGACCGACCGCCGCAGTTCGTCACCGGCCCGCAGCAGCGTGGCATGACCGCCGATCGCGGCGAGCCGCTGGCGCAGCAACGCGGCATGGGCATCCGGCGACGGCGGCAGCGCCGCCCAGATCAATCCACCGGCCCAGTCATAGATCACGTCGCCGCCGGTCTCGCGCGTCAACGCCTGCCCCAAAGCTCCGCCGGACGCCGGCGGACAGACGATCCGCCACACCGGCCATGCACCGAGCGGGCCGCCGGCCGCGAAGGGCGAGACGTCGCGCACGGCGCGCCACAGCGCGGCCGATGCAGCATCTTCGATCACATCCGCCTGCCCGAATGGCGCCAGCACCCCGGCGAGCGAAGCCGCGCGATGCGCCGCCGACGCGGTGATGCCTTCCAGCCGCAACAGGGTGACGGCCTGCCCAGCCGACCCAAGCGCGCCCAAACCCGTCCGGGCTGACCTGAAGACCGAATGCGGCACGTGCGCCGCCCCCGACACGTCATAGGGCGAACCCAAGGCAGCCGTCATCGCCCGGTTGGCGGCGACATCGTCGAGCCCGCGCAGCACCAGGGTGCGTTCGGCCTCGGCTTTGGGCATTACCTTCAGCGTCACCTCGGTCATGACCGCGAGCGTGCCCCACGATCCCGCCAGCAGCTTGCACAGGTCGTAGCCGGTGACGTTCTTCACCACCCTGCCGCCGGCCTTGAAACTGTCGCCGAAGCCGGACACCGCGTGGGCACCGAGCAGATGATCGCGCGCGCCGCCGGCCTTGATGCGGCGCGGCCCGGCGAGGCCCGCCCCGATCATGCCGCCGATGGTGCCTTGTCCCGCGGCGGTGCCGAGCAGAACCGAGGTGTCCATCGGATCGAAGGCGAATTCCTGGTTTTTGGAGTCAATCAGCGACAGCACGTCCGACAACGGCGCACCGGCCTGCACCGTGACGATGAGTTCGTTCGGCTCGTACGACGTGACGGCGTTCAGCGCCGACACATCGAGCACGGCATGGGTCGCCATGGCATGGCCGACCGATCGCTTGCTGCCGTGGCCGACGATCTCCAGCGGCTGCTCGTTCGCGATCGCGGCGCGCATGGCAGCCTCGACATCGGCAGCATCGCGTGTTTTCAGAATGTCCACGGCAAACCGTCTTCGTCTTGAGTCACGCCGGAAGCCGGCTGCTTTCCTCCCCCTTGTGGGGAGGGTGGCGTATTGCGAAGCGAAGCGAACAATACGCCGGGTGGGGGTCTGCGCGCGAAAGGCCATTCATCCCCACCCCGGCCTCCACTTCGCTCGACCGACCCTCCCCACATGGGGGAGGAAGAAGAAAGATCGCAGCCTGCAACCATCGCCTCAAAACCTCGGAATGTCCGGAAACGCGAGTTGCCCCTTGTGCACATGCACGCGCCCCAGTTCGGCGCAACGGTGCAGCGTCGGAAACACCTTGCCCGGGTTGAGCAGGCCCTGCGCGTCGAACGCGCACTTCAATCGCTGCTGCTGGTTGAGATCGATGTCCGAGAACATCTCCGGCATCAGGTCGCGTTTCTCGATGCCGACGCCATGCTCACCGGTGAGCACGCCGCCAACCTCGACGCAGAGCTTCAGGATATCCGCGCCGAACGCCTCCGCCTTGTCCATCTCGCCGGGCTTGTTGGCGTCGTAGAGAATGAGCGGATGCAGGTTGCCGTCGCCGGCGTGGAAAACGTTGGCGACGCCCAGTCCGTATTTCTCCGACATCTCCCGCATCCGCACCAGCACGTGCGACAGCGCGGCGCGCGGGATGGTGCCATCCATGCAAAGATAATCCGGCGAGATGCGCCCGACCGCCGGGAATGCCGCCTTGCGGCCGGACCAGAACAGCAGACGCTGCTGCTCGGAATCCGAAATCTGGCAGGTGGTCGAGCCGCAGCCCACCGCGATCTTTTCGACCCGTTTGATGAGTTCGTCCACCTCGATGCCGGGACCGTCGAGCTCGATGATCAGCAGCGCCTCGATATCGAGCGGATAACCGGCATGGACGAAGGCTTCGGCGGCGTGGATTGCCGGCTTGTCCATCATTTCCATGCCGCCGGGGATGATGCCGGCGCCGATGATCTTGGCCACGCAATCGCCGGCCGCCTCGACCTCCGGAAAGCCGATCATCAGGGCGCGGGCGGTTTCCGGCTTCTGCAGGATGCGGACGGTGACCTCCGTGACCACGCCGAGCAGGCCTTCCGAACCCGTGATGACGCCCATCAGGTCGTAACCTGAATTCTCCGGCGCCTTGCCACCGATCCGCAGGATCTCGCCGGACATCAGCACGAGTTCGCAGCCGAGCACGTTGTTGGTGGTCATGCCGTATTTCAGGCAGTGCACGCCGCCGGAATTCTCCGCGATGTTGCCGCCGATCGAACAGGCGATCTGCGACGATGGGTCGGGCGCATAGTAAAATCCGGCATGGGCCACCGCCTGACTGATGGCGAGATTGGTGACGCCGGGCTCGGTGACCACGACGCGGTTCTCGAAATCGATCTCGCGAATGCGCTTGAACTTGCCCAAACCCAGCAGCACCGCATCCTTGAGCGGCAGCGCGCCACCCGACAGCGAGGTGCCGGAGCCGCGCGGCACCACCTTGATGCCGTTGTCGAAGCAGTATTTCAGGACTTGCGATACCTGCGCGGTGGTCTCGGGCAACACCACGACCATCGGCGGCTGGCGATAGGCGGTGAGGCCATCGGACTCATACGGCAGCATTTCCGCGGCACTGGAAATCACGCCCTCACCCGGCACGATGGCGCCGAGGGCGGCGACGATCGTATCGCGGCGATTCAGCACCGACTGGTCCGCGGCAGGCATCGTGATGGTCATCGCAGGCACTCCCGTCCGCGCGCATCCCGGTCCCGGCGGGATGCAACAAGGCCTTGCGGATCAAGCACATTCTACATGCCTTGGGTAGGCGTTACCTACCATAAAGCATCATTGATCGGCATCGGTCGAATGGTAGCATCGACAGCGCAATCCCCCGCCTGAAGTCAGAGGTCCGCATGAAGCCAGCTACCCTGTCCGTCCTCACCATCCTTGCCGTGACTCTTGTCAGCAGCGGCGCCCTTCGCGCGCAGGACGTGGCCGCCGGCAAGTCGTCCTTCAACAAGTGCATGGCCTGCCACGCCATCGGCGAAGGCGCCAAAAACAAGATCGGACCGGAACTCAACGGCCTCGATGGACGCAAGTCGGGCGCGGTCGAAGGCTATTCCTACTCCGAGGCCAACAAGAACTCGGGCATCACCTGGAACGAGGCGCAGTTCAAGGACTACATCAAGAATCCGAAGGCGAAGGTTCCCGGTACCAAGATGGCTTTCGCGGGCATCACCAAAGAAAGCGAAGTCAACAATCTCTGGGCCTACGTCTCGCAGTTCGACAAGGACGGCAAGATCAAGACCAAGTAAGCGTTATCGAGTAAGCCGTATCGAGTGAGCGATACTATGGCGGGCCGCCCACGCGCCGGAACGAGATCGGCGCCTCACACCCCCGCCAGCATTTTTGCCGGGAGGGCCGCCTGCACCACGAGGCCGCGGGCGCGCGCATCCATCACGCCGACCGCGCGCAGCGCCAGCAGGGTGGTCGTCTGCACGGCGTCGCGCAGCTTCGCCGGATCGTCGAGATTGTCGGGGGCGAGCGGCCCGACCAGGGACTCGTGCAACGCGCCGAGCAGCGCGGTCGCGGCGAGCGCCGTATCCTGCGCCGGCAGATGCCCCGCCCGCACCGCCGCGTTGATACGCATTTCGATTTCGCCGGCGATATCGCGGCGGTTCGACAGCCGCGTCGCATTGACGTCGACATCGACCGGTTCGGCCAGAATGCCCCATGCCAGCTTGCGGTGCGACACCACGTGCACGGCGACGGTGGTGACGGCGGCCGCGAGCGCCGAAGACGGCCCCGGCGCGGCATCCGCCGCGCGGCGGATCGCGGCCAGTTCGTCGCGCGACACCTCGGCGATCAGTTCGGAAATCAGGTCGGCTTTCGACGGAAAATACCGATAGACCGTGCCGGCCGCGACATTGGCGCGAACCGCGACCGGAGCGATCTGCACCGCCGCCATCCCGCCTTCGCTGGCCGCGTCCCGGGCCGCAGCCAGGATGGCGCTGCGCCGCGCCGCAAGCCGCTTCACGACCTGATGGGTCCGCCGATACACCATGCGCGTTCATGCCCCCGACGACTTCGGCCGGTGACGGTCACCAGCCGGAACATGCGTGTCTTCAAAGTCTTGCGCCAAGAAGGCGCAAATCATTTTGAAGAACTGAACACCTATTCAGAGAAGAAGGCAAGCAGCTTCGCATCGAGGCGAACGACAGGCCGTTTCATCGCGTCTCCGGGATCGCGCCGAGAGAGGACAGCTTCGGCAGCGAGGCTCGCTCCGACGCCAGTGCGCAGCGGTGCAGGATCAAGCCGAACACGATCAGCGTCGCGATGAATCCGGTCGGCGCGGCCGCGACGGGGAACAGGATCAGCAGCGCAGCCGCCAACCCGAGCGCGGGCAATTCATGGGAGCGGAAGCCGTGGGCGAGCCCGAGCCGCACCAGGATCGCAACCGGAATCGCCAGCACCATCAGGTCGTAGAGAAACAGATACGGCGTCACCAGAAGCGTGCCGGCCGCAAGCGCCGCGGCCTTCAGCGAATAGCGCACGCGGCTGCGCCACAACAGCACCAGCACCACCGCGACGGCGGCGGCCAGCACCCACTGGAAAATCCAGGCGAATTGCTCGGGGCCGCCGAGAAAGCGCACCCATCCGAAGATGCTCTGCAGCTTGTACCAGGGCACGCGCCCTTCCGTCAGAAAGGCCTGCGAGACCATCGGCAGCCAGTGGAAAAACGCCAGCCAGCTTTCGGTGCCGAAGGCGAGCCATGACAGCGCCGCGATCGCGGCCGCGACGATGCCCGCGGTGACAAACACCGTCCATTGCGACGCCGCGATCAGCACCAGCGGAAACAGCAGCCCGTATTGCGGCTTGTAGGTGAGCAGGCCGAGACAGATGCCCGACAGGACCGGCCGCGACGGCAACAGCCACAGCGTGCCGCCAATCAGCGCCGCCGTGAGGAACCCGTTCTGCCCGACCAGCGTATTCGTCAGCACGGCCGGGAAGGCCAGACCGAGCAGCCAACCGAACGTCTTGCCCGTCACCGCGCGCATCACCGCGAGATACGGCATCAGGCTCGTCAGCGCCCAGCCGGCGAATGCAGCCCCATACGGAAAATGCGCGAGCAGCAGCGCGACGAACAGGAACGGCGGCGGATAATGCCAGGCAAGGTTGCCGGAAAAGCTCTGGCCGAGCACGGCGACCTGAAGCTGCTTCTGAACATCCCACTCCCACGCCAGCGGCGGATGACCGTCCAGCGCGAGCTTGCCCGCCGACCAGACGTTGACGAAGTCGGTCGGGATGCCGAGGCCCTTGTCGTCGAAAATCCACCAGTGGGCGATGAATGCACACGGGAAGAACGCGATATTGACGACGGCCAGCACGAAACAGACGTTCAGCAGCGCGGCTGGAATCGGGCCGCGCTCGGAAACTGCCGGAATGGAAGCGGGCGCGGCCATGCGCGGTCCTTCTCGCGCGTCGTGCGCCTTCCGACATTGCCTCAGGCGCCCTTGAGGAAATCTTAACGGTTGCGGCCGCCCTGCCCCTCACCGAGCGGCGGCCGCACATGGGTGCGCCCTCAGCGGGATGCATCGCCTAGAGGTGAAGCATCTTCAACACGCCGAGGCCCGCGAGGCCGATGAAGATGAGATAGATCGCGACCACCAGATTCAGAAAGCGCGGCATGATGAGAATGAGAATGCCCGCGATCAGAGCCACGATGGGCTGAATGTGGGCTGCCGTGATGACCATGAAAGAAATCCTCCGCTTGCGGCGATCCGCCGTGTGACGAATCGCAACTCGACTTTATCCGCCGCACCGGTTCCGGGATAGCGAATGCGTGTGACGGCGCGCGGTTCCGCTTCGCGCCGGGATATGATCCTGCCGCCACGCGACCGCCGCAAAATGCACCGGCGATGCCGTCGCACCATCGCGAACGATAACAAACCCGACAAATTGGCAGGGCGGCCCATCGAAGGCGTGCGCCTTCGGCGGCATCGCCGACGAGCAACGCCCGGCGTTCCGCGAATATGTCGCGCGCGAAGACAGGCCAACGTCTCTGATTCCAGCGTGGAGCGATTGGTTCTAGTGTGGTGGTTCAGAAGTCCGCCATACTGTCGCAGCGAGTCGGTGAAGCGGACTTCTGAACCTGAACCACACGAGAATCATAAACTTGCTAGTGTCCCTTTAATTCCGAAGTTCGCATCAAAGGTCGCCGCAAGGACATGCGAACTTC
>Ga0153956_1001560_pt1 | contig 19646 bp, 21 predicted proteins | sample TSFL040MetaG_FD_104704 | JGI IMG/M metagenome (GOLD analysis project Ga0153956, IMG submission 104704) | Attine ant fungus gardens microbial communities from Florida, USA - TSFL040 MetaG | ecosystem: Host-associated > Fungi > Mycelium > Unclassified | place: USA: Florida, Wekiwa Springs...
TCGCCGCGTGGCGCACGGTCCTCACGTGGCTTGAACGAGCGTCCCTCGCCGCGATCGCCACCGCCAAAGTCCTTGCGCGGACCACGCGCCGGACGGTCCCCGCGATCCTCGCGCGGTTTGAACGAACGGCCTTCGCTACGCTCACCCCGCGCCGGGCGATCATCCCGATCGAAACGCGGGCGTGGACGGTCGCCATCCTTGCGGAAGCCCTCACCCTTGGCAGCATGGGGACGCTTGTCGCCGAAGCTGCGGCCGCCGGGCTTTTTGTCGCCGAATTGACGGTCGCCGCGCGGCGCTCCCGTCCGCGCGGGACGCTCGCCGGAAAACCGGCCCTTGCCCCCATCCCCGTCCCGGCTGCGTCCGGGGGGACGGCCGCGCGAGCCGGAGCCGCTTCTGTTGTTTTTATCGTTGTCGCGGGGCATGTAAGGTCTCGCTTGAGAGGGCGCAGGGCGCAAAAAGCCGGGGGCCGAACGGCCGCGTTCCCCCTCATCAGGGCCGCCTGTCGTCAACGCCGGTGGATTAAGGGCGCTCTCATAACAGACTTCGGCGCGGGAAACGAGGGATGACGGCACAAAGTTTCATGGATTTGGCCCTGAAACAGGCCGAAATCGCAGGCGCAGGCGGCGAGGTCCCGATCGGTTGCATTGTGGTCCATGACGGGGCCGTGATCGCGCAGGCCGGCAACCGCACCCTCACCGACCACGACCCGACCGCCCATGCCGAAATGGTCGCGCTGCGCGAAGCGGCGCGAAAACTCGGCCGCGAGCGGCTGACCGACTGCGATCTCTACGTGACACTGGAGCCCTGCACGATGTGCGCGGGCGCGATCTCGCATGCCCGCATCCGCAGGCTCTATTACGGCGCGATCGACCCGAAGGGCGGCGCGATCGACAGCGGGGTGCGGTTCTTCGGCTCGCCCACCTGCCACCATGTGCCGGACATCTATCCGGCCGTCGGTGAGGACAGAGCGGCGGCGCTGCTGCGGGAGTTCTTCAAGGCGCGGCGCTAGAGCATGACCCCGAAAAGTGGGAACCGGTTTTCGGACAAGATCATGCTCAAACAAAACGCCCAGAGTCTGATTCAACGCTGTTGAATGAGACTCACAGATCGACCGTCATCGCCTCGTGCGACATCCGCAAGCCGATGCGCTCGTAGAAACGATGCGCGGCGGTGCGGCGCTTATCGCTCTTGAGTTGCAGCGAGCGGCAACCGCGCTCGCGCGCGATGCCCATGATCGCCTGCATCATCTTCTCGCCGATGCGCTGGCCGCGCAGCGCGCGATCGACACGCACGCCCTCGGCCTGCGCGATCCACGCACCCTGATACGACAGGCCGGGCAGGAAGGTGAGTTGCACACAACCGACCGCGAAACCGTTCTCGTCCCAGACATAGAGCACGTTGTTGGCATCGGCCGCGATGGCGTCGAACGCCGCCTCGTAAGGCGTCAGCCCGTTCGCCATATCCTCGCGCTCGCGCGCCAGATCGTCGTCCATCAACAACTGAAGAATCCGCGGGACCTCATCGCGTCTCGCTTTACGTAACGGCATTACCCCTGCTCCCGCTTGATTGCCTGCCAGCCGATGTCACGGCGGCAGAAGCCTTCCGGCCATTGAATGCTGTCGACGGCCTGATAGGCACGCCGCTGCGCCTGCCCGACAGTGTCGCCGATGGCGGTGACGTTCAGCACGCGCCCGCCATTGGCAAGGATGCGCGCGCCGTCTGATTTGGTTCCGGCGTGGAAGATTTCCACGCCCTCAAGGCTTCCGGCCTCGTCGAGACCGGCGATCACCGAGCCTTTTGCGTAATCGCCCGGATAACCCTTCGCCGCCATCACCACCGTGAGCGCGGATTGCGGGTACCAGCGCAGATCGAAATGCTGCAATTCGCCGTCGACCGCCGCCGCCAGCGCGGGCACCAGATCGGACATCATCCGCATCATCAGCACCTGCGTTTCCGGATCTCCGAAGCGGGCGTTGTATTCGATCAGCTTCGGCCCTTCGGAAGTGATCATCAGGCCCGCGAACAGCACGCCTTTGTAAGGCATGCCTTTGTCCTTCATCGCGCGCAGCGTCGGGCGGATGATCTCGTCCATGGTGCGCGCGACCATCGCGTCCGTCATCACCGGCGCGGGCGAATAGGCGCCCATGCCGCCGGTGTTCGGCCCCTTGTCGCCGTCAAAGGCGCGCTTGTGGTCCTGCGCGGTCGCGAGCGGCAACGCATGCTCGCCGTCGCACAGCACGAAGAACGAGGCTTCCTCGCCTTCCATGAATTCCTCGACCACGCATTCCGCGCCTGCGGACGAAAACAGCGCATCGATCGCGGCTTCGGCTTCTTCCTGCATCATCGCCACGACGACGCCCTTGCCCGCCGCAAGTCCGTCCGCCTTCACGACGATGGGCGCGCCGTTGGCGCGAACGTAGGCTTTCGCCGCGACCGCATCCGTGAAGCGCTCATAAGCAGCTGTCGGAATGCTGTTGGCCTTGCAGATATCCTTGGTGAAACCCTTGGAACTCTCAAGCTGCGACGCCGCCTTGCTTGGACCGAATGCCTTGATGCCCGCCGCCGCCAGATCGTCGACAATCCCGGCCGCGAGCGGCGCCTCGGGACCGACGACCACCAGATCGACCTTATTCGTCTTACAGAATGCAATCACCGCCGCATGATCGGCGACATCGAGCGCGATGCATTCGGCCTCGCGGGCGATCCCGGCATTGCCCGGCGCGCACCACAATTTCGTCAACTCGCTCGAGGCCGATATTTTCCAGGCCAGCGCATGTTCACGCCCGCCGGAGCCGATCAAAAGGATATTCATGGGAGAAGGTCGAACCGCAGTTTATCGAGTGGAAAAACAGACTATCATGGGACTTCCTCACAAGACCAGATTCGATTGCCTATGAACAAAGCTGCCGAAACATTATCCAATGCCGCGGAATTCACGGTTTCCGAGCTGTCTTCGGCGCTGAAACGCACGGTCGAGGACACTTATGGCCATGTCCGCGTGCGCGGCGAGATTTCGGGTTTTCGCGGCCCCCACGCCTCGGGCCATTGCTATTTCGCCCTCAAGGACGAGAGCGCCAAGATCGAGGCCGTAATCTGGAAGGGTGTGCACGGGCGGATGCGGTTCAAGCCGCAGGAGGGCCTTGAGGTCATCGCCACCGGCAAACTCACCACCTACCCCGGCTCCTCGAAGTACCAGATCGTGATCGAGGCCATCGAGCCCGCCGGGGTCGGCGCGCTGATGGCGTTGATGGAAGAACGCAAAAGAAAGCTCGCCGCCGAAGGCCTGTTCGACGAATCCCGCAAGCAGTTGCTGCCATGGCTGCCGGAGGTGATCGGCGTCGTCACCTCGCCGACGGGTGCCGTGATCCGCGACATCCTGCATCGGCTTGAGGATCGATTCCCGCGCCACGTGCTGGTGTGGCCGGTGCGCGTGCAGGGCGAGGGTTCGGCCGAGCAGATCGCCGCCGCTATCGAGGGTTTCAATGCGCTGGAGGAAGGCAGCCCAATTCCGCGCCCCGATCTGTTGATCGTCGCGCGCGGCGGCGGCTCGCTGGAGGATCTGTGGTCGTTCAACGAGGAGATCGTGGTGCGCGCAGCAGCGAACAGCATGATCCCGCTGATCTCCGCCGTCGGCCATGAAACCGATATTACCTTGATCGACTTCGCCGCCGACAAGCGCGCGCCGACGCCGACCGCCGCCGCCGAAATCGCGGTGCCGGTGCGCGCCGATCTCGCCATTGAAATCTCGTCGCTGTCGCGCCGCGCCTTCGCCTCCTGGCAGCGCGGCCAGGAACACCGCCGCGCCGAATTGCGCGGAGCCGCGCGCGGCTTGCCGAAACTCAGCGAATTGCTCGCGATCCCACGCCAGCGGTTTGATCGCGCCTCGGCGCACCTGCCGCGCGCGCTGCGCGCCAACACTCATGTCTACGACCGGCGGCTGTCGATGGTCGCGGGCCGTCTCACCGTGACCACGCTGCGCACTCAGATCGCGCGCGCCAAGGATCAAGTGAGCCGCCTGTCGGACCGCGCGAGGCGGTGCTCGGAGCAGTTCATCACGCTACGACGCACGCGCATCCAGCACAGCGCGCAGATGCTCTCGGCTTTATCCTACAAGGGCGTGCTGTCGCGTGGCTTCGCGCTGATCCGCGACGAAGCGGGATTGCCGTTGCACCACGCGGCACAGGTCGGCGCGGGCGAGCACATCAGCATCGAATTCGCCGATGGTCGCGTTGCCGCCACCGCGCATGGCGACCCATCACCCGCCAAAAAAACGGCGAAGCCTTCCAGGCCCGCCACAGCACCCGAGTCGAAAAAGGTGCAAGGCGACCTGTTCTGACGTTCGCGCGTCGCCGGTTCATCTCCTGGATTGGCGGTTGACCCCGCCTCTCCATGGCCTATCTGTGGTACAGTCACAGCGCCTGACCGGATTGCCGGAACAGGCTTTGGGGAGACATCATCTTGTTGAATAGATTCGGGCCGTCCGGCCGCGGCGAAGCCAAGGTCGAATATCTGGACGGCGATTTCCGTATTCTCTCCCCGGGCGCCTATGTGGTATGCGCGGTGACCGGCGAACACATTCCGCTCGAGGAACTCTCGCTGTGGAGCGTGGACCGGCAGGAAGCCTACGCAAACCCGCAGGTTGCGATGGAACGGACTTTTCCGGGTTCCGTGAAAAAGACGGCCTGAAGACCTAAGAGCCTCAAGACCTATTGGCGTGCCTGCCGCGCCCGGCGCAGCCGCTCCTTGAGAAAATCTTCGAGAGCGTCCTCATCCTCGATCCGCAGCGTCACCGGAAACGGGATGATTGACGCGATATCGGATGCAAGCGCCGGATCGCCCTGAAGCCGCGCCAGATCCTTTTCCGTCGTCACAGGCGTCAGCTCGCCCGCCTGCGCCTCGCGCAGCAACGCACCGATATCTTCAGCCGTGAACGGATGATGATCAGCGAACGCGCGCTCAAGTACCACCTCGACGCCATGCGCACGCAGCGTCGCGAAAAACCGTTTGGGATCGCCGATCCCCGCGAACGCCAGCACGCGCTTGTCCCGCAACTGCGCGACAGCCGAATCCACCGGCTCGAACGCCGCGCGCGACACGAAACCTCCGCGCTGGACCACGCCCTGCGCGACATCGTTCGCAGCATTGCCCTCGCCGATCACGATCAGCGCATTGGTACGCGCGACCTGCCCGGCCAACGGCGCACGCAACGGCCCCGCCGGGAACACGTGACCATTGCCGAGCCCGCGCGCGGCATCGATCACGATCACTGACGCATCCTTCTCAAGTGCGGGATTCTGGAAGCCATCGTCGAGCAGCACCACGCTGGCACCCTCACCCCGCGCCAATTCCGCACCCGCGACTCGATCGCGCGAGACGATTACCGGCACATGACGCGCCATCATCTTCGGCTCGTCGCCTGCCTCGGCTGCGGAATGATCCGCGACCAGCACAGGTCCCGTGAGACTGCCGCCATAACCGCGGCTCACCACGAACGGCGTTTCGCCGAGATCGCGCAACATCTCCACCAGCCGCAGCGTGGTCGGCGTCTTGCCCGCGCCGCCGAGATGGTAATTGCCGACGCAGATCACCGGAATCGCGGCACGCTCGCCCTCCCGCGCCATACGCGCGCCGGACACGGCGCCATAGATCGCGGCAACGGGCGCAAGCAGGACTGAGAAAAGCGAAGGCGATGCGTACCAGAAATCCGGTTCACGCATCGGAGCCACCCTGCTCGATCCGCATCTGCAACAGATAAGGCTCCAGCGCCGCCATGGTCTTGTCGACCGCGCCACCAAGCCGCGTCACCACGCCTTGCGCGGAGGCAGCCAAGCGATTGCGCGCGATCGGATTGCCGAGCAGATGGCGCAGCAGCGTGACGAATTCCCCGGAGTCGTGAGCGAGCAGCGCGCCTTCCGCGCCGTCGAGCTCGGCATAAATATCCCTGAAGTTGAACACATGAGGTCCGTGCAGGATCGCGGCATCGAGCTTGACCGGTTCGATCGGATTCTGCCCGCCATGCGGCACCAGCGAACCGCCCATGAACACCACCGGCGCGATGCGATAGAACAACCCGAGTTCGCCCATCGTATCGGCGACATAGATATCGGTGTCCGCCGAGGGCAGATCGCCGCGCGAGCGCAAGGCCGCCTGCAGGCGTGCGTTCGCCGCCATCTGGGCGACCGACAGCCCGCGCTGCGGATGACGCGGCACGATCACCGTCAGCAGCGAAGGAATGCCCCGCGCCAGACGCCGGTGCGCATCGATGATGATCTCCTCTTCGCCCGGATGGGTCGAGGCCGCGACGAAAACCGTCCGCCGTCCCGTCGCCGCTTTCAGCCGGTCGAACCTTTCAGGATCGGCGGGCAATGCCTTGATATCGAGCTTGAGATTGCCCGACGTCATGACGTTGGGACTGCCGAGTGCGGCGAAACGCTCATGGTCGACATCGGATTGCGTCAGACACAGATCGAAACACGACAGCAGCGCCGAGATGGTCCCGCGTGCCTTCTGCCAGCGCGGAAACGAGCGCGGCGACATCCGGCCGTTGATCAGCACAAGCGGTACACGCCGGTCAGCCGCCGACAACAGCAGATTCGGCCAGAGATCGGATTCGATGAACAGCGCGAGGCCCGGCTTCCAGTGATCGAGAAAGCGTCCGACGAAAGCCGGAACATCGAACGGAATGAACTGGTGAATGACATCGGGGGGAAAACGCCGCGCGACGATCTCCGCCGAGGTTCGCGTGCCGGAGGTCAGAAGCACGCGCAGATTGAGCGCGCGCAGCCGATCGATCAACTCGGCCGCCGCGAGAACCTCGCCGACGCTCGCGCCATGAATCCAGACAAGCGGCCCCGGTGGCCGCGCCGCGCTTGCAATGCCGCGCCGCTCACTGATGCGCGCGGGATCTTCCTTGCCCTGTTTCAGCCTGCGCCCGATGAGAACGCCTGCGAGAGGCGCCGCCAGAGCCGAAGCTCGCCGGTAAGCACCGAGCGTCACCGGCAGAGCGTCAGCCATCGAGACCCTCATCGGGATGGCCGACCCGCACATAGGCAAGACGGTTCACGGCGTTGAGCGCGCCCTCAAGCTGCTGGCGCAGGTTTTCCATCGCGGCATCGTCCGCATCCGGCGGCACATGAATGAGTTCGCTCGCCGCCATGATCCCGCGCCCGAACGGCAGGTTGATGACGGAGCGATCCCAGTTCTTCAGACGCTTGAACCGGCTGGTGGCGATCGCCACCGGCAGGATCGGCCGCCCGGATTCTCGCGCCAGCATGATGACGCCGAGCCCGGCCTTGCGCGACACCTTCGGCACGTCGGCGGTCAGCGCCATGTTGATGTTGCTGTCGAGCGTGCGCAGCATTGCCTTGAACGCGCCCACGCCGCCCTTGCGATGAAACGCGGAACCGTGATCGCCGGAGCCGCGCACGGTGCCGACGCCAAGCCGTTCGGCGGCGATGGCATTCATCTCGCCGTCGCGGTGACGCGAGATCAGAACCTTGGCGGGATATTTCTTTTTCTTCAGGAACGGCATCATGAAATGCTGCCCATGCCAGAACGCGACGATCACCGGCATATGATGCTCGGCCTGCTCATAGACATCCGGCGGCTCGTATTCAAACCTGTTGGTCCACCAGACAAGGCGCAGGAACTCGGCCGCGAGAAAACCCACGGTCTGCTGCACCCAGCCGGTTCGGCCCAGTTTACGAAGCGACAAAGTTCAATGTCCGGTTTGCGGATCGTGTCCGGGGTCGAGCAGACGGTGAATATGCACAATGAAATAGCGCATATGCGCATTATCGACGGTCTGCTGCGCCTTCGCCTTCCACGCCTGATAGGCCGTGGCGTAATTCGGGAACAGGCCGACCGTTTCGACCTTCGTCAAATCCTTGAAGGTCGTGTCATCGAGGGCGGAAACCTCTCCGCCGATGACAAGATGCAGCAATTGAGGCGGTGCGGGGTCCGTCATGATGGCTCCTAGAAACACGGACCCGTGCGGTAATTCAAGCCTCAAATAGGCGCATCGGCATTAAAAACCGGCTTGCGGGCAATGGTTTCCAGCAGATGCCGGTGCCGGGGCAGGCCCGCCGCCACCAACGTGCCGTGCGTCACTTCGGGGCAGTTATAGCGCAGGCCGTCACCGTTCAGTTCGGTCATGGCGCCCCCGGCCTCGCCGATGATGAGATCGGCGGCGGCGATGTCCCAGTCACGGCTGTTGCCGCCCGCGAAGGCCACGTCGAGCGCGCCATTGGCGACCCGGCACAGCCGCAGGGCGAGAGACCCGATCCGAGGATACCCGGCGGTGCCGCTTGAGATCTTCGCCACGCGATCGAGGATCGATTGCGGTGCGGCGATCCGCGTCAGGTCGAGATCGATGCCGCGGGTGGCATTGATCGCGCTTGCGTTCAGCGTCGCGCCCTTGCCGCGTTCGGCCAGATAGAATTCATCGCTCATCGGCGCATAGACACAGCCGAGCACCGGAACGCCATGCTCGACCAGCGCGACGCTGATCGACCAGTCCTTGCGCTTGTTGAGGAATGCGCGGGTGCCGTCGATCGGATCGACCACCCAGACGCGGGACGTGTCGAGCCGCGCGAGATCGTCGGCGCTCTCCTCCGACAGCCAGCCGTAATCCGGATTGAACGACCGCAGCCGCTCCTCGAGAAAATCGTTCACGGCGATATCGGCGTCGGAGACCGGCGACGAAGCGCCCTTGATCCAGCTTTTGACGCCGGTGCCGAACATTCCGGCCGCAAGCTGCCCCGCTTCGCGCAAACTGCCTGCGAGAAGTGCCGCCTCGGCTGCGAGATCGCGGTCAGCGCCCGGCAATCGTCAATTCCTCGATCCGCACGGTCGGCGAGTTCACGCCATACTTGAAGACGAGATCGTTCGCGGGCCGCATCGACTTGAAGATATCGAACAGATGGCCCGCGATCGTGACCTCGCTCACCGCATAAGTGAGCTTGCCGTTCTCGATCCAGAATCCGGACGCGCCACGGCTGTAATCGCCGGTCACACCGTTGACGCCCGAACCGATCAGGTCGGTGACGTAGAAGCCTTCCTTGATATCCGACATCAGGTCTTCCGGCGTCACGTCGCCCGCTTCGAGGTGCAGATTATACGGCCCCGGAGACGGCGGCGACGATACGCCGCGATGAGCATGGCCGGTCGTGATCATCCCAAGTTCGCGCGCGGTCGCGCAATCCAAAAGCCACGTGGTCAACACGCCCTCGTCCACGATGGCGTGCCGCTTCACCGCCACACCTTCCGCATCGAACGTCTGCGAGCGCAGGCCGCGCACGCGCAGCGGATCGTCGATGATGCGAATGCTTTTGTCGAACAATGGCTGCCCGAGCTTGTCCTTGAGGAAACTCGTCTTGCGCGCGACCGATGCGCCGTTCGCGGCACCGATCAGATGCCCGATCAACGTGCTCGCCACGCGCGGATCGAACACCACCGGCGCCTTGCAGGTCGCGACCTTGCGCGGATTGAGCCGGGCAATGGCGCGTTCACCGGCGCTGCGGCCGATATCGCGCGGCGATGCGAGGTCCGCGCCGTGAATGGCCGAGGTGAAATCGTAATCGCGCTCCATGCCGGTGCCTTCACCGGCGATCGCGGTCATCGAGATACCCTGGCTGGACCGCAAATAGGCCCCGTGGAAACCCGTACTGGTCACGAGCACCATGCCGCCGATGCCGGACGAAGCCGACGCACCGCTGGATTTGGTGACGCCTTTCACCGCGAGGGCTGCTTCCTCGGCCTCATGGGCGCGCCGCTCAAGTTCGCCGAGCACCGGCACATTGCGGTCGAGCAGATCGAGATCGGGAAAATCCCTCGCGAGCAATGCCGGATCGGCCAGACCCACAAACGCGTCTTCCGGCGCGACCTTCGCCATCGCCACCGCGCGCGCGGCGAGCGTCGCGACATTGTCGCCGCTGACATCATTGGTGGAGACCACCGCCTGCCGCTTGCCGACCAGAACGCGCAGGCCGACATCGTCGCCCTCGGAGCGTTCCGATTCCTCGACGCGGCCGTCGCGGATTTCCACGCCCTGCGACACGCCGCGCACCGCCACCGCGTCGGCGGCATCGGCACCCGCCTTCCTCGCGGCCTCGACGAGGCGCTGCGCGATATCGGTGAGCGCGCTTTGGTCGAGCAGGTCGGAGACGGATGAGGATGAAACGGCGTTACGCGAGGAAGACGAAACCGAAGATGCTGCGTTTGGTGAAGAGTTCACGAACGGAATCCTGCCGCTTGGGTTGATATGCGTTAAGGATGAGATGTGCCTGTTTTACGCGGACTGCAAGCATTCCCGCGCAAGAACTTACAATATTTCTGGATGACGAAAGGTCTCGTCAATCATGTCGGCCAACCTCTTATCAAGCATGAAAATCGCGCAACATCCGATTAACCAGCCTTCTTAAGCGAATCCGGTGCCGCGCCTGACATTCTCCTCGCATCGACCGGGAAAATAATCCCGGCGGGGAGATAAAAACGTGAGGCGTCAATACGGACTAAGCGGGGTTCAACCCGCATCCGGGTCGAGCCGCGATCTGCGGCTCGACCCACTTTCCTTGCCAGCCCGCTTCGAGGCGCGCGACGGTCGCGCCGACGGCGGATCGCGGCAAATCGAAATCAATCGCGAACGTGTCGTGGTACGCCGCATGGTGCGTGGCATGCGCATGACTCTGCAATTGCGGATACCGGAATTCCTCGGCATCGCGCGGCGGCAAACCGGGGAAGCGGAAGCGCTGGTGTTGATCCATCGCGATCCGTCTCTCTCCGTGCCGCTGCTACTCAGCACCGACACCGACGAGATCGAACGGCAATGGTCGGCATGGAGCGACGTGCTGGCGCTGCCGCGGGTCGAGGAAGAAGGCAACGCCACGGGCGAACCCGCGCCGCGCCGGCGCCGCCACAACATCATCCGGTTTCGCAGGCCGCGCTTTCTCACCCGGCGCAAGGCGGGCCGCGTAACACCCGAGTCCACCGTGCATCACGGCGAGCGCGAGATCATCGCCCGGAATTGATCGGACAAAACAACGTGCGGGCTAACCCCAGGCCCGCACCAGCGCGTCGATCACGAGGCCTGCGAACAGCAGGAGCCCGGCATCGCGATTGCCGCGAAACAATCGCAGGCACAGCGGCGAGTCCGTGATCCGCAAACGGACGATTTGCGACACGAGGTGCGCGGCAAACACCACCAGCGCGAGATAACCTACCACACCCGCCCCGGCGGACCACAACGCCATGCCGATCAGCGCCACGGCCAATCCATAGAACAGCGCGAGCCAGCTTTGCGTCTGCGCGCCGAACAGCAGCGCGGTTGATTTCACCCCGATCAGCGCATCGTCCTCGGTGTCCTGATGGGCGTAGATCGTATCGTAGCCGATCACCCATGCGATCGACCCGGCATAGAGCCAGAGCGCCGCCGCATCGATTCGCGCGAGAATGACAGCGAAACCCATCAGCGCACCCCATGAGAACGCAAGGCCGAGCACCGCCTGCGGCCAGTAGGTGATCCGCTTCATGAAGGGATAGACCGCAACCACGATCAGCGAGGACACGCCTGTCGCGATCGCGAACCAGTTGAACTGCAACAGCACGATGAGCCCGGTCAGCAATTGCAGCGCGAGGAAGATCGCGGCCTGCTTCACCGTCACCTGCCCCGCCGGAATCGGGCGCGTGCGCGTTCGCTCGACTTTGCCGTCGAGATCGCGGTCGGTGATGTCGTTCCAGGTGCATCCCGCACCGCGCATCGCCAGCGCGCCGATCGCAAACAGCACAATGGTGGACGGAAGATGCGCAAGATCGCGCGCGAGGCCGGACGCGAGCGCCGCCGACCACAGGCATGGCATCAGCAGGAGCCATGTCCCGATCGGCCGGTCCATCCGCGCCAGCCGCAGATAGGGCCGCGCCCACAGCGGCGCATGGGTATCGACCCAGTTCGCCGTCGAGTCGGATACGGGCGCGCTGAAATCGGTCATGGGAGAAAAAGCCATCCGGCCCGGCAGGCCAACGATGTCTTAGCGCGCCAGCACATTGCCGCTCAGGGTGTCGAAGGTGGAGCCGCCATTGCGCTTGGTCGGCTTCGCCTCGGGCAATTCCATCGACGCGCCCAGCGCTTCGCTGAGACTCATGGCCCCTCCACCGCGCGGCGCGTGGGCCTGCTGCTCGGCGGCATTACAGACCTTCGCACGCATCTGCTCGGTGCCCTTGTGGCCCTGCGCCATCTGCTGGCCGACTTGCGCGGGAATGCCGCAACGCTGCGAGTTGGTCTCGATATATTTGATCATCTTGGCTTCGGACTGCGCGAAAGCGCCAAGCGCCTTGCAGGCCTCGCTCGCGGGCGCCTTGCGCTTGCCGAGCGCCTTGATGACCTCGGCACGCTTTTCAGCCTCCTGCTTCAGCGGCGTGAAGCCCTTCATGCAGTCGGCCTGATTGCCAGCACCCGGTCCCGGCCCCGGCGGTGGCCCGGCCGGTGCGGAGAAGCCCTGTCCCATCGGCGCGACACCCTGGGAGGGAAATGCGAGCGGCGCGTTCATCGGCTTCATCGGCGCGCTCCCGCTGACCGGCGGGAATCCGCCCGTATTCGCCTGCTGCGGCGCAGGCGACGCCGTCTGCCCCGGCAAAGGAGCCGGGAATGCCATCTGCGCCAACGCAGGCACCGATCCGACCGAGACAAGCGCGCAGGCCGAGACGACGGCCAATGTCCAACGCGGCAAGCAAGATAAGATCACGGCATTCCTCCGGCTGCGGCTTTCGCCTTGGGCTGCTTTTACTTTTCCGAATCCACCTTAACAACCCGCTGAATCAGGCAATAGCGCGGCGCTTGGGCGCATTTGGTCCCCGTTTGGGACGATCCGGCGGGTTTTCTCGCTCAGTTCCATGCTCTAAAATAGCGGTGGTTCGATGATGCAGCGCGATTTCAAAAGCTCCCGTCTGTTCGTGGATGTGCCGCTCAATGCAGGCGGTCACGTGCCGCTCGCGCGCGAGCAGGGCCATTATCTCGGCAACGTGCTGCGCCTCGGCGCAGGCGACAGTATTCTGGCGTTCAACGGCCACGACGGCGAATGGCGTGCCACCATCGAGGGCCGCAAGCGGCCGGAGCATCTCACCCTCACCGAACAAACCCGGCCGCAGGAGACGCCCTGCGACCTGCATCTGCTGTTTGCGCCACTCAAGCACGCCCGGCTCGACTACATGGTGCAGAAGGCGGTCGAGATGGGCGCGAGCGGGCTTGCCCCGACGCTGACGCAGTACACGCAGGTGTCCCGCGTCAATACCGAACGGATGCGCGCCAATGCCGTCGAAGCCGCCGAGCAATGCGGCATTCTCAATCTGCCCGGGATCGACGAGCCGCAGCCGCTCGCCCGCCGCCTCGAGGGACGCGATAGCCAGCGCCTGCTGATCTTCTGCGACGAGGCCGCACCTCAGGCCGATCCGCTCAAAACCTTTGTCCCGGAGGCCGGTAAAACTGGCCGCCTCGATGTCCTGATTGGACCGGAGGGCGGATTTTCCGAGGAGGAACGCCTGCTTCTCCTGCGCCAGCCCCGCCTTCTGCGCGTCTCGCTTGGGCCGCGCATCCTGCGGGCCGATACCGCCGCCGTGGCCGCATTGGCGCTGGTCCAGGCCGCGCTCGGCGACTGGAGATCGTCCGAATAGGGCCGATTCCCGTTAAGGCACTTTGAGTTTCCCCATCGAAACCGGGGCCTTACCGTGTTAAACGGCTGCAAAATTGATCGTTTACGGACTTTTCGATGAACACCGCTTCCACCTTGCCCGTGACCGGGTCCGCCGCCCGGACGGATGCCCTGCTGTCGGCATTCGCAGGCGCAGGCTACGTCCAGGCCACACCCGCGATCCTGCAACCGGCGGAGCCGTTCCTGGACCTGTCCGGCGAGGACATCCGCAAAAGCCTTTACCTCACCACCGATCCGAACGGCGAGGATTTGTGCCTGCGGCCCGACCTCACCATTCCGGTCGCCTGCGATTACCTGGCCTCGCCGCGTGCGGGCCAGCCGGGGAATTTCTACTATCTCGGCCCGGTGTTCCGCTTCCGTGGCGGCAAGCCCAGCGAATTCATGCAGGCGGGCGTCGAATCGTTCGGCCGTAACGACCGCGCTGCGGCCGATGCCGAGATGATGGCGCTGGCACTCGAAGCCACCTCGGCTTTCGGTGTCCGTGACCTCGATATCCGCTCCGGCGATGTTGCGCTGTTCATGGCGCTGATCGATGCCTTGAAACTTGCACCGGTCTGGCGGCGGCGGCTCGTCAAATGCTTCAACCGCAAGACCAGCATCACCGCCGAGGTGGAGAACCTGACGCAAGGCGCGACGGGTGCGAGCGACTATGGAGGCGTGCTGGCGGCGCTCGCGGGCTCCGACCGCAAGGCGGCGCTCGCCCTCGTCACCGACCTGATGTCGATCGCGGGCACCGAGAATGTCGGCGGCCGCACCACCGCAGAGATCGCGGACCGTTTCCTCGAACAGTCGACGCTGAAGGGCGGCACGCTGTCGCGCGAGACGCTAACGCTGATCGAACGCTTCCTCGCCATTTCGGGCGAACCGGATGACGCGCTGGCGCAATTGCGCAATCTCACCGCCGACGCCGGTATCAATATCAACGCCGCACTTGGCGAATTCGAAAGCCGCATCGGCTTCATGGCCGCGCGCGGCATCGACACCGGCAAGATTGCGTTCTCGACTTCGTTCGGCCGTGGCCTCGACTACTACACTGGCTTCGAGTTCGAGATTCGCCGCAGCAACAATGGCGGCGAGCCGCTGGTCGGCGGCGGCCGCTACGACGACCTGCTGACGCGGCTCGGCTCCGCCTCCTCCATTCCCGCCGTCGGATTCTCGGTCTGGATCGACGCGCTGACCAAAGCGGGAGACGCCGCATGAGCAATCCGTTCGTTCTCGCCGTGCCCTCCAAGGGCCGGCTGCAGGAAAACGCCGACGCGTTCTTCGCCCGCGCGGGCCTGGCGCTCGCCAAGCCGCGCGGCGCGCGCGACTATCGCGGCACCATCGCGGGCCTCGACAATGTCGAGATCGCCTATCTCTCCGCCAGCGAAATCGCCTCGCAACTGGCGCGCGGACAGGTCCACCTCGGCATCACCGGCGAGGATCTGGTGCGCGAGAGCATTCCCGACGCCGACAAGCGCGTGATGCTGATCGAAACGCTCGGCTTCGGCAGCGCCAATGTGGTGGCCGCCGTGCCGCAGGCGTGGATCGACGTGCGCACCATGGCGGACCTCGACGACGTCGCGACCTCGTTCCGCGTCAAGCACAACCGCCGCATGCGGGTCGCCACCAAATACATCAACCTGACGCGCCACTTCTTCGCGCTGCACGGCATCGTCGATTATCGCATCGTCGAGAGCGCGGGCGCGACCGAGGGCGCGCCTGCCAGCGGCGCGGCCGAACTGATCGTCGACATCACCACGACGGGCGCCACGCTCGCCGCCAACGGTCTCAAGGTGCTGGACGACGGCACGATGCTGCGCAGCCAGGCCAATCTCGTCGCCTCCCGCGCCGCCGACTGGACCGCGGAGGCCCGCGAGACCGCGCGCGTCATCCTCGACCACATCGCCTCGCGCGCCCGTGCCGCGAAATACAAGGAAGTCCGCACGCGGCTTGCGAACTGCGACGACGCGCTGCTGACGGAAATTCACGAGCGCTTCGGCGCGGTGGCGCCGTTTGGCGGCGCGGTTTCGTCCGGCCTGCTGACGCTGCACTGCCCGCCCGCGCAGCTTTACGCGCTCGGCACCCTGCTGCGCACCCACGGCGCGGACACCGTCAGCATCGGCTCGCTCGATTACGTGATGGCCCGCGACAACCCGCTGTTCTCGCGACTCGAAGCTTTTCTCGGAACATGAGACACGGCATGACGGTCCCTTGGCCAACCCCTTGGCCAACCCCTTGGCGAAAGTCCCCCGCCGTCGCCATATCGGAATTGGCTCCTTCGAGGAATTGATGGTCATGTCCGGGTCCGAGGTTCCAGCCTCCATTCGCGAGAGACTTCCCGTCACCACGCACGGGCTGTCGATCGTGGTCCCCCTGCTCAACGAAGCGCCGGGCTTGACGGCCTTGCACGACCGCATCTCGACGCTCGCGATCAAGCTGAAGCAGCGTTACGGCCTGCCTTGCGAGGCGATCTATGTCGATGACGGCTCGACCGACGCCACGCTGACGGTCGCAAGCAACCTGCCCGCCGACAATCTCGACGTGCAGACGGTGTCGCTGTCGCGCAATTTCGGCAAGGAGGCCGCCTTGATGGCGGGCCTCGATCACGCCCGCCTTGGCGCCGTGCTGTTCATGGACGGCGACGGCCAGCATTCGCCGGACCTCGCCGAGCAACTGGTGCGCCACTGGATCGAAGGCGGCTATGACGTCGTCTACACCGCCAAGGCGCATCGCCAGAACGAGTCGGCGCTGCGCCGCTTCGCGGTTCATAATTTCTATTCGCTGGTGAACTGGGGCGCGCGCCAGAAAATCCCCGAGGATGCGGGCGACTTCCGCCTGTTGTCGCCGCGCGCGGCGCGTGCGCTGCGGATGATGCCGGAGCGCAACCGCTTCTTCAAAGGCCTCACGAGCTGGATCGGATTCCGCCAGATGCGGGTCGATTACGAGCCGGAGCCCCGCGCCCACGGCACCACGACATTCAATGCCCGCCGTCTGCTCGGCCTGTCGATCGAGGGCATCACCTCGTTCTCCGTCGCGCCGCTGCGGGTCGCAAGCATGCTCGGCATGCTGATCGCGCTGTTCGCGATGCTGTTCGGCCTGTCGATCATCTGGGAGACTTTCACCACCGGCAAATCCGTGCCGGGCTATCCCTCGATGATCGTCGGCATGATGACGCTCGGCGGGGTGCAACTGATCGTCATCGGCGTGCTCGGCGAGTATATCGGCAAGATCCTTTCCGAACTGAAGGCGCGGCCGATCTATTTCGTCGCCGAGCAATCGCTGCGCACCACCGGCGAGCACGCGGACGCCATTGAGGCGCCCTCGCACACGGCGGACCCGGTGTGAGCGGTGCGCGCCGTATCATACTGTGCGCCGACGATTACGGCATCAGCGAGAGCGTCAATCGCGGCATCCGCGGCCTGATCGAACGCCGCCGCCTCAATGCCACATCGGTGATGGTGGTCGGCCCCGCCGCCACGCGCGAGGAAGCCGAGGCACTGTCGCGCATGACTGTGGACGGTTTCTGCGAGATCGGCCTGCATGTCACGCTGACAGCGCCGTTCTCGCCGCTGACGATGCATTTCCGCCCGCTCGACGGCGGGATGTTCTGGCCGGTCGGCAAGCTTCTGCGCATGGCGTTACTGCGGCGGCTCGATTCCGAATTCGTCTACGCCGAGGTGATGGCGCAGATCGCGCGGTTCCGCGAATTGTTCGACGCCTCTCCTGCCTATCTCGACGGCCATCAGCACGTGCAGTTGTTTCCGGGCAACCGCGACGGCTTCATCCGCGCCGCGCGTGACGGCGCACCGGAGGCATGGGTGCGGCAATGCGGACGCGCGAATGCGTCCAAAGGCTTCGGCAATCCCAAGGCGATGCTGCTCGATGCGTTGAGCGCCACTTTCCGCAAGCGCTGCGCCGAGAACGGGCTGCGCACCAATCCGGCATTCACGGGCGCTTATGACTTCCGCGGCTTGCCCGACTTCGGCGCGCTGATGCGTGGCTTTCTTGCCTCGCTTCCCGACGGCGGCCTTGCGATGTGCCACCCCGGTTTCGTCGATGAAACCCTGCGCGCGCTCGATCCCCTCACCGACCAGCGCGAACGCGAGCATGCCTATCTTGCGGGCGACGATTTTCCCCGCCTGCTGGACGAACTCGGCATCTCCTTGACAAAGGCATGACGGCAGTTTGCCGCGGGGCAGCGCGCCACCTTGGTGAAATTTAATCTGCGCGGCCGCTACCGCCGATCTCAAACCCGCCTAGATCGATAGGGACAATCATTCGCCCAACGAGGAGAGGACGAAGATGACCCCGCAAGAGCGCCAGTTGATCGACGATCTGTTCGGCCGGCTTGAACAGCTCGAAACCACGCCGCGTGATGCGGAGGCGGAATCCGCCATCATGGCCGGTTTGCGGCGCGCGCCCAATGCAACCTACGCGCTCGTGCAGACGGTGCTACTGCAGGACGAGGCCCTCAAACAGGCGACCGCGCGGATCGAGCAGCTTGAGGCGGGTGCGGCTCCACAAAATCAGGGCAGCTTTTTGAATCCGCAGCGCGGCTCGGTGCCGAACGTGCCGCCCTCCAATCCGAACACGCGGCCGGTCTGGAACAGCGGCCAGGTGCTCGGTCAGGCGGACAATTATGCCGATCCTCGCGGCGCACCGGGTGGTTACGCCCAGCCGGGCTACGGCGCACCACAGGCGCAAGGCGGCGGATCATCGTTCCTCGGCACGGCGGCCGCAGCCGCGGCGGGCATGATCGGCGGCTCGATTCTCATGAACAGCCTGCGCGGGCTTGGCGGCGGCCACCAGCAAAGCTTCGGCGGCGGCTCCGCGAGTCCGTGGGGCGGCAGCGGCAACAACAATGACGCACTCGCGCGCGATGCGGGCATCTACGACGTCGACAAGACCGGCGGCAGCATCGAGGATCGCCGCCAGAGCTTCGGCGATCAGGCCCGCGCCGACGCGGCGCAGGACGCCCAGCAGGACCGTGATGACGATCAGGACCAATATCAGGACGATGAAGACGGCGATTTCGACGACGATGATTTCGGCTCCGACGACAGCGACTTCGCGTAAAGCCGATATCGCATGCCCCAAACAAAAACGGCCGCTGCAACAGCGGCCGTTTTTTATTGATGAGCGGATCGATCAGAGCACGACGACGCGGGTGCCGACCTTGACACGGCCGTAGAGGTCGATGACGTCCTCGTTGCGCATCCGGATGCAGCCGGAGGAGACGTTGGTGCCGATCGTCCACGGCTCATTGGAGCCATGGATGCGATACAGCGACGAGCCGAGATACATCGCGCGCGCACCGAGCGGGTTTTCCGGCCCGCCTTCCATGTGACGCGGCAAATCGGGACGGCGCTTAAGCATTTCCGCGGGCGGCGTCCAGTCCGGCCACTCGCGCTTGGCGGAGATCGTCTTCACGCCCGACCACATGAAGCCGGGTTTGCCGACGCCGACGCCGTAACGCAACGCCTGGCCGTTCCCCTGCACGAGATAGAGAAACTTGTTCGGCGTATCGATCACCAGCGTGCCTGGCGCTTCCATGCCGTTGTAATCGACCACCTGCTTTTCATAGCGCGGGTCGAAGCCGGGCTGTGCCGCCTCCACCGCACGATCCTGCTGATAATAGCCGCGCCCCTGCGGCGCGTACTGATCCTCAGGCATCTGCCGGTAGACGGGCGCGGGCTCCTGACCGCCGCCGAACAGGAACTGGATGAAGCCGCCGCCCATATTGTTGGCGGGCTGCTGATAGCCGATGCGCTGCGGCTGCGGCGCATAACCGGTCTGAGAGGTGTAGTAGACTTGAGAGTCAGCGCTCTGGGCGAACGCGGGATAGCTCGTGCCGATCAGGCACGCGCCGGCAACAAGAGCGAGGCGGAATTTTGCGGGCATGGACGTACTCTGCACTGTTCGTCACGGATCATCGCGGGCGCATCGGAGCGCCTCGCGCCCCGA
>Ga0153956_1001561_pt1 | contig 19644 bp, 19 predicted proteins | sample TSFL040MetaG_FD_104704 | JGI IMG/M metagenome (GOLD analysis project Ga0153956, IMG submission 104704) | Attine ant fungus gardens microbial communities from Florida, USA - TSFL040 MetaG | ecosystem: Host-associated > Fungi > Mycelium > Unclassified | place: USA: Florida, Wekiwa Springs...
TGATGCGAACTTCGGAATTAAAGGGACACCAGCAAGTTTATGATTCTCGTGTGGTTCAGGTTCAGAAGTCCGCTTCACCGACTCGCTGCGATAGTGTGGCGGACTTCTGAACCACCACACTAGCGTCGTCCGCCAAGCTCCCTGGGCAGCAGGCTCGAGCTGATATCGCCGTCCACGAGACCGGGTTGCTGCTGCGTGAAGCCGGCCGAGAAGGACAGGCTGAGGTTCGACGTCGGCCGGATTTCGACGCCTGCGCGGACGCCGGTGGCGGCCGGTGCCCCGGCGGTGGGGCTGAAGGACATGATGTTGCTGAAAACGTCAGGATTGTATTTCAGCGTGTCGACGCCGCCGAACAACGTCATCGGCATGTCGCCGACGCCCTTGAAATTGTAGCCGAACTGCGAACGTTCGTAGGACAGCGAACCGCCGAACGCGCTCGGTCCACCGATCCCGCCGAAGCCAAAGCCCGTCAGCGAACTGACGGGCGCGCTGGTGCTTCTGAACACGAATCCGCTCTTGTCGGTCTGAGCCGCATCGAAGGCCGGAGCGCTGCCATACGTTTCCATGTTCGCGGTGTCGGCTGTGCCGCCGCCGTAGCCGAACGGCCCGAAGGGAACCCAGTATTTCACCGGCGCGCCCTGGGCGTGCGCGGCGGAGATGCTCAGGCCGAGCGCCGCCGCGACAACAAGACTGGATTTAGCTGAGAACGTCGACATCCGGGCTCCGTGACCGGAGCGTGATTCCGAAAAGCGGATACGGGCTTTCGGATCGATCATGCTCGATCGGACTAGGCCCGCGACTATACGCCGCCCGGGGAGTGCAGGCCAGCGTGCCGTGACGAAGCGCCGCGTCCGCGGGTTCCAGAGCCTTTCCGCTACGATATCAGGCTGCGGCAACCTGCCGTCCGCGCGGCAGGCCGGCGCGGGCGAGGCCACCGTAGAGCGCTTCCTGCGGCATCTCGCTGCGCAGGATGGAACGTACCTCGATCAGCTTCTCGATGTCGACGCCGGTGTCGAAGCCTTTCGAGTGGCAGAGGAACGCCAGATCCTCGAACACGACGTTGCCGGTGGCGCCCGGAGCGAACGGGCAGCCGCCGAGCCCGCCGAGCGAGCCGTCCAGAATACGCGCGCCTGCATCGAGCGCCGCCGACGCGTTGGCGATGCCCATGCCCCGGGTGTCGTGCAGATGGACGCAGACGGGCTTGTCGCCGGCGATTTTCACCGCCGCCGCGGTGAGTTCACCGACTTGCTTCGGTCCGGAATAACCGACGGTGTCGGCAATGCCGACGGCATCGACGCCGGCCGCGTAGCATTTGTCGACGAGGCGCAGCACCTCCTTCGGATCGACCGCGCCGGCGATCGAGCATCCGAGCGCCATGGAGATCGCGGCATGCACGATCGGCTTGTGCGGGCTGGCGTCGCGCAAACGGCACAACCGCTCCACATTGGCGATGGCTTCGTCGCGCGAGCGGTTGGCGTTGGCCTGGCTATGTTCCTCGGTCGCCGAGACCACGGTCGCGACTTCGCCGACGCCGGATTCCAGCGCCTCGTTGACGCCGCGCTCGTTGAGTGTCAGCGCGATGCCGTGCGCGCCCGGCAGCGACGCGACCGTCTCAATCAGTTCGCGCACGTCGGCGAATTGCGGAAAGGTCTTGGCCGGCAGGAACGAGCCGACCTCGAAATGGCGGACGCCGGCATCGTATTCCCTGATCATCCAGTCCTTCTTGGCGGATGTGGAGGGAAACGTCTTCACCAGTTGCAGGCCGTCGCGCAATCCGACTTCGCGCAGCACGATTTTGTCGGACGGATAGATGTCGTGAACGCGGGTCATGCGCGTCTCCTTGCGGTCGTGTCGGGCGAGGCATCGAGTTCGGCGCGGATGGCCGCGGTGTCCGCGCCGAGCGGAGGCACTTTAAGCCCATCTCCGATGCCGGCGCCATTCCATTCTATCGGCAGCGCGGGCGCGCGGAACGGTGCGCCGTCGGCGTCGGTCGCGGCGACCAGGCCGCCGTCACGCCGCACGTGCGGATCGTTGAACAGGTCTTCCGGCCGGTTGATCGGCGAGAACGCGACGTTGAGGCGGTCGAGCGTCGCCGACAGATCGGCCACGTTGCATTGCTTCACCTTGGCGGCCACGCGCGGCAAAATGCGGTCGCGCGCCATGATGCGGTCCGTCGTGCTGCGCAGGGACGGATCGGCAAGCAGGTCGTTCAATCCGAACTCCTTGCAGAACGCCTGCCAGTGGCCTTCGGTGACTACGCCGATGAAGATGCGTTCGCCGCCCGCCGTCTCGAAAATATCGTAGATCGGCCACGCATGCTCGCGCTCCGGCATCGAGCGCGGCTTGTTGCCGGTCATCTCGTATTCGACCATATGCTGCGCGACCAGGAACAGGCAGTTCTCGAACAGCCCGATGCGGATATCGGCGCCGCCGGTCTTGCCGCCGCGCTTCTCGTAGAGCGCCGCGAGAATCGCGATCGCGCCGAACATTCCGCCCATGATGTCGTTGGCCGATGAGCCGACGCGCTGCGGCTTCGCCATGGTGCCGGTCATGGTGGCGAGGCCCGACATCATCTGCACGACCTCGTCGAGGGCCGGGCGGTGCTCGTAAGGGCCGGACAGGAAGCCCTTGTGGCCCGCGACGATCAAATGCGGATGACGCGCGTGTATGTCCTCCGCGCCGAGGCCCTGTTTCGCCAACAGTCCGTCGCGGAAATTTTCCAGAAACACATCGGCGGTATCGAGCAGCTCATGCATCGTCTCGCGGTCGTCGGGCCTGGTGAGATCGAGCACCACGCTGCGCTTGCCGCGATTGAACAGCGGGAAGAACGAGGTTCCCATGCCGCCGAGACTGCGGGTCTTGTCGCCGGCCGGAGGCTCGACCTTGATGATTTCTGCACCAAGTTGAGCCAGGATCATGCCGCAGCTCGGACCCATCACCATGTGGGTCATTTCGACCACCCGTACACCAGACAATGGAAGCCCTGTTTCGGTCATTCTTGTCTCCCGTGCCGTCGATGATCGTGCGTCAGAGCGGTTCTTCCAGACCCCTGACTCCTGCCTGAAAAATACAATCTGGTGAATAGCGCATTCGCTATTCCAGAATGCAGCGATGGCGGTTGACGACACGGGCGGGTTCAAGCAACCGGCGCGCGCGATGCGCTTCAGGCCAGCGCTTTTGCCTGCGTGAACACCACCTCGATCAGCGTGCCCGAGTGCGGCCCGTTCCTGATGTGGAACTGGGCGTGGTTGGCCTCGACCAGCGCCTTGGTCAGCGACAGGTTGACGCCGGACCCCTCCGACGCCTGATCGGAGGGCGGGTGGGTGCGGAACGGCTCCATGGCCGCGGCGACCTCGTTGTCGTTGAGGCCGTGGCCGGTATCGCGGACGCGCAGCACGACGTCGCCGAAGTCCGACACCGCGGTGGAGACGATGACCTGACCGCCGGCGTTGGCGAGATGGATGGAGTTTCCGATCAGGTTGAGCGTGATCTGGCGCAGCGCGCGTGCATCCGCCATGACCGGCGGCAACGTGTGCGCCAGCGATGTGCGAATGATGATGCGCTCGCGGTTGGCCTGCGGCTGCATCACCGCGACGCACTGTTCGACCAGCTCGTTGAGGTTCTGGTTGACGAAAGCGAGATCGAGCTTGCCGGTCTCGATCCGCGAGAGGTCGAGCAGGTCGTCGATGAACGCGATCACCCGTTCGCCGGATGCGCGGATGTCCTTCATGTATTCGGCATAGCGTTCGTTGCCGAGCGCGCCGAATTTCTCGCCGATCATCACTTCCGCGAAACCGATGATCGCGTTGAGCGGCGTGCGCACTTCGTGGCTGATCCGCGCCAGCACGTCCGCTTTGGCGCTTGCCGCGCGATCGGCGTGCCGCCGCGCCTGCAGCAGGTCGGTCTCGATCTTCCTGGTTTGCGACAGATCGCGGAACACCGCGAAGAAATTGGGACCGCTGGCCTGCGTCCGGCCCATCGTCATCGACAGCGGGATCAGGCCGCCTTCGCGGACGCGGCCCAGCACCTCGCGGCCGTGATCGAGCAGGCTCGCGACCCCGGCGCTTACGACGCCGTTGAGATAGTCGCGCACGGCAGGCTGGCTTTCCGGCGCAAACAGATCGGCGAGATTGAGCTTCGTGAAATCGTCGCCGCCGTGGCCGAACAACGCTTCGGCGCTGCGATTGCACGCGGTGATTTGCCCGCGTTCGTCGAACATCACGATGCCTTCGGCCGTGGTGTCGAGGATGGCGCCGAGTTCTTCCGCGGTGGCGTGACCCACGGCGGAGGGCGCAGGTGCTGCCGCGGGCGCGGGTTCGGCGGCCGGCGCGTGGGCGCAGATCAGCGCATGCGCGGGCTCGCCATCCCACGCGATCGCGAACAGATTCGCGGGCGTCCGGGTTTGTTCGCTTGAGGCCTGCGCGGACGAAATCATGACCCGCGTGCCGGTGTCGGACGTGCTGCTCGCAGCCGACACGCCGGATTCGACGAGCAGCGCATCGAGACCGCCGGCGTCTTCCAGCGCGTGCAGGCTGGCGTGGCCGACCTGCGTGAGGAATGCCGGGTTGGCGTAGAGCAGGCGGTCGAGCCGGTAGATCATCACCCCGGTCGGAAGCAGGTCCAACAATTGCCGGTCACGGGTGCTGTCGCCGCGCGCGGGCGGCGGAGGCTCGCGGAGCCAGTTCGCCGGCGTGCCGGCAGGCTCGGATGTGTCCGGTGCGACCGGTTCCTCGGCCTCGGCTTCGGGGCTGGTGAGCGCGGTTTCATTTTCCAGCCGCGCCGAGAGCTGGCGCGCCAGTTCATTGAAGGCGTTGTTTTCCACCGGCGTCAGCGACGGCGATTTCAAATCGGTCGCGGGCCTGAACGGCAGAACATTCCTGGGCGTTTCCACGGGAGCTTCCGGTGCTGGTGGTTGCGAGGGTTCCTGAACGACGGGCGCGGCGGGCGAAGATGCCGAAGCATCCGTCGGCGATGGACGCGCACTCTCGCTGAACAGGAATTCGTGGCGGCGGCGCGCCGCAAGCCGCGTAAGGCCTTCGAGATCGCGGCAGACGCCGAATCCGCGATAGCCCACGAAACTGCGATTGCGATCGTAGATCGGCAGTCCCGACAGTTCGACCGGTAGTCGTGCGTCCGGCCCGTCGACGGGCCAGGGCAGGGTAATGCCGCTCCAGGTGTCGCGGGTTGCGACCGCCTGCGCGACGCGGCCTTCGGGATCGAGCGCGAACACTTCGGCGATCTCGCTCCACAGCCGGCCGAAGCCTGCGGCGGTTCGCGTGCCGATCAGGCGGGTGAATTCGTCGGAGCCGAGCGAGAAGCGGCCGTCGGCGTCCATCTGCCACATGAAGCGCAGCGGATGACGGCGGGCGACTGGAACGGATTCGTCGAACCATGACGGCATGTGAGCTGCGTCGCCATCCGCGGGCGTTGTCATCGCCGCTTGCGACGGAGCCGGTATCGGTTCGGGAGCGGTTGCCGGTTCGGTGACTTGCGGCGGAGCAGGCTCGTCAGCAACGGTTGCGACGTAAGGCGACGGCTCGTGCGCCAACGTCGTGTCCGGCGTTGGCGCTGGCTGCGGTGGCGTTTCGATGTCCGCCGCCGCAACACGATCCGCCGCCGGGGAAGCGGCTGCTTCGTTTGCCGCGTCTTCTTGCGATGGAGCCGCTTGCGCGATCGCGGGATCGTCGAAGGCGTCGAACAGCGCGAACTCGGCCGGCGCTTCGGCGACGGCGGCGGGCTGCTCGTAAGCCGGCGGTGCGTCCGCACGCCATGCGGCGGTATCCGCCGCAACCGTCACGATGTCGTGCGATGACGGCTCGTGCGATGACGGCTCCGGCGGCGGCGCAGGAGGCGCATGCGCGATGCGGCCGGTGAATTCCGTCGGCGCAACGAGGATTCCGCTGCTCCCGTCGGGAAAATCCAGTCGCGCGCAGGCGCAGGTGACGAGACCGCCGAGCGCCGCGCCGAAGCCGCGCAGCCGCTCCAGCCGCACCGCGCCGGCCGGCGAAAGGCGTCCCGCGAGCTGCGCCACCTGACGCCGGTGCGGATCCGCGGGACCGAAATTTCGCGCCGCGACGGCGGATGCGTCGGCTGCGCCGAACACGCCCGCGCCGACCGGATTGGCCCACAGCATGCGGGTGCCGTCGGGCGACCACAGCCATGCCGGCAGCGGGCTCGCCGCATGAGCGGCCAGCCGCGGATCGTCCACACCTTGCAACTGGAAATCGCCGTTGTTCATGGGCACTTTGCGTTCGACGTCTTCGGTTGTTCGCGGCCTCGCATGCCCGGCGCGACGCGCGACAGGCTTAACGGATCGTTAGTATCGCGTCCGTCAGGGCCGAGGTCCACGGCTGGCGGCCGGCCGTCCCCGGCAAAGCCGGGATAACCTTAATTTGGGGCCGCTCCGTGAACCCCGCGCCTTGCGGCACGTTGAGGTGTTGCAAAAGGAAATCAGAAGTCCACGATAGGGAACCCCGTATAAGACCCCGCGGGGGCGGCAACAGGAGTGGCGATCATGAGCGACCAAGGGCGTGACCATTTCGAGATTCCAAAGGAGATGCGATCGATGGCCGAAGTCGGATTCGAGCAGGCGCGCAAGGCCTTTGAGAGCTTCCTGAGCGGCGCCCAGCAGACCGCCAGTTCGATGGAGGGGCGCGGCGAGGCCGTCCGCAGCAGCGTCCGGGACATCAGCAGCAAGGCGATCTCCTACGCCCAGCAGAACATGACCGCGTCGCTGGATTACGCCGAAAAGCTCGTTCGCGCCAAGGATCTCTCCGAGGTGATGCGGTTGCACACCGAATATGTGCAGGGCCAGATGAAGGCGTTGGCCGAACAGGCGAGCGACATCGGCCAAAGCATGGGCCACGCCGCCTTGGACGCGGCCAAGCCGAAAGTCTGAGTTCCGCCCGCGGCATCGTTCCGCGTGCCGCCGCTGGTTCATGGCCGGTTTTGCGCCGCAATATCGTATTGCGTTGCACAAAATTGACATGATAGAGGTATACGGTCGGCTTGCCTGAATTCCGGACGGTTCCCGCCGGGCCGGACCCGGGCACCCGTGATCCGCTCCGACGATCCAGCCCGTATTCAAGGCGACCGGCCGTTTGCAGGTCACACCGGATTCACCCGATGCAAAAGGACGTATGCCATGACCAACGATCCATTCTCATCTTCCGTCGTCCCGTTTGAAGTGCCCGAGCAGATGCGCGCATTCGCTGAAAAAGGCGTGTCGCAGGCGCGCGACAACTACGCGAAATTCAAGGAAGCCGCGCAGCACGGCAACGGTACCGTCGAGGCCGTGTTCGGCGCCGTCAGCAAGGGCAGCCATGCCTATTCCGCCAAGCTGCTCGACTTCTTTCAGGCCAATACCAATGCCGGCTTCGATTTCCTCCAGGAGCTGGTCGGCGTGAAGTCGCTGTCGCAGGCGACCGAAGTGTGGAGCTCCCACACCCGCAAGCAGGTCGAGACGTTCGCCGCTCAGGCCAAGGAGTTGGCCGAGCTGAGCCAGAAGGTTGCCGCCGAGGCCGCCGAGCCGATCAAGACCGGCGCGTCGAAGCTGATACAGCCGGCGGCCTGACCCGACCCATCGTTCGCGATCGCCGACGAACCCGGACCGATCGGCCCGGGTTTTGTTGTTTCGATCCCGCCGGATCGTCGATTTCCCGGCCGCTCCGGCCTTGCCAAAGCGGAGCGTTGCACCTAGTTTCCGGCCCGTTCGCGCCCCCGTTTTTCGGGGCCGCGTCAGGATGCAGTTGTAGCTCAGTTGGTTAGAGCGCCTGTCTGTGGAACAGGAGGTCGGTGGTTCGAGCCCACCCAACTGTACCACCCGAAATGAACCAGTCTGGCTCGACTCAGGATCCAACAGCTTGACGCGTCCATCGTGGTGCGCCCGCAACGTCTGCGGTGCCGGCGCGACACCATTTGCCGCCATTGACGGCCGTTCCGCCTAAAAAAACGCCCGGTCGAAACCGGGCGCGTTACTCAATGATGATGACGATGGCGCGGGGGCGGCGGGCGACGCTTGTGGTGATGATGCTTCGGCGCGAGGATCCGCTTGACGATGCCGACGTGCTGCACGTCCGATATCCGGTGCGCGGGCGTCGTGACGGAGAGCGGCGCCGCGGTTGCGGCCGTTGGCGCGATCGATGTTGCACCGATGATGGCAACGGCGCCGACAAGCGAAGAGACGAGCTGAAGTTTCATGTGCGTTTCCTGAGTTACACCGACGGGGAATATTTCGGATCGAAACGTTGGAGTCAATGGGACAGGCCGCGTGGTTCGGCTACGCCGTACGTCCACGGATGGCGCGCCACAAAAAGATAATGATGCATGCGCCGATGAACCCGGCGATCAGGTAGCCGAGCCAGCCGGTCATCGCGATTCCAAACAGGCCGAGCAACCAGTTGGCCAACGCCGCGCCGACGATGCCCAGGATAATGTTCATGAAGACGCCCGTTCCGGTTTTCATGAACATTTCGGCAAACCATCCCGCGAAGCCACCAATGATGATCGCGGCGATCCAACCAATCTCTGCTTCGTTCATTTCCAGTCTCCCTGTGAAGAGCACGGGATGAGGATAGCAAAAAGAGTCATTTCAAACAAAAGGAAATGCCGGACGCTTCCGCTTGCCAGGCCGGCCGACCGGTGTCGTCGCGCGATGCGCGGGTCATATCTGCCGCCAGATAGCGGACAGCTATCGCTCATGCGGATTCGAGCGGGTGCGTTCGTGCAGGACGCGCTGACGGAACACGCCCTGACGGGGAACCGCCAGCGTGCGAAAAGCTCTTATGGTCACGGGTTGCGCAGCCGCCATGTCCGCATTCGCGACGGTCGGCCCCGTCGGAAATCCGAAAGGCCGATGAAAGCATTCGGACGACAACGCGCCGTCTCGACAGATTGCACCGCGCTCGCGCCTGCGCGCGCGATGACAACGAGCGGGATCGTCTGAACGCCTGGCTGCCGTATCCGGCGCGCCCGCGTTGAAGTCACGGCGCGGTCTTGCACGCCGTGAAATTGTACATGCCGACGAATGTTTCGGGATGATCGGCTTCAAAGCATTGCCACTTGTCCAGATCGGCTTCATCGGCCGCGCCGGAAAACCGCGTGTGGAATTTTTCCACGGTCGTCGGATCGTCAAACGGGTCGAAAGCCTGGAATGACAGGCCGTTGTCGTTCAGGAACGCCGCGATCCGCGGGATCGTGAAGCGATGCTCCATGATGTTGAACAGCAGGTCGCGGCAGCCGCTCATGCTGTAGAAATCCGGCGCGTCGATCAGCGTTGTCCAGTGTTCCGCCTCGCGGACGATGTCCTGACGGCACCTTCTGATGTCGTCGGCCGTGGCGCGATAACCGCGCGCCGCGATACGGGCGCGCGCCTCCACGATCACGCGGCGTGCCAAATCGCTGTAGAGCCCGATGCGCATTCTGCCGCCGGGCCGCAGCAGCGAGACCAGCACGCGCCAGCCGGCCGCCGGCTCCGCCAGATGGTGGAGCACGCCGACCGATTCGATGCGATCGAACGTGCGGCCGATCGCACCCAGCTCCAGAATGTCGGCCTGTGCATATTCGATATTGCGCAAGCCCAGTTCGCGTGTTTTTCGGCGTGCGTAGGCGAGGCTCGGCAAACTGATGTCGATCGCGAGCAGTCGCGCATTCGGATAGACCTGCGCGATCTGAATCGCGTGCAGGCCGGTGCCGCAGCCCGCGATCAGGATATCCAGTTCCGCCTGCCGCTCCGCCGGCGGGACGGTCTTTCCCCGCGCCTGATCGGCGGCGAACACGCTGAGCGGATTCACGGTCCAGCGGGGATAGGGATTTTCCTCGTATTGGCGCATCACCTGCATCGATACGGCGTCCTTCACGGGGACGAGCGTCGCAATGGCGGCGCGGTCGTTCGCTTCCTCAAGCGGCTCGCGGAGTTGCACGCGCAGCAGACCGGTCACGGCGGCGGGCCAGTTCCGGCGCAATAACGCCTCCGCCCCCGGCAGGGTGTGAAGCGGGAAATAGGCTGCAACCACGGCCAGCGTCAGCGGCGTTACGGTGGCCCTCGATGCAAAATCCTGCTGCAACCGGTCGCGCATGCCGCTCGCAAGTCCGCTTTCCGCTTCGGTCAGCCCGTAGACATATTCGTTGATGAAGCATTGCCGGGCCAGCGCGCAGGCGAAGGCGACGGTATCGTCGTCGCTCTCGCGGCCGTCGTCGCGCCGTCCGGCCGCAAGCCGCAGCAACTCGGCGCGGGCATGTCCCAGCAGTGCTTCAAGCCGCGGGTCCGGCAGGATCGTCGCTTCCATCGCGCAGCAAAGGAAGGGATCGTTCGCAAGCGGCGTGATGCTCTCCGGGCCGAACAATTCGGCGGTCGTGATGGGAGGCAGCCGCTTGCCGGCGATCCGCGCAAGATAGGTGGCGATGACCGGGCTTTGCAGAATGAAGGTGACGGCCTTGTCGCTCATGCCGAGCGCGAGCGCCTTGCTGAAATGCGCTGCCGCCTTGGCGCGGTTGCCCAGCGCCTGGTGCGAATTGCCCGCGTTGTAGTGGCAGGCGGCGTTCAGGTCGTCCGAAGCGATCGCTTTCGTAAACGACTTCACCGCGCCGCGATGATCGCCGGTGGCCTGCGCCATCAGGCCGAGAAGATTGAGGCTCTGCACATGCGCGGGTTGGCGCGCGAGAATTCGACGGCAGACTTCGCGCGCGTCGTCCATGCGGCCCATTCCGCGCAGGCGGCCTGCTTCGGCGGCGAGGTCGGCAATGCTCACGCTTGCGGGATCGAAGCCGAGCGCGGGTGACCTTTTCCCGGACTCGTCGCGTTTGTTGGCCGCACGTCGTTCTTTTCGGTTCATGCCCGCCAACCGGTCCAATCCTGAAAGCGTGGCCGATCGGCGCGCCGAAAGAGGCAGCTTTTGGGGGCCGCGCAACCGCCACTACGTCCCGCTGACATAGGGCAGGGCACGCGGACAGCCAAGGACAATCTGTCGCGTTAAGCGGGTGGCGCGCCGGCTCCGCTCGCCAAACCGGGTGCGCGAATTGTCGGACGGCGTGACGGAGCCGGGAGAACCCGCGCAGGAGGCGCCTCATGTTCGATGCGCAATGCGATCTCGCCGCTCTCGTCTACAGCCTGCATGAGGATCCCGACGAAGTCCTGCGCGGCTTTGTCGATGAACTGACCGGTCGCGATTTTCGTGTCGTCGGCCTTCTCCAATCCGGTCATCACTGTGTCGACGCGCCGCGGATGTCGGCCACGATGATCCATACGGGCGAGACGCTGCGTCTGTTCGGTGACTTCGATCAGTGTCCGACGTTCTGTGAGATTCACAAGTGAGCGGCCAGCCGGCGGGAATCCATGCGAAAGGCCGCGACCAAGCCACTTCCTTCCCTGAGCATCCGTATCGATCTGGATGACGAGGGGCGTATCGGCCCCGGCAAGATCAAGCTGCTCGAGAACATCGAGGCATGCGGTTCGATTTCGGCCGCCGGCCGCGCGATGGACATGTCCTACAAGCGAGCGTGGGATCTCGTCGACGAGATCAACCGCATCTGCGAGCGGGCCGTGGTGGAGCGGCAAACCGGAGGAAAGAATGGCGGAGGCGCAAGTCTGACGCCGTTCGGCATCGCCCTGATCGACCGCCACCGCAGGATCGAGCGGGGCGCCGCAAGCGCGGTTCGCAAGGGTCTGCCGGCGTTGCAGTCCGACATTGCGCGCTGCCGGATTGCGGCAGAATTGTGATGCGGCGTGACATCCCGTCACGTTGCCGGTTGTTCGATCCATCGACATTTCATTGGCCCAAAGCGTTTTCGAGCGAAGCGGCTCCCGGTTCGCGGGAAGAAAACGCGTCAAATCAGAATCATAGCGCCCCGCTTTCGATTTCATCAGAAACGAAAGGCTCGAGGAGAGACCCGGTGAGCGGCGATCACAGAGCGGAGTTGGACCGGCATTTTGCCTGGTTTGAAGGCAAGCTGCCCGCACGGATGGCGAGATTCGTCGGCTGGCTGCGTCGGCCGTCGTCGCGGCTGGTTCGCATTCCGCTGGCGATCCTGCTGATCGTCGGCGGCATCTTCAGCTTCCTGCCGGTTCTCGGCCTCTGGATGTTGCCGCTGGGCCTCATCCTGATCGCACAGGACTTGCCGTTTCTGGAAGGACCGGTCGCGCGGATGCTGGGATGGATCGAACGCAAGTGGCGCGAGCGGAAGGCCGCGAAGCGCGAACCGTGAATCTGTTTTGTCCGCGGAGCGATTCAGTTTCCAGGTCTTTTGCAGTGCATGGTGTGACTCAAATACCAGCGCTGGGAAAAAATCCGCGCCCGGACGCAATTGGCGGTAAATTTACCTTTAACGAATCAGCATGCTGATTCATTTTCAGCTTCTAGGGTCAATCTGGAGGCCAAGGTATGAACGTCATTGTTTTCGCATCGCGTAAAGGCGGCTCGGGCAAAAGCACGCTGGCCGCTCATCTTGCCGCGCAGGTTCACAAGGCATCGAAGCCCTGCCTGCTGGTGGATGCCGATCCGCAGGGATCGCTGACGCTCTGGCACAAGCTGCGTGGCACCAACGAGCCGCCGATCAGGGCAGCCAATCGTTCCGTCACCGAGATCGTGAACTCCGCGAGGCGGGACGGATTCGAGTGGGTCTTCATCGACACGCCGCCGAACCTGTCGGCCGTGGTCGACGATGCCATCAAGAACGCCACGATGGTGGTGATCCCGGCGCGGCCCGGCGTCTTCGACGTCAATGCCGTACAGGAAACGATCCAGACGTGCCGCTCCATGCGCAGGCCGTATGCCGTCGTCATCAACGGCGCGCCGGCAATGCGCGATGGCGCTGAAAGCCCGATCGTCACCATTGCCCGCGAAGCGCTCGCGAAATTCCGCGCGCCGGTGTGGAGCGGTCAGGTCACCAATCGCGCCGACCTGCTGCTGGCGCTCGCGCACGGCGAAGGCGCCCGCGAATACGATTCCGAAGGCCGCGCGGCTTCCGAGATCGGACGGCTGTGGGCCGCGATCGAGCGTTCGGTCAAGGCGATCCGCGGCGCGGCATCCTCAAGCGGAGCGATGCACAGGCAGCAGGCCGCCTGATCGTCGCATCGACCGATTGATGAAACGCGCGGGTTTCGCGCGTTTTTCTTTATTGCGCGTGCCGAAGCGGTCAGGCCGTCGCGGCGAGCGGGCGAGGGAGGCGGTCCGTCGCTTGCGCTTCGTTATGTGTCAGGGCCCGGAAATCGCCGATCGCGGCCGGGCGCCCCAGCAGATAACCCTGCACTTCGTCGCAGAGTTCGTCCCGCAGGAAATTCAGCTCGGCCGACGTCTCGACGCCCTCCGCGAGAACCGGCAATCCCAGCCCACGCCCGAGCCCGAGCACGGCGCGCACGATGGTCGCGGCCTGGTCGTTGGTGTTGACCGATTTGATGAAGGAGCCGTCGATCTTGATCTTGTCGAACGGAAACGCGCGCAGGTTGGAGAGCGACGAATAGCCGGTGCCGAAATCGTCCATCGCGATGCGAACGCCAAGCGCCTTGACCTGCCGCAGGGTCAGCAGCGCGCGGTTGAGGTCGCGAACCAGCGCGGTCTCGGTGATCTCCAGTTCGAGACGGCTCGGAGCAAGCCCCGTCTCCAGCAGGATTTCATGCACCAGGTGGGCGAAGCCCTCGTTGTAGATCTGCACGGCGGAAACATTGATCGCAATTGCCAGCGGATTTTTCCATGAAGCGGCTTCCTTGCAGGCCATTCTCAAGACCCACTCGCCAATGTCGAGAATGGCGCCTGCTTCCTCGGCGATCGGAATGAAGGTCGCGGGAGAGACCGCGCCGCGGGTTGGATGGGTCCAGCGCAGCAGCGCCTCGAAGCCGACCACCTTGCCGTTCCGGATATCGCTCTGCGGCTGGTAGACCAGGCTCATCTGGTTGCGTGCCACGGCCTGGCGCAGGTCGTGTTCGAGAATGCGGCGGTCGCGGACCGCTTCGCCCATGCCGGACTCGAAGAAGCGATAGCCCGCGCGGCCTTCGGTCTTGGCGCGGTAGAGCGCGGTATCGGCGCTCGTCATCAGCGCTTCCCGATCCCGTGCGTCGTCCGGGTAAATGGCGATGCCGATACTGGCGGAGATGGCGTCGTTGTCCGAGTTGCCGTCCTTGTGGCGCAAGACCCGGAGAATGTCCTCGGCGAGGCGGCCGGCGGCTTCAGGTCCGGTCAGGTTCGGCAGCAGAATGGCGAACTCGTCGCCGCCGAGACGGGCCATGATCTGGTCTTTGCCGAGCAGCGGCGCGATGCGTTCGGCGACAGCCTGCAACACACGGTCGCCGGCGGCGTGTCCGAACAGATCGTTGACTTCCTTGAAGCGGTCGAGATCGAAGCACAGCACGCCGAGTTTGGCCCCTGCCGCGCTTCCGGAGATTTCCCGGTCGATCACTTCGCTGAAGTGATGGCGGTTCGGCAGCGCCGTCAATCCATCGTGATGCGCGAGATAGCGAATGTGCTGCTCGGCCTCCTTGCGCGCGCGCAGGTCGCGCACGGCGATCACCTGATGCGGTCCGCCTCCGAATTCGATCTGGCGCATGATCGCTTCCACCGGAATCAGCGTGCCGTCACCGCGACGCAGGGATATCTCGATCGGCTGGTTCAGGTTGGCGAGCAGGCGCCTGCGCGAGGCTTCGTCCGGAAAGCAATTGTTCAGCCGGTTGTCCGCGAAATGCTCAACTGGCGCACCGGCGAGATTGGCGAAGCTCGTGTTGACGGTCACGACGCTGTTGCCGTCGCAGACCAGCAGTCCTTCGACCGCGGCATTGGCAAGGCCGAGCATCCGGTTGGCCTCGCGTTCTGATCGCCGCTGATCGAGCACATCGAGGACGACGCCTGCCAGCGCCAGCGCCATGATCATGGTGCTTGCGAGCGCCACTGCGATTGCCAGCCATCCGGCGGGCAGCGCGACATCCGGCACGCGAACCGTCGGATCGGGCACGATCGACGCGGCGCCCATCGCGGTGAAATGGTGGCTGCAGATCGCAAGCGTGAGCAGAAGGGCCCCGCCGATTTTCCATTTCTCCTCGGTGCCGCGCAAGCCGACGGGGAGCGCGATTGCGCCGAGCACGCCACCCACCACGATCGATGCGATGACAAGGGTCGGATCCCAGACCACATATCCCTGGATTTCAAACGCCGCCATGCCAACGTAGTGCATCGCCGCGATGCCGCCCGCCATGATGGCTCCGCCGAGCCACGGTCCGTAACGCCAGTTTGGAATAAGGGAGACAGCCAGTCCCGCGCCGGTCAGCAGGATGGCTGCGATCAGCGACAGGACGGTGAGAAAAATGTTGTAGCCGCTCGGAACGCCCGGCGAAAAAGCCAGCATCGCGATGAAGTGCGTGGCCCAGATTCCAAACCCGGTCGAAATCGCGGACACCGCGAGCCAGATGTTCTGCATCCGCGGTGTGGACCTGCGCGCATGCCGCAGCAGATTGATCGCCGCCAGCGAGGCGAGTGCGCAGATCACGGCTGCGAGTCCCACAAGGCGGAGATCGTGCGCCGTGGCGATACAGGTATAGATCTTGAGCATTGTTCTCCGCCCCCAGCGGGTCGATCACGATTTCGGGACGACGCTAGGTAGGATTACGTAAGCAAGGGGTAAATTCCTCGGGCAATTCTGCCATCCGTATCGTTGCATGTGCTTTATCGTTAGCGAGCGATGAAGGCGCAGGTCTCCGGCGCGCACCTCCGCCCGCGTCAGCGCGGCGATCCGCTCCAGTTCACCGATGTCGAGGGTCATGCCTTCGCCGGTCGTGGCGCCGAGGATGAAGCCGTCGACCGGGCCGCTTGCGTAGTGCGAGACGAGACGCCGCAGCGAGGCTCCGTCAATCTGTCCGTTTCTGAAGGGGGTCACGAGCGGGAGCCAAAGGCCCTGCAAGGCCGTTCGCCGGATCATCATGGCCATCTCCTTGTGCGAGCAGGAGACGGGACAACAAAAAACCCCGTCCGAACGGCGGGGTTTGGGATCGGTAAATGCTCGAAGACGTTATCGCGCGCGATCGCAAAGCCCCGGGTGGGAGCTTTTTTTCGACCGCGCGGCGAGGCACGAATTTGAACTCATGTGCGAATGATGTGGCGGTGGGCCGCGGTTGTCAACGCGGCCGGAGGCGCTACGGCAAACGCGCAAAAAAAAACCGGGCTCCAGGGAGCCCGGTTTAAGGCAATGGCCACGTGAGGCCGACACAATCACCTTCCAAGAGGGATAACCAAGTTTCCGCGCTACTGGAGGAGGGGGACAAATGCGCAACGCGAACTCTTGATGTGCAAGCAGTATGATCCCCGTCATGCCGTCGCAGCAACCGCCCGGGTCGCATGTCAGTCATGCGGAGTCCGGGCCTGTCGCATGTCTGCCCGGTGTCGCGCCGTCGTCGCGAGAATGGGAGACCGTATCAGGACGGCCAGCGCTGCGCCTTGCTCACCACGAAATCGCGGAAAACCTGCACGCGCGCGACGGTTTTCAACTCCTCGGGATACACAAAATACGTATCGAGCTGAATCGAATCGGATTCGCCGAACAACTGCACCAGCCGGTTGTTTTCGCCGACCAGGTAATCCGGCAAGGCAGCTATGCCGAGACCTTGCTGACAGGCGCTGAACAGGCCGAGGATGTTGTTGACCTTGAAGTAGGGTTCGCGCGGCCCTGAACCGTTGCGCCCGGCCTCGATCAGCCAGCTCCGGTTCTGCAGATGCGGCGGTACCTGCGTATCGCTGAGCATGATGATGCGGTGGCCGTCGAGCTCCTCGAGCGTGCGGGGCGTGCCGAAGTGTTTGACGTATTCGGTGGAGCAATAGGCGTGGAAGCCCATCGCGAACAGCTTGCGCTGAATGAGGTCCGGCTGGGTCGGCTTGCGCGTCCGGATTGCAATGTCGGCTTCGCGCATCGACAGGTCGAGTTCCTCGTCGGTGACGATCAGCGAAATCCGTATCTCCGGGTAGAGCGCGGTGAATTCGCCGAGCCGCGGAATCAGCCAGTTGATGCCGACACCCGGCGTCGTCGTGACCTTGAGATCGCCGCTCGGCCGCTCACGGCTGTCGGTGAGCTTTGCGCGCGCCGCCTGCAACTGCATGAACACGTCGTGCGCGGTGCGAAACAGCAGGTCGCCCTGTTCGGTCAGGATCAGGCCGCGCGCATGGCGATGAAACAGCGAGACCGAAAGCTCCTGCTCCAGCGCGCTGACCTGCCGCGATACCGCCGATTGCGACAGCCCGAGCTGCTCGCCGGCATGCGTGAAGCTGCCCGCTTCCGCCGCGGCGTGAAACACTTTCAGCTTGTCCCAATCCATGTCGGCAAACCCGTCGCGATTTCGTACCATGACTACTCCGCAGCCGCGCGGTCGCTCGCATGGGCTGCGAGAAACCGTTCGGCTTCCAGTGCGGCCATGCAGCCGAGGCCCGCGGCCGTCACTGCCTGGCGATAAACCTCGTCCGCGACGTCGCCGGCCGCGAACAGGCCGGGCACGGACGTTGCCGTCGAGTTCGGGGCGACCTCGACATAGCCCGATGGTTTGAGCCTGACCTTGCCGGCGACGAGTTCGGTCGCGGGTGCATGGCCGATGGCGATGAACACGCCGTCGGCCGCGACCTCGGTCAGCGCGCCGGTCTTGACGTTCTTGAGCCGGACATGCGTGACCTTCGCCGGATTTTCGTCGCCGCGGATTTCGTCGATGGCTGAATCCCAGACCACTTTGATCTTGGGATGCTTGAACAGGCGGTCCTGCAGGATGCGCTCGGCGCGGAAGTGGTCGCGGCGATGGACGACGGTAACCTGCGAGGCGAAGTTGGTCAGGAACAGCGCTTCCTCGACCGCGGTGTTGCCGCCGCCGACCACGATGACCTCCTTGCCGCGATAGAAGAAGCCGTCGCAGGTGGCGCAGGCCGACACGCCGAACCCCTTGAACTTTTCCTCCGTGGGCAGGCCGAGCCAGCGCGCCTGCGCGCCGGTGGCCAGGATCACCGTCTCGGCGATATAGACGTCGCCGCTGTCGCAGGTCAGGCGGAACGGCCGTTGCGACACGTCGAGCGCGTTGACCAGATCGGTGACGATCCGGGTGCCGACATGGAGCGCCTGCTTCTCCATCTGCTCCATCAGCCACGGCCCCTGGATCACGTCCGCGAAGCCGGGATAGTTCTCGACGTCGGTGGTGATGGTGAGCTGTCCGCCCGGCTGGATACCCTGGATCAGCACCGGCTCCAGCATGGCGCGAGCCGCATAGATCGCTGCCGTATAGCCCGCCGGACCAGAGCCGATGATGACAACCTTGGCGTGGACTGGAGCAGGCATAGGTCGGATCCCATAATCAGGAAGCGGATGCGCGCGTTGGCAGGGAAGTGCCCGTGGAAGCGGCGCGAAGGCGCGAAAAGTGTCAAATCCAAGTCTAGGGCATCTGGCTAGCTATGCAAGATTTGCAATCCCAAAGCGCAAAATTTCTCGTGAACTGGGAATTTGATGGGCTGTTGAGCAATAAAATTGCGCGAGTTGCCCGAGCTGGGCTAAGAGATTCGCCGGAATTTCCTTCATTTCACCGCTAGCGCAGGGACTTGGACGCGGGTGTCGAAGAGTCTGGACGAAATCGACCTTAAAATTCTCAGCGAAATTCAGGCCGACGGCCGAATCACCAATGTCGAATTGGCGAAACGGGTCGGCATTTCGCCGCCGCCATGCCTGCGCCGGGTGCGGACCCTGGAGGAGGAAGGCTACATCCAGGGTTATCGCGGATTGCTCGATCCGCAGCGGCTGGGTTTTGAAGTGACTGTGTTTGCGTCGGTGCATCTGTCCAGCCAGGCCGACGCCGACCTGCGCGCGTTCGAGGATTTCGTGCGCGGCGAACCGCTGGTGCGGGAATGCTGGATGCTGTCGGGCGATGTCGATTTCATCCTGAAATGCGTCGCGCCGGACATGGCGACGTTTCAGGAATTCGTCTCGCACCTGACGGCCGCGCCGCATGTGCGCAACGTGCGTACCTCGCTGGTGTTGCACAATTCCAAATATGCGGCCGCGGTACCGCTCGAGCTGAAAGTCTCGGACTGAAGATCCGGCATGTAAATGCCCGGCGCAAGGGCCGGGCATCACGACGGGCCGATCCGAAAAAAAACGTCAGTCCTTGTTGCGCATCGTCTTGTCGAGGCTGATCGGGCCGCCGCCGGATGTCGCCAGATACAGACAGACGAAGCAGAACGCGATCGCCGCCGTACCCCCGTTGACGAGGGGCAATGCACCCTTCGGGAAATGGCCGATGAAATAGGCGAATGCCATTTCGCCCGCCAGGATGAAGGCGACCGGGCGCGTGAACAGCCCGACCATCAGCAGGGCGCCAAGCACCAGTTCCAGCGCGCCCGCGGTCATGATGAGCGGCGGCGGATTTGCGAAATAGGGCAGCGCGGGAAATTTGAAGATCTTGGCGACGCCATACTGAAACAGCAGCAGTCCCGTAATAAAACGCAGCAGGCTGAGCGCCGTCGGCTGCCACTTTGAAAGCATCTGGTCCATCTCGGTTTCCCCCGGTTGCGACAAGGCAGAATCCTAGTGTGGTGGTTCGGAAGTCCGCCACACTATCGCAGCGAGTCGGTGAAGCGGACTTCTGAACCTGAACCACACGAGAATCATAAACTTGCCAGTGTCCCTTTAATTCCGAAGTTCGCATCA
>Ga0153956_1001562_pt1 | contig 19622 bp, 19 predicted proteins | sample TSFL040MetaG_FD_104704 | JGI IMG/M metagenome (GOLD analysis project Ga0153956, IMG submission 104704) | Attine ant fungus gardens microbial communities from Florida, USA - TSFL040 MetaG | ecosystem: Host-associated > Fungi > Mycelium > Unclassified | place: USA: Florida, Wekiwa Springs...
AGGTACTCGACCGGCTGCAGCGGCTGGTTCGGGATCGTGACCAGGAAGTCGGGCCCGACGAAGAGGTCGAGCTCGCCCGCGCCGAGCCGCTTGGCGGCGCGGTCGAAGACGGGCAGGTTCAGGACGCTGAACAGGTACTCGTCGTATTGGTCGATCTTCGGGCGCTGGTTGCGCGAGAGCACGTCCTCGAGGTCGAGGGCGTGGAAGTCGAAGTGCTCCTCCAGCCAGGCGCGCTCCAGCGCCCCCGGATGCTCGATGTTGACCCAGCGGAGACCGCCCCACTCGACCTGCTCGACGCGTGGGGCCTGCGGCTCAGCGGTCTCGACCGGCGCGACGAGCCCGCCGCGACGAGTGCGCCGCAGCCGTGGTTTCGGGAGGTTCGGCATCGGGGCCGCCCGTCTCGTCGTGGGGGAGAATCGCGATCACAGGCGTAGGTTAGCCGTCCGCGAGGCATCGGAAACGTCTTCTGGATCGTGGTAGGCTTCGCCCACACATAAGCGCCACATCTAGAGGGGTGGAGGGACTGGCCCAGTGAAGCCCCGGCAACCATCTCGGATCGAAAGGTCCGAGGCAGGTGCCAACTCCAGCAGATCTAAGTGATCTGACAGATGTGGGGGATGTCCGATCGGACTTCGCCCCACGTGGCGAAGTCTTTTTCACATAAGGGACGTGATCGGATGTCAGTCGAAGGTTTGAAGTGCAAGGAGTGCGGCACGAAGTACGAGGAGACCGCCGCCTATTTCTGCGAGAACTGCTTCGGCCCGCTGGAGGTCGCCTACGACCACTCGGGGCTGGACGCGGCGGAGGCCAAGCGGCGGATCCAGGCCGGGTCCCACGGGATCTGGCGCTACAGCGACTTCCTGCCGACCTCCGGCAAGTCCGGCGGCGATCCGCTGGAGCCGGGCCTGACGCCGCTGGTGCGCGCCGACCGGCTGGCCGAGCTGCTCGGCACCGAAGCCGAGATCTACATCAAGAACGACGCCGCCAACCCGACCCACTCCTTCAAGGACCGGGTCGTCGCGGTCGCCGTCGCCAAGGCGAAGGAGCTCGGCTTCGAGACGATCGCCTGCGCCTCGACCGGCAACCTCGCCAACGCGGTCGCCGCCCGCGCCGCCGCGGAGGGCCTCGAGTCCTACGTGCTGGTCCCGGCCGACCTGGAGGAACAGAAGCTGATCGCCTCCGACGTCTACGGCACCAATCTGGTCGGCGTGCGCGGCAACTACGACGCGGTCAACCGGCTCTGCACCGAATTGGTCGACACGCAGCCCTGGGCCTTCGTCAACGTCAACCTGCGCCCGTACTACGCGGAGGGCTCGAAGACGCTCGCCTTCGAGACGGTCGAGCAGCTCGGCTGGGAACTCCCCGACCGGGTCGTCGCGCCGATCGGCTCCGGCTCGCTCTTTACGAAACTGGGCCGCGGCTTCCAGGAATGGATCGATCTGGGCCTGGTCGAAGGCGATCAGCCGGCCTTTCACGGCGCCCAGGCCGACGGCTGCAGCCCGGTCGCGACGGCCTTCGCCGAAGGCCGCGACGTGGTCACCCCGCAGCGGCCCGACACGATCGCCAAGAGCCTCGCGATCGGCGACCCGGCCGATGGCCCCTACGCAATCGAGCACGCCCGGGCGACCGGCGGCGACATCAGCTCCGTCTCCGACGACGAGATCCGCGAAGGCATCAAGCTGCTCGCCGAAGGCACCGGGATCTTCACCGAGACCGCCGGCGGCGTGACGATCAGCGTCCTGCGCAAGCTCGCCCAGCGGGGTGAGTTCAAGGCGGGCGAGAAGGTCGTCGCCTACATCACCGGCGAGGGGCTGAAGACGCTCGACGCGACCCGCGATAGCTTCTCGATGCACGAGATCGATCCGAGTCTCGACGCATTCGACGCCGAGTTCGCCGCCCAGGAGGTAAGTGCCTAGATGAGCGTCACCGTCAAGATCCCGACCCAGCTGCGCGTCGCCACCGGCGGCCAGTCCGAGGTCGAGGTTGAAGGAACCAACGTCGGCGAGGCGCTCGACGCGGTCTTCGCCGCCTACGGAGACCTGCGCGAGCGGATCACCCAGGACGGCACCCTGCGCCGCTTCGTCAACGTCTACGTCTCCGGCGAGGACATCCGCTTCCAGCAGGGACTCGAGACGGCGATCAACGAGGGCGACGAGGTCACGATCCTTCCGGCCGTAGCGGGAGGGTGAACAAACCGCCAGTCGTGATCCTGTGCGGGGGCCGGGGGACGCGACTGCGGGAGAAGACCGAGTCGATCCCGAAGCCGCTGGTCGAGATCGGCGGGCGGCCGATCGTCTGGCACGTGCTCGGGATCTACGCGGCGCAGGGCTTCGATCGCTTCCTGCTCGCGACCGGCTACCTCGGCGAGCAGGTGGAGCGCTTTGTCGCCGGTGAAAGCTGGCCGGACGGCGTGAAGGTGGAGTGCGTCGACACCGGGCTCGACACGCCGACCGGCGGGCGGATCGCGGCGCTGAGTGAGCGCCTGTCGGGCGGGACCTTCTGTGCGACCTACGCGGACGGGGTCGCCGACGTCGACCTGGACGCGCTGCTCGACGGGCACCGCGCGGCCGGGACGGCGGCGACGGTGACGGTCGTGCGTCCCGACCTCCAATGGGGAGTCGCGGAGCTCGACGGCGACCGCGTCACCGGCTTCGTCGAGAAGCCGCGCTCCGAGCACTGGATCAACGGCGGCTTCTTCTGCTTCGAGCCGGAGGCGCTCGACCACATCGGGCCCGACTCGGTGCTGGAGCGCGAGCCGCTGGAGGGGCTCGCGGCGGCGGGGAAGCTCCACGCGCACCGGCACGAGGGCTTCTGGGACTGCATGGACACCTACAAGGACGCGGTGACTCTCGACGACCTCTGGCGCAGCGGCGAGGCGCCCTGGCGGGTCTGGGACGGGGCGCGTGTCTAGCCCGGCGGGCGCTCGCGCGCTCGTCACCGGCGGGCACGGCTTCGTCGGGTCGCACCTCGCGGCGGGGCTGCTCGCGGCGGGGACCTCGGTGCGCGTCCTCGATCGTCCGGGGCCGCGGCAGACCGACCTGGGCGGCCCACGCGCGTCGGGGCTCGACCTGCTCGGGGTCCGCGACGAGGTCGAGCTTGTGGAGGCGGACCTGCTCGATGCCGAGAGCGTCGCCGGGGCGGTCGCGGGCTGCGACTCGGTCTTCCACCTCGCCGCCCAGACGATCGTCGGCGTCGCCCGCCGCTCCCCGCACGAGACCGTGGACGTCAACGTGCGCGGCTCCTGGAACGTCTTCATGGCCTGCCGCGACGCGGGGGTCGGCAAGGTCGTCTTCGCCTCCTCCGACAAGGCCTACGGCACCGCGCCGGAGCTCCCGTATCGCGAGGACCTCCCGCTCCGCGCCGACCATCCCTACGACTCCTCCAAGGCGGCCGCCGACGTGATGGCGCGCGGGCTGGCGCGGGAGTGGGGGCTGCCGCTGGCGGTCAGCCGATTCGCCAACGTCTACGGCGGTGGCGACCTCAACTTCACCCGGCTGGTGCCGGAGACGGCGATCGCGGTCGCCGACGGGCGGGCGCCGAAGATCCGCTCCGACGGAGCGCCGCGCCGCGACTTCCTCCACGTGGACGACGCGGTCTCCGCCTACCTGGCGATCGCGGGGGCGCTCGACGGCGGCGGCGCGGCGGGGGAGGCCTTCAACGCGGGCGGCGACCGGCCCTACTCGGTGCGCGAGGTCGTCGACCTGGCCGCCGCGGTCGGCGGGGGCGATGTCGAGCCCGAATTCGGCCCCGGGCTGCCGCCGGGGGAGATCCTCGACCAGTACCTCGACTCCCGAAAGCTGCGCGAGGCGACCGGCTGGGCGCCCGCCGTTGATCTGCGGACCGGGCTAGGCCGTACGGTTGAGTGGTACCGCGAGCACGAGGAGGTGCGTCCCTGATGTGCGGACGCTTCACCGTCACCACCAAGGACACGAAGACGATCGCCGACCGCTTCCAGGTCGAACTGGAGAAGGCGCTGGCCCAAGGGGGCGCGAAGGAGACGGCGAAAGACAACCCTCCCGGGCTGGGTCGCTTCAACGTGGCTCCCACCCAGGAGATCCTTGTCGTGCGCTCCTCACCTGACGAGAAAGAGGCCGAGGAGGGCAACAGGGAGGCGCGGCTCATGCGCTGGGGGCTGATCCCGGTCTGGTCCAAGGACCTCAAAGTCGGCTACCGGATGATCAACGCGAAAAAAGAGAACCTGCTGAAAAGCCGTGCCTACGGGCCGCTGGTCGGCAAGTTCCGCCACCGCTGCCTGATCGTCGCCGACGGCTTCTACGAGTGGATGAAGGCGGAGGACCCGAAGCAGCCGCGCCAGCCGTGGCGCTTCACCGTGGACGGCGGCGAGCCGTTCGCCTTCGCCGGGCTCTGTACGCGCAAGGAGTGGGACGACCCGGAGGAGCGCGGCGTCGACCCCGACGGCTACCTCTACAGCGCGACGCTGATCACGACGACGCCGAACGCGGTCGTCAAACCGGTCCACGACCGGATGCCGTCGATCCTGCCGAGCGCCGAGGCGGAGGCCGCCTGGCTCGACCCGCGCCTGACCACCGAGGAGGCGATCGCGCTCTGCGGGCCGCTCGATCCGGCGCGGATGGAAGGCGCGCCCGCCAATCCGGCGCTGAACAAAGTGGGGAAAGGGATGGCCGAAGGGCCGGAGCTGCTGGTCGCGCCCGCGGGCTGACGCGGCGCGGGGGGAGGGCGCTATTCGCCTTCGCCCGCCGCTTCGCCTTCTTCGTCGCGTTTTTCTTCTTTGAGTTCTTCGGCTTCTTCGTTGATCGGCGGCGAGATCCTCGGCAGCTCGGCCGTGGTGTGGACGGTCGCGGTGCCGGGTGCCGTCGTCAGCTTGCAGGAGATGTCGGCCCGCGGGCGCCGGGTGGTCTTCCAGATCGTCAGGAAGGTGAGTTCGGTGGCCGCTTTCGGCGTGCCTTCCGGCAGCAGGAATTCGATGTGCTCGGTGCCCACCTGGTAGTGCGGCCATTCGAGCTTCACACCCTGGACCGACGTGTAGCGTTCGGGCAGGTCTTCACTCACTTCGAGGATCGCGGACGGGTGCCCGTGCGAGGCGAACTTGCCGGCCACCACCGATTCTTCGACCGGCTGGCCGTAGATCCCGGTTTCCGACTTGCGCGGGTAGGTCATCCGCAGGCCGCCGGTGCTCTGGGCGATCAGCGTGCCCGTCGCGGGCGCATGGACCGAGCAGACCAGCGTGCCTTCTTCGAACTTGACGCCCTGGTCGACCTTCACGGTCTGCTGCACGGCGAAGAGCGAGTAGCCGGAGGTGTTGGTCCCGGTCGCCTTGATGATGCCGTCGACGAGCTGCATCTTGCCCGGCCGATCGCCCGGGACCTGGACCGGCTTGGAGTCCGGGACCGCGCGGTGCTGCACCCATTCGAGGTGCGCGGCGTCGCCGCCTGCCCCGCCGCCGCTGAGCAGCGCCGCGGCGAGCGTCGCGATCAGGCCGACGACGACGACGGCGATCGCGCCGCGCGGGATGCGTTCGTCGGCGGGGACCGAGGATCGCTTGATCGAAGGGAGCTTCACTGCGGGGCGACAGTATTGAAATCGCCCGACGTGGTGTCACCTCCGCCGCGAGATGGGGTACCAATGTGACCGTGCCACCGATCGATGCAAGCTTCTCGACCGTTCAGACAGTGTCCGTCCACGGCCGCTCCGTCAGCTACCTGGAGGCGGGGGAGGGCCCGCTGGTGCTGCTCGTCCACGGCATGGCGGGGACGGCGCGCAACTGGGACCCGGTGATCGAGCCGCTGGCGCTCCGCAACACGGTGGTGGCGCCCGACTTCCCCGGCCACGGCGAGTCCGAGCCGGGCGGCGGCGACTACAGCCTCGGCAGCCTGGCGAGCGGGCTGCGCGACCTGATGGTCTCGCTCGGCCACGACCGCGCGACGCTGGTCGGCCACAGCCTCGGCGGTGGCGTCGCCCTGCAGTTCGCCTACCAGTTCCCGGAGATGGTGGAACGGCTGGTGCTCGTCTCCAGCGGTGGACTCGGGCCGGAGGTCGGGGCGATCCTCCGCGCCGCGGCGCTGCCGGGCGCCGACCTCTTCATCCGCGCCACGGCGGGCCCGGGCGCGGCGGCCGGCGGCTGGGTCAGCGGAGCGCTCGGCAAGCTGGGCCTGCGGCCGAACATCGACCTGGCGGAGGTCGGCCGCGCCTACGCGTCGCTTTCCGACTCCGACCGTCGCAAGGCCTTCCTCTCGACCCTCCACGCGGTGGTCGGCACCGACGGCCAGCGGGTGGCGGCGCTCGACCGCCTCTACCTCGCCGAGTCCCTGCCGATGCTGATCATCTGGGGCGAGCGCGACCCGATCATCCCGGTCGCCCACGGCCGCGCCGCCCACGCCCAGCTCCCCGGCAGCCGCCTCGAGGTCTTCCCCGATGCCGGCCACATCCCCCAGCTGGAGAGCCCCGGCCGCTTCGCCGCCACCCTGCAGCGGTTCCTCGACGACACCGAGCCCGCCGAATTCGACGGCGCCGAATGGCGCGCGAGGCTCACCGGGGGGTAGGGAGGGGCCTGCACGGGACGGCTGAGGGACGACGGCCGTCTCGGCCACGGCCCTGGCAGGCTGTGGCCGCGGCCGAGACGGCCGGGGGTGTGGGGAGTGGCGGCGGGCGTCCACGCGAGCCCCACGGGTTCGTCACGGGGGAGGGACGGAAGCGTGACGGGACTCGCGGGTCGTGAATGAGATGTCGGGAAGGTCACCCTTCCGTGCGTGTTGGGCAACACGCACTTTCGCGCTGAGTGAGTTGACCCCACCATGGTGTGGTCAACTCACTCAGCGCGTCTCCGGGCCCTTCTTCAAGGCCCGGGAACGGAAGGAAGACGCGCGGAAGCGTGGAGTCCCGGCGTCTTCGTCGACGGATGAGGCCCCCCGGGGCTCTTCGTGACCTCTCCCGCACGGGACGCCCACGGAAGTCCTGGGACTTCCCGACCCTCCTCGTCCTCCCCGCGAACCTCACACGTCCCGGGCATTTCGTAGCGGCCACAGCCTGCCAGGGCCGCTACGAAATGCCCGGGACCAAACTCGGACGGGCGGAGCACCGCCGACCTCTCACCTCGCCGCCACGTACCTCTGCCAGATCTCGCCGTAGATCTGGTGCGCCTCGGTGAACGGGGCGAGGTTCTCGGTGTGGTCCCAGTCGTAGGCGTCGAGGGCGCGGCGGACGAACGGCTCGTCGGCGCCGCGATCTTCGAGGGCCATGACGTAGCCCGCCACGTCCCAGTGGGCCGGTCCGACGAGCACGTCCTCGAAGTCGTTCCAGAGGAGGCCGAGCGGGGTGCGCAGCAGGTTGCTGAGGGACGCGTCACCGTGCAGCGGCCGGGTCGGCAGTGGGGTGTCGAAGACGGAGTCGGTGAGGGCGAAGAGGCGCTCGCCGAGTTCGTCGGCCTCCGGGCCCGGCGGGATCTGGAGCCGCAGGCGCTCGATGTCGCCTAGGAGGTCGAGCATCCCGGCCAGCTCGCCCGGGAACTCCGCCAGCGCCTCGTGCAGTCGCCGCAGCGCCGATCCCAGGCCATCGGCGTCTCGCGGCTCGGTCGGGCCGTCGATCTCGACCCAGGAGGCGAAGGTCATCCACAGCCCCTCGAAGAGGTGGGGGCCGGGCGCGATCATCGAGCTCGGCGGGACCGCCAGACCGCTGGGCGCGAGGAAGCTCGTCACCGCGACCTCGCGGCTCAGCCAGCCCTCCGGATCCTCGTGCAAGGCGACCGTCCCGCTCATCACCCGGGCGACGACCGGCGAGGGGAGGAGGTGCACAAGCACGTTGCTGCCGGAGTAGGCGACCTCCGCGTCGCCGCACGGCAAGCCGTGATCCACGGCGACCTCACACGCCGCCTCCAGCGCGAGCTCCTCGGTCCGGTTAGCGGACGTCCTCGACCTCGATCACCACGATCTCGCCGCCGACCACATCGGTCCGGTAGCGCACGTGGCCCTCGACCCGTTCCGTCCCGCCGTCCGGCGACTCCAGGTCGAGCTCGAACGCGATCTCCTTCGCGACCCGGTCACGCTCGTTCCCGGTCTCCCGCATCGAGACCACCGTCGCCCGCCCCTGGGTCCCCCGCAGCGCAAGCGCCTTCGCGAGATCCCCCTCCGGGTTCCCCTTCTTCCCGAACAGTCCCATGACGCGCCCGACAGGATTCGAACCTGTGACCTCATGCTCCGGAGGCATGCGCTCTATCCAGCTGAGCTACGGGCGCTCGCGAGCTAGCTTAGTCGCGATCTGACCGCGTAGGCTCGCCGGTCATGGATCTTGAGGTCACGTTTCTGGGGACCGGGGCCTCGGCGCCTTCGGCGCGGCGCTCGACCGCGGCGGTGTTGATCGCGCGGGGTGGGGACCGGTTGTTGTTCGATTGCGGGGAAGGCACGCAGCGGCAGATGCAGAAGTCGCTGGGGCTGACGCAGGTCGACGAGATCTACCTCACGCACTACCACGCCGATCACATGCTGGGGCTGCCCGGGCTCTTGAAAACGTACGACCTGACCGACCGGGAGGTGCCGCTGCGGGTGTTCGGGCCGCCGGGGCTGAAGGAGCTGTTCACGATCCTGCGGCCGTTGATCGGGCGGTTGCGGTATCCGCTGGAGCTGGAGGAACTGAAGCCGGGGGAGTCGGTCGCCCACGACGATTATGTGGTCGAGTCCTTCGAAGCCGCCCACAATGTGCGCGCCTCGGGCTGGGCGCTGGTCGAGGACAGCCGGCCCGGGCGCTTCGATCCGGAGGCGGCGAAGGCGCTCGGGGTGCGGGAAGGGCCAGACTTCGCGCGGCTGCAGCGCGGGGAGGAGGTCGAGGGGTCGAATGGGACGGTGACGCCGGACCAGGTGATGGGAGAGTCGCGCGACGGGCGGATCATCGTGGTGACCGGGGACACGGCGCCCTCCTCGCAGACCGTCGCCGCCGCGGCCGACGCCGACCTGCTGATCCACGACGCCAGCTTCATGGAGGAGGACGCCCAACGGGCCGCGGAAACCGGGCACTCGACCGTCGGCCAGGCCGCCGCCGTCGCGGTCGAGGCGCACGTGAAACTCCTGGCCCTCGTCCACATCTCCGCCCGCTACCACGTCGGCAAGGTCCTCGAGGAGGCCCGCGAGGTCTGCGCCAACTGCGTCGCCCCCCGCGATTTCGACCAGATCGTCGTCCCGCTCCCCGAGAAAGGCCCGCCGGAGCTGATCCCGAACGGCGCGCGCGAGCGAAGCGGCTCGGAAGAGGCACCGGACAGCGCTCCGTGACGAAGAGCGCCCAGCTCGTCCCGAGCGGCGGCCGAGAAAGCGGCGGGTCGGCGGAGGTCCTGAACGAACCTCCCCGCAGTTCGTGAGAGAAGGACCTCCGCCGACCCGCCGCTGCCCTTGCTACCGTGAGGGCGTCCTTTAACCCGGTCCTGTGAGGCCAGGAAGGAAGCGGAAAAGTGAGTGAGAAGGTCGTCCTCGAGCACGAGGACCTGAGGCGAACGCTGCGGCGGATCGCCCACGAGATCGCCGAGAAGAACCCGGAGCCCGCGGGGCTCGCCATCGTCGGCATCCACACCAGGGGCGCGGTGCTGGCCCGTCGCCTGCACACCGTGCTCGGCGAGCTGCTCGACACAGAGCTGCCGATCGGCGACATCGACATCAGCTTCTACCGCGACGATGTCGGCGCCCAGGCGCCCTCCAGGCAGCCGGTCGTCCACGCGTCCCACATCGACTTCGACCTCGCCGGCCGCACCGTCGTCCTCGTCGACGACGTCCTCTTCACCGGCCGCACGGTCCGCGCCGCGATCGAGGCGCTCTTCGACTACGGCCGCCCGCAGCGCGTCCAGCTCGCCGTCCTCTGCGACCGCGGCCACCGCGAGCTGCCGATCCGCCCCGACTACGTCGGCAAGAACCTCCCGACGGCCCGCGAGGAGCGGGTGAACGTCCGCCTCGAGGAGACCGACGGGGTGGACCAGGTGACGATCTCCGAACCCCAACTGACGGAGGCCATGGCATGAGAAACCTGCTCTCGATCGAGGGAGTCGACCGCGACGCGATGGAGGCGATCCTCGATCGCGCCGAGAGCTTCGCCGAGGTCGGCCGCCGCGACATCAAGAAGGTGCCGACCCTGCGCGGCCGCACCGTGGTGACGCTCTTCTACGAGTCGAGCACCCGCACCTCGAGCTCCTTCGAGCTCGCCGCGAAGCGGTTGTCGGCGGATCTTGTGTCCGTCAAGGCGGCGGGCTCGAGCGTCGACAAGGGTGAGTCGCTGAAGGACACCGTCGCCACCCTCTCCGCCTACGACCCGGCCGCGATCGTCATCCGCCACCCCAACGCGGGCGCCGCCCAGATGGTCGCCGGCTGGACCTCCGCCGCGGTCGTCAACGCCGGCGACGGCAAGCACGAGCACCCGAGCCAGGCGCTCCTCGACGTCTACACCCTGCGCCGCCGGCTCGGCTCGCTGGAGGGCAAGCGGATCTGGATCGTCGGCGACGTCCTCCACAGCCGCGTCGCGCGCTCCAACCTGATCGCCTTCCAGCGGATGGGGGCCGAGGTGACCCTCTGCGGCCCGCCGACCTTGATCCCGCGGGGGATCGAGGAGCTCGGTTGCGAGGTCACCTACTCGCTCGACGGGATGGAGGAGGCCGACGTCGTCTACACCCTGCGGATGCAGCTGGAGCGGATGCGCGGCAACTTCGTCCCCAGCCTGCGCGAGTACGCCGCCAACTTCCAGATCGACACCCGGCGGCTCGGCCCGCGCCAGCTCCTCATGCACCCGGGCCCGGTCAACCGCGGGGTCGAGATCTCCGGCGAGGCGATCGACTCGCCCCAGTCCCTGATCGGCGAACAGGTCGCCGCCGGGCTGGTGGTGCGGATGGCGATCCTCTACGAGCTGCTCGCCGGGCAGCCGGTGCGCCCGACCGCGCTCGGGGACGGTCCCACGGCCGCCGAAGCCGCCGCGCCGACGATCGGCCAGCCCGCATGAGCCCGGATCAGAACCACACCGGGAACCTCACCGACCTGCTCGACGTGCGGGCGGGGCAGCCCGCCGACCTCGTCCTGCGGCGCGCGACCCTGCTCGACCCGGTCGCCGGGATCGACGGCGTCCACGACCTCGTGATCCGCGGCGGGCGCATCGCCGAGATCGCCGCCCCCGGCGAGGCCGACGCGAACGGCGGCGAGGAGCTCGACGCCGAGGGCCTGCACGCCTTCCCGGCCTTCTTCGACCCCCACGTGCACCTGCGCACCCCTGGCCAGGAGCACAAGGAGGACGTCGAAACGGGCACCCGCGCCGCCGCCGCGGGCGGGTACTGCGGGATCATCGCGATGGCGAACACCTCGCCGCCGGTCGATACCGCGGCCGACATCACCGCCCTGCGCGAGATGGCGCGCGCCCAGGCCTCGGTCCCGGTCGGCTTCACCGCCACGGTGACGGTCGGGATGAAGGGGGAGGAGCTGACCGAGATGGTCGAGCTCCGCGACGCCGGCGCGATCGGCTTCACCGACGACGGCCTGCCGATCCGCAACGCGAACGTCATGCGGAGGGCGCTCCAATACCAGCACCTCTGCGGCGGCCAGATCGCCCTGCACGAGGAAGATCCCGACCTCTCCGCCGGTGGCGTCATGCACGAAGGCCCGGTCTCGGCGGCGCTCGGCCTCAGTGGCTGGCCGTCGGTCGCGGAGTCGACGATGATCGCCCGCGACTGCGCGCTCGCCGCCTACGAGGAGGCCCGCATCCACGTCCAGCACCTCTCCGCCAAGGAGTCGGTGGAAATGGTCCGGGCCGCCAAGGCCGCCGGCGTCCGGATCACCGCCGAGGCGTCCCCGCACCACCTGGTCCTCACCGACGAGGAGGTCCGCAGCCTCGACCCGCGGCGGTTCAAGATGAACCCGCCGCTGCGCCACGAGTCTGACCGCCAGGCGCTGATCGCGGCGCTCCGCGACGGCACGATCGAGTGCATCGCCACCGACCACGCCCCGCACCACCTCGACGAAAAGGAGGTCCCGTTCGAGCAGGCCGCCTTCGGGGTGACCGGCCTGGAGACCGCCTTCGCGGCGCTCCACACCGAGCTCGTGCTGCCCGGGGTGATCGACCTGGCGCTGCTGATCGAGCGGATGGCGGGGGGCGCCGAGCCCTTCGAGGTCCCACGGCCGACCCTCGCGGTCGGCGCCGAGGCCAACGTCGCCCTCTGCGACCTCGCCGCCGAGTGGACGGTCGGCGAGGACGGCTACGAGAGCCGCTCCTCGAACTCCTGGGCGGAGGGACGCACGCTGACCGGGCGCGTCCTCGTCACCCTCGCCGCCGGCCAGGTCGCCTTCCGCCTTCGTTCCTTCTCCCTGGGGGTCGCTTCCTGATGCCTGAGTCGCCCGAATCCGCCTACCTGCTGCTCGAGGACGGGCTCCGCTTCGACGGCGATCTCGTCGGCCACCCCGGCGAGACGATCGGCGAGGTTGTCTTCAACACCTCGATGACCGGCTACCAGGAGGCGGTGACCGACCCCTCCTACGCGGGCCAGATCATCGTCTTCACCTACCCGCTGATCGGCAACTACGGGGTGAGCGGGACGGCGATGGAGTCCGAAGCCGTCCACGCCCGCGGGGTCGTCATGCGCGACGCGAAGAACCGCGAGGACGCGGCCACCGCCGAGGGCGGCTGGCTCGACTGGCTGGACATGACCGGCACGCCGGGGATCAGCGGCATCGACACCCGCGCCCTGGTCCGTCATCTGCGCGACCGCGGCGCGATGCGCGGCGGCATCTTCCCGACCTCGGTCCCCGAGCCGGAGGCGCGCGAGCGGATCGCCGCCGAGCCCTCGATGGCGGGCGCCGACCTGGCGCGGACGGTCACGCCACCGGAAATCGTCCACTTCGACGGCGACGGACCGCACGTGGTCGGGATCGACACCGGGATCAAGCTCTCGATCGTCCGCCAGCTGCGCGAGCACGGCGCCAAGCTGACCCTGGTCCCCTGCGATTCATCCCCGGAGCAGGTGCTCGCCGAGGACCCCGACATCGTCTTCCTCGCCAACGGCCCCGGGGACCCGGCGGCGCTCGACTACGTCGTCGAGACGGTCCGCGGCGTGATCGGCAAGAAGCCGGTCTTCGGTATCTGCCTCGGCCACCAGCTGCTCTGCCGGGCGGTTGGCCTGCAGACCTACAAGCTGCCCTTCGGCCACCGCGGCGCCAACCATCCGGTGAAGGACCTCGAGACCGGGCGCATCGACATCACCTCCCAGAACCATGGCTTCGCGGTCGAGGGCCCCGGCGGCGAGCCGCGGATCGAGGGCGACGAGCCGGTCCGCTGGGACACCGACTACGGCGTCGCCGAGCTGAGCCAGCTGAACCTGTACGACCGAACGGTGGAGGGATTGATCTTGAAGGACGTCGCGGGAGCCACCGTCCAGTACCACCCCGAGGCCGGCCCGGGACCGCACGACGCGCGGCACCTGTTCGACCGCTTCCTCGCCCTGGCGGGAGACCCGGCCTGATGCCGCGCCGCGACGACATCCAGAAGATCCTCCTGATCGGCTCCGGGCCGATCGTGATCGGCCAGGCCGCCGAGTTCGATTATTCCGGCGTGCAGGCCTGCAAGGTGCTGCTGGAGGAGGGCTACGAAGTCGTCCTCGTGAACTCCAACCCGGCGACGATCATGACCGACCCGGAGTTCGCCACCGCGACCTACATCGAGCCGCTGCTGCCCGGCCCGGTCACGAAGATCCTCGAAAAGGAGCGCCCCGACGCGCTGCTGCCGACGCTCGGCGGCCAGACCGCGCTGAACCTGGCGATGACGCTGGCCGAAGACGGGACGCTGGAGCGGCTCGGGGTCGAGCTGATCGGCGCCGACGCCGAGGCGATCTCCAAGGCCGAGGACCGCGAGAAGTTCCGCGCCACGATGCAGGCGGCGGACCTGCGGATACCCTGGTCGATCACGGTCGAATCGCTCGACGAGGTCGAGAAGGGCCTCGCGAGCGGCGAGATCACCCTGCCCGCGATCGTCCGCCCGGCCTTCACCATGGGCGGCCAGGGGGGAGGCGTCGGCAACACCGACACCGAGCTGCGCCAGGTCGTCTCCGAGGGCCTCGCGGCCAGCCCGATCAACCAGGTGCTGGTCGAGGAGTCGGTGATCGGCTGGGGCGAGTTCGAGCTCGAGGTGATGCGCGACCGCAACGACAACGTGGTGATCATCTGCTCGATCGAGAACGTCGATCCGATGGGCGTCCACACCGGCGACTCGGTCACCGTCGCGCCCGCCCAGACCCTCACCGATCCGCTCTACCAGGAGCTGCGCGACGCGGCGATCAAGGTGATCCGGGCGATCGGGGTGGAAACCGGGGGCTCCAACGTGCAGTTCGCGGTCGACCCGGAGTCGGGCGACATCGCGATCATCGAGATGAACCCGCGGGTCAGCCGCTCCTCCGCGCTGGCCTCCAAGGCGACCGGCTTCCCGATCGCGAAGATGGCGGCGAAACTGGCGGTCGGCTACGCCCTGGAGGAGATCCCCAACGACATCACCCAGGCGACGCCGGCCTCCTTCGAGCCGACGATCGACTACGTGGTGACGAAGATCCCGCGCTTCGCCTTCGAGAAGTTCCCCGGGGCCGAGGGGCGGCTCTCGACCTACATGCAGTCGGTCGGCGAGGCGATGTCGATCGGGCGCACCTTCCGCGAGTCCTTCGCCAAGGCGATGCGCTCGCGCGAGCTGGACTCGACCCCTGAGTTCCCCGCCGACGACGCGGAGCTGATCGCCGCCCTCGGCGTGCCGACCGCGGAGCGCTTCGACCAGGTGCTGGAGGCGCTGCGGCGCGGCCTCGGGGTCGAGGCGGTCCACGAGTCGAGCCTGATCGACCGCTGGTTCCTGCGCGAGCTGGAGGCCCTCGCCCGCGAAGGCGACGGGACCGACGGCCTCGCCCGCACCTACAAGTCGGTCGACACCTGCGCGGCCGAGTTCGAGGCGGCGACCCCCTACTACTACTCCGCCCACGAGCGGCGCGGCCCCGACGGCGCCCCGCCCGCCTCCGAGATTCGCCGCGACACCGGGCGCGAGTCGGTCGTGATCCTGGGCGCCGGCCCGAACCGGATCGGCCAGGGGATCGAGTTCGACTACTGCTGCGTGCACGCGGCGATGACCGCGCGCGAGATGGGCCGCGACGCGGTGATGGTGAACTGCAACCCAGAGACGGTCTCCACCGACTACGACACCTCCGACCGCCTGTACTTCGAGCCGCTGACCGCCGAGGACGTGCTCGCGGTGTGCGCGCAGGAGCAGCCGGAGGGCGTGATCGTCCAGTTCGGCGGCCAGACGCCGCTGAAGTTGGCGCGGACGCTGGAAGAGGCGGGCGTGCCGCTGCTCGGCACCCCGGTCGACGCGATCGACCTGGCCGAGGACCGCGGCCGCTTCGGCGCCCTGCTGCGCAGGCTCGACATCGCCCACCCGCCCTACGGGACCGCCCACTCGGCCGAGGAAGCGGAGGAGATCGCCGCCCAGGTCGGCTTCCCGCTGCTGGTGCGCCCGAGCTACGTGCTCGGCGGCCGGGCGATGGAGATCTGTTACTCGACCGAGGACCTGCGGGGGTACCTCGACGTCCACGTGAAGGCCGACCAGGAGCACCCGCTGCTGCTCGACCGCTTCCTCGAGAACGCGATCGAGGTCGACGTCGACGCGCTCGGCGACGGCGATTCGGTCCACGTCGCCGGGATCATGCAGCACGTCGAGGAGGCGGGCGTCCACTCCGGCGACTCGGCCTGCGTGATCCCGCCGCTCAGCCTCGGCGAAGAGATGCTCGCCGAGATCCGGGGCACCACCGAGCGGCTGGCGCTGGAGCTGGGCGTGATCGGCCTGATCAACATCCAGTACGCGATCGCCGAGGGGCGCCTCTACGTGATCGAGGCCAACCCACGCGCCTCGCGCACGGTTCCCTTCGTCTCCAAGGCGATCGGGGTGCCGCTGGCGAAGGTCGCGGCGCGGCTGATGCTGGGAGAGAAGCTCGCCGACATGGACCTGCCGACGGGCCTTCCCGAGCACGTCAGCGTGAAGGAGGCGGTGCTGCCGTTCGCCCGCTTCGCCGGCGCCGACTCGGTGCTCGGCCCGGAGATGAAGTCGACCGGCGAGGTCATGGGCGTCGCCGAGGACTTCCCGACCGCCTTCGGCAAGGCCCAGGCCGCCGCCGGGGTGATCCTGCCGCGCGAGGGCACCGTCTTCATCACCGTCACCGACACCGACAAGGCGGCGGCGACGCAGCTGGCGGCGCGCCTCCACGACGTCGGCTTCGAGATCGTCGCCACCGGCGGCACGGCGATGGCGATCGAGCGGATGGGGGTGCCGGTGCGGCGGATCAACAAGCTGAACGAGGGCTCCCCGCACGTCCTCGACCTGATCGGCAAGCGCGAATGCGACCTGGTGATCAACACGCCGAGCGGCTCCGGGGCGCGCGCCGACGGGTACGAGATCCGCACCGCGGCGGTGAAACACGGGATTCCCTCGATCACGACGATGACCGCGGCGACGGCGGCCGTCCGGGCGATCGCCTCCGGCGGCGGGATCGACGACGAGGTGCGCTCGCTGCAGGAGATCCACAAGGCGGCGCAGGAGGCGGCGAGCCGGCCGTGAGCGCTCCCTTCGGCCGCAGGCTCTGCGAGGTGGCAAGCGCCCGGGACTCGGGCGGTTACAAAATCCTCTCGATCATCGATCGCGAGGGTCCTGAGCCGCGGGCGGGCCAGTTCTACATGCTGGCCGCGGCCGAGGGGTGGGGCGCGCGCGACGGCCGCGCCTTCCTGCCGCGGGTGATCTCGGTCGCCGACACGACCCCCGCCGCGAGCGGCGGCGTGCGGCTCGACTTCCTGCTCGACGACGTCGGCCCGGGGACGGAGCGGCTCGGCGCGCTCCGCGAGGGCGACGCGCTCTGGGTCACCGGCCCGCTCGGCAACTCGTTCGCCTCGCCGCGCGAGGTGTCGGAGGGCGCCGCCGGGGCGGTGCTGGTCGGCGGCGGGGTCGGCGTGGCGCCGCTCGCCCTCCTGCGCAAGCGCTTCAGCGAGCGCGGCGTCCCGCACCGCGTCCTGCTCGGCTTCCGCGACCAGGCCCACACCGGCGGCCTCGACCTCTTCTGCGGCTCCTCAGGGGCGCTCTGCCCGGAGGTGAGGTTGGCGACGGATGATGGCCACGCGGGCGTCCAGGGGCGTGTCACGGACCTCCTGCTGCCGATCCTGGCCGGGGACGACGCCGCCTCCGGGGTCGTCTACGCCTGCGGGCCGCCGGCGATGCTGGAGGCGGTGCGCGTCCTCTGCGCCGAGCACGGCGTCGCGGTCGAGCTGGCGCTCGAGTCGCCGATGGCCTGCGGCTTCGGCGCCTGCTTCGGCTGCGCGGTGCCGAAACCGGGAGGCGGCTTCCTCCGCCTCTGCGTCGACGGGCCGGTCCTGCGCGGGGACCAGGTCGAGGAGGTGAGCCACGCGTATGCCTGAGCTCTGTGGGATCGAGCTGGCCCATCCGGTGATCAACGCCAGCGGGACCTACGACGCGATCGCCGCCCGCAAGGTCTTCGGCGACGCCCTGCTGGAGGACTTCCCCTTCGCCGCCTTCGTCTCCAAGACGATCACGCCGGAGCCCCGCGCGGGCAACGCCCCGCGGCGGATCTGGGAGACGCCGAGCGGGATGCTCAACTCGATCGGCCTGCCGAACAAGGGGCTTGAGGGGTTCCTCGCCGAGGACCTGCCGCAACTGCGCGAGCTGCCGGTGCCGCTGATCGTCTCGGTGATGGCGACGACCCGCGAGGAGTTCGCCCGCTGCGTCGAGCGGATCGCCAGGCGCCGCGAGGTGGCGGCGATCGAGTTGAACGTCTCCTGCCCGAACGTGCACTCGGGGCTGATCGTCGGCGAGAACCCGGCCGAGACCGAGGCGCTCTTGGAAACCCTTCGTCCCCTGAGCGAGAAGCCGCTGATCGTGAAGCTGACGCCGAACGTCGCCGACCCGGCGGCGGTCGCGGCGGGCGGCGAGCGGGGTGGGGCGGACGCGATCTCGCTGATCAACACGCTGAAGGGGACCGCGATCGATCCGGCCACCGGGGCACCGGCGCTCGGCAACGGCTACGGCGGGCTCTCGGGGCCGGCGGTGCGGCCGGTCGCGCTCGAGCAGGTGCGCTCGGTGCGCGCCGCGGTCGGCCTGCCGATCGTCGGCATGGGAGGGATCTCCAGCGGAGCCGACGCGGCCGAGTTCCTCGCGCTCGGCGCCACCGTCGTCGCCGTCGGCACCGAGAGCTTCCGCGATCCGCGGGCTGGCTCGCGCGTCGCACTGGAACTGGAGTCCTCACTCCGCCCGGAGCGAATTTCCGAGCCCGCGCTGGACCTCGACTAGAGGTTGAGATGAATTTAGGCTCAAATGGGTGAGGACGGCTTGCGCACCCACGAGCCACGGCTATACTCGCCGCCGCATGACGACCTCTTCTGTGAAGACCTCCCTCGCGGCCCCGGAAAGGTCCCTCGATCAGAGGATGGAGGCACTCAAGCGGGCCAACGACATCCGCACCGCCCGGGCCAAACTGAAGAAGGACCTGAAGGCCGGGCGCTCCAACATCCACACGGTGTTGCTCGATCCGCCGGAGTACGTGATGACCGCCAAGGTCTTCGACATGCTCCTCGCCGTCCCCAAGTACGGACGCGTGAAGACCAATCGGATCCTCAACCAGTGCCGGATCTCGCCGTCGAAGACGATCGGCGGCCTCTCCGAGCGCCAGCGCACCGAGCTGGTCTCGCTCCTGCGCCGCTAAGCCGACCGGTGTACCCGGCAGTATCGGCGCTCGCATGAGCGCCAAGGTATTCGTGATCACCGGTCCGTCGGGCGTAGGCAAGGGCACCCTGATCAAGCAACTGCTTCAGCGGGTCCCGGACCTTGCGCTCTCCGTCTCGGCGACCACGAGGAAGCCACGCGAGGGAGAGCGGAACGGGGTCGACTACCACTTCCTCACGGAGGATCAGTTTCAAGAGCGGATCGCCGCACGGGACTTTCTCGAGTTCGCCAAATACTCCGGCAACCACTACGGAACCTTGAACTCCGAGCTCGACCGCTGCCTGGAAAAGGGTCGCTCGGTGGTCCTCGAGATCGAGGTCCAAGGCGCTCAGCAGGTGCGCCAGTCGAGACCCGACTCGGTCCAGATCTTCATCGCCCCACCCGACGAGTCGGTCCTGCGCGAGCGCCTCATCGGTCGAGGCACCGACTCCGCCGAGGCGATCGACAAACGCCTCAAGGTCGCCGAACAAGAGCTAGGCGCCCAAGACGACTTCGACCACCGCATCGTCAACGACGACCTGTCCCAGGCCGCCGACGAGTTGGAGTCGATAGTCCGCACCGCCACCTCCGTCGCTTCATAGAAGCGCCGAGGACCGTCTGCGTTTGGGACCGCTATGCGGCCCCAAACGCAGACGGTCCCATGAAGCTCCGTCCTTTCATGCCCTACACTGCGTCGCCGATGATCAAACCACGCGTAGACAAGCTTCTCGATCACTCCGACTCCCATTACGCCGCCGTCGTAGTCGCGGCGAAGCGGGCGCGGCAGATCAACAGTTACTTCCACAATCTCGGTGAGGGTGGCTTCGGTGAGTACCCGCCGCCGATGGTGGAGACCAACGCCGAGGGCAACTACCTCACGATGTCGCTGGAAGAGCTGGCCGAGGGCAAAC